>Ga0310120_10000528_pt1 | contig 30291 bp, 23 predicted proteins | sample CB27_AW_983_MG_FD_203506 | JGI IMG/M metagenome (GOLD analysis project Ga0310120, IMG submission 203506) | Marine microbial communities from Western Arctic Ocean, Canada - CB27_AW_983 | ecosystem: Environmental > Aquatic > Marine > Oceanic | place: Canada: Western Arctic Ocean | collected...
GGCTTGGCCAGAATGGTGTAGATCGTCCGGCGCTCGACTTCGCCGTGGATCAGGTCGATTCCTACAAAGATCGCGATGCCCACACTAAAAAGACGGATCGAGGCCAGCCCCACATCCTGAATAATTCGCTCGCCCTCCACGTAGGAAAGGCTCGCGATCAGAACCGAAAAGCCGATCATCGTCACCGCAAAGAACAGCAGGGTGTAGAGAAGACGATGACGGACGGCCTCGCGCACGGTATTGGTCGCGATGGGCCAGATTCGAGACCCGGAATTCAGCACGCTGGGGCCCCCCGTTCAGCAGCCGAGGAGCCGTCGGCCTGCTCGCCCTGCTCCACCGCCTCCAGGAAAATTCTCTCCAGGGAAATCCTGTTCGGAGAGAGAGACAGAACCTCGGCTCCGGCCTGCAAGGCGGACTCGAGCAGATCGCGCACCTGCCCGTCCATGACCTGAACCTCAACTTGCTCGCCGACGGTCTGGACCCTCGCCGAAAATTTCGCGCCCAACTGCTCGGCCACTTCCGGCGCAAGATGGGCAAGCACTATATCGCTGCGCATCGCCTCTTCGTTCATGAACTCGCGAATGGGGCCTTCATGGCGAATTCTGCCCTTCACGATGATGGCGACACGGTCACAAATCATTTCCACATCATTCAGAATGTGGGTGTTCATGAAGACCGTCTTCCCCTCGCTCTTCAACCTCAAGATGATGTCGCGAATGTCCTTTCGGCCAATGGGGTCGAGACCGCTCATGGGTTCATCGAGAAAGACAACCTTGGGATCGTGGATCAGCGCCTGGGCGATTCCTACCCGTTGAAGCATGCCCTTGGAATAGGTGCTCAACCTTTCCCGGCGGGCGTGCCCAAGCCCCACCAACTCGATCAGTGCATGCACCCGCCGATCCCGATCCCTGCCCCCGACACCGGAAAGTCGGGCATAGAAGCGAAGAATTTCCTCGGCGGTCAGGAAGGAGTAGAAATAGGGATTCTCGGGTAGAAACCCGATGTGTTCGCGAAATCCCGTCTCGGTCACGTCACAGTCGAGAATGGTCGCATTGCCCGAAGTCGGACGAATCAAGCCCATCAGGATTTTGAGCGTCGTGGTCTTACCCGCTCCATTGGGACCCACGAACCCGTAGATTTCACCCTCGCGAACCGCAAAGGAAACCCCGTGCAGCACCCGCTTGGCCCGAAGGCCGAGACCGGGCCTGAAATCTTTGACGATGGCGTCCACGCGAACGATTTCGCGCGAATCATCGGTCGTGGTTGGATGGCTCATGCCTCGTTTCCCCCCGACTGCCTTCCATCCCTTGAACTCGCTCCCTGATTCTGCGCTCTTCAGCCCATTCTTCGGCCCGCTGACGATCGGATTCGCCCACCTGAAGCCGGTAGCGCTTCCCATAGTAGGTCGAAACGATTCGATCGCTCACGGGGTCCAGCACCCATGTCGAGCCCCGCCGGAGGGCACTGGGCAACGCCAACGGTTCCGCCGCAGGCAGAGTTCTCAGAACCGCGGACTCCCCGGCCACCAATTCCTCGACCGCGCGAAGATCCCGGCCGTTCCGATCTTGGAAAAGTACCCGTGCCCCGTCGAGCAGACGGGCGCTCTGTTCGACTTCGATTTCGTCCAGGGCCGCCCGGTACCCTTCCTTGGCTACATCATCCTGGGAGGTGTTCAGCATTTCCTGCAAAAAGACCTCGGCCACTTCAATCTCCGCCGATTCGGACTTGAGACGCGCGGCCAGGCGGGGCAGATAACGCGGTGCCCCGGGCAAGCGGCTGGCCCTCTCCAGCCACTCGGCGGCTCGGTCGTTCTCGAGCAGGTAGAAAAAATGATTGAACCCCAGGTAGAAGTAGTTGCGCCACTCGTCGGGGTGGTACTCGATGCCCCGGGCCAGGAGCCGATTGGCCGTCCGAACATTCTGCTCGCTCGCGGTCATCCAAATCGCCGCAAATCGGTAGGGGTGGTCCACTCGGGGGTTGAGCGTCGTGACGAGGTCAATCAACCTACCTAGGTGATCGCCCAGTTCGGGGGTCATCCGGACATCGCCCCCCGCGGCTTGGATGGCTTGAAGCCAGTAGAAATCCGCCAGCACGGCGCCGAAGCCCAGGGAAAACACCCTGGCCAGGGCCGGGTCGGGAACGAAGCCCATTTCCCGGCTGGCTCCCCCCGATGGAGGCAGCCGTGTATGGAGGGCGTCGGTGGCCAAAACAGCCAACACGCCCGCCGCCAACCAGACCACCCCGAGCCTCTGGCGACGCCCGCCCGGGCTGGATCCTCGCTCTCGGTTTGTGGGCGATTCGGCCATCTCTCCCCGGACGCGCTCGACTCGGACACGAAGCTCGGCGGCCTTTCCGCCAGATCCCCGCTGCCCGGCTCAATTTGGCGGGCAGGCGTACCCTCGGCTCTTCGGCCAGTCCGTTGCTGCCCCCCAGCCAGCGAACGCGCGCAAGGTTACCCAACTCGCCCGCGGTTCTCATAGCCCAATTCGCCAGCGGCCCGGGGGCACTGAACCCACCGGGCCGGGCGAGCCCCGTAGCCTGTCCTTTCCGCTATCGGTTGACATCCCGCGAGCCAGTTGGCAGAGTCCGCCGCTCGGTGCTCCCATCGTCTAGAGGCCTAGGACACGGCCCTCTCAAGGCTGAAACACGGGTTCGAGTCCCGTTGGGAGCACCATCCGTCTTACGACTAGCGCCAATTACTAGCGCCATTCATTAGCGCCAATCATTAGCGCCAATCACTAGCGCCAATCACTAGCGCCAATCCACCATCCCCAATCCACCGTCCACCATCCCCAATCCACCATCCACCATCCCCAATCCACCATCCCCAATGCCCCGGTGATGGGAGGATCGGGCGCAAGGCGCACTCCGGGACGCCCGGCGCGGTACGCGCGCCTGCCACCCAGCGCCCCCCTGGAGCCAATCTATGTCCTCCAAATTCTGCTTCGCCTTCATGGACTGCGAGTTCGGCGGGCTCGACTTGGAAATCCACGACATCACCGAGGTCGGCGTCATCTTCACCGATGATCGACTGGTGGAGCACTCGGAGCAGCAGTGGCGGGTCAAGGCCCGGCCCGAGCGAATCAGTGACGAGGCCGCCGCCATCTTCGGCTACGACGAAGCGCTCTGGGCGGAGGCGCCGCCGATTCGTCAGGTTCTGGAGGAAATCACCGCCATGGTGCCCAAGGGCAAAGTATGCGTTCCCGCGGGTCAGAACGTCCGTATGGACGTGGCTTTTCTCGAACGTGCCTTCCGTAAATGCGAGCTCCCTTACCCATTTGACTACCACGTGATCGACTTGGCAACGCTGTTCTACACCTGGACCCTAGTGGCCGGCGAGCCCGCCCGAGCCCTGTCTCTGCGCCAGGCCGCCACCACCGCCGGGCTACTCGGAGACGACGGTGTGGCCCATCGAGCTCTAGCCGATGCCCGACTCACCCTGGAGACCTTCCGCCACTATATCGGGCGGCTCGCGCCTCGGGATCTCACGGAACTCGTGCCCCAGACATCTCTTGAACCACCGGCAAATGCACCCGCTGGATCGGCGAGCAGCGCCGACGTAGGCAAGGGCTAGCTCGGAAACCTCCGCCGGAGCCCCTGATCCCTCGGGGCGAGTGGTGCAGAATCAGTGGTCTTCGGGCTCCTCGTCGGGCAGACCGTGCTGGTCTTCGACCAACTTCCAGAGAGTGTCGCGCAGCCTTTGCTTGAAGGCGGGATCGGCGCCGACGTCAGTGCCGTCGGCGGACAAAAATTCTCGTAGCTCCTCGGGATCGATCGCCATGCTGTCGCCGGCTAGATCCGGATCCGGATCCGTGCCGGGCGTGGTCCAGCCCCGAACGGGAGTCGTCCCGGTGGAACTCGCCGAGGACGGTCGGTCCCCGGACCCCAAAGTCCGATCCACACGCTCTCGCCCCGATTGCGGACGCGGGCGCTTGGTCTCGTTTCCGGTCGCATCTTTTCGGTTCATGGTCGGTCTCCGTCCCCGAATGGCTCTAGGCTCTATTTTTCTAGGCTCTATGGTTCTAGGTTCTATGGTTCTAGGTTCTAGGTTCTATGGGTTCTAGGATCTCGGAGGCTCTCGGGCAGCCCCCGCTCCGAATTCAGACAAGAGCGTCGAGTCAAAACGAATTCCAAGCCTACCCCAGAGGGTTCGCCTTGGACCTTGTACACGATCATGGCACGAGAATCACCTGAGCCCGCCGCAGCGACCGCACCCGCATGTAGCCGCTTAAAGCGGAGGTACTTTAGGAGTCCTTGCTCCGCTCATCAGTTGCCTTGGACCGCCTTACCCTCTCGAGATCAACTCAAGGCCAACTCGAGAAAGTCGCGTAAACCCCCGGCATACCTTCCGGTATTTGAGAATGTGTGGTCCGCGACGCGTGGTTGTGGCAAGAAAACGAAACGGGCGCGGCCTAAAAAGGCTGCGCCCGTTCAAATTCCTCACGCCCGGATGCACCTCACTCCCGATTTCCCCCGAGGGGATCCAAGGGGAGAGGCAAGTGAGAGAAACAGGGGGCTTGGGGCTTGGGGCTTGGGGCTTGGGGCTAGGGGCCTAGGGGCTAAGAGGACTAAGGGCTGGGGTGGGGCTGGAGTGACCTCAGAAGCCTTCGGCCCAAGCCGGGCTCAGGTGCCTCGAAGCAGCCCCTCGATACCGGGCAGATCCTCGCTCATGGCGCAGCGGATGCGGTACAGATTGGCCTTGATCGCGTCCTCGGATTTATCCAGAACCTGGGCAATCTTGCGAATTGAATACCTGCGCAGATGCTTGAGGAAGAAAATTCGCCGCTGGGTCTCGCTCAAGTCCTGGGAGATGATCTCTTCGCAACGGACCAGCAGCCGACGTGCCTCGATGGCATTCTCCATGGGCGGCTCGGTTCCCTCCACATCCAGGACCGAATCGGAATCCATGGCGGAGAGCACCGGCTTCTGCCTCCGGAACCGCCGATTCACCTTGTTGCGTGTGATCCCGAAAATCCAGACCAGAAGCGAGGACTGGCCCCGGTAGCTCGGCAGGGCGCTCAACAGGGTCATGAAGACCTCCTGTGCGACATCCTCGGCCTCGGCACGATCGTTCAGACGCTTCCGGGCAAAGCCGTAAACCCTTGGAAAATAAGTGTTGTACAGCATATCGAAATGCTCGTGACTGCCTGAGAGGATCAGTTCGACCAACTCACCGTCGGAGGGGAGAGCCTGCTGGGTTGCATCCATGGGGGAACCTCGCTTCTCGTTCGGTCGAGAAAGAGGTAGTGCGAAAGCCCCTGCGCACCGAGGATTCCCTCGCTGACTTGGAGAACTCGGATGCCAATCGCTGCTCGCTTTGAAGGCACATGGCGCCCGTAAGGACCCCTAGGAACAGCGTGCCTTCTAATTCCCAAGTTCAAAACCCTTGGAAAACTTCTACGAAACTCGCGCGAATCGAGATCTTCCCTGTGTCTCGTGCAGCGCTTCCCTTCGCTTCACAATGTCACCCGATCCTAACGGCTGGCGCCCAAAATCCTTCGCTTCCCATATCCCAAATTCGACCATGCTATTCAAGAGTACGTCTTCGAGTCCCCTTCCATAGCAATTCACGTGCCACCTCAATCCAAGTGGCAGCTCAAATCGAAGTCCACTGATTTTACTAGTTTTTATTGATTCGTTGGCTCCGCTGGGATCGAAGGATGAGAACTCTATGAAGAATGTTTTTCCCAATTGGAGAAAACATGGTCGTACTTACCCCCAAAAAAATCGAGCCAATGCCACAAATTCAAAGGAATTGGGTGCCCTAAACCTTTCCTGGGGTAATCCACCAACGCCCGCCCTCGAAGTCCCAGATGTCCTCGCGCACCGTCTGGGTCGACCACCAGCGTAGGGGCAGCCCGTTCTCTCCGACGAATCGCACCCGCACCCGCACCCGGCTCGGTTCCGTGCGGTCTATCGCTTCGAGATGGACCTCCGTGGGCCGATTCGACTCAAAATGGCTGCGGGCCAGCGCCTCAGCAAAAGCCGCGTAGTAATCGGCAAAGGCCGAGTCGGTACGGAAAAACTCTCGGAGCGCGGGATCCTCGAAGGTGGCGAGACTGTCGAAGCGCCGGGCCGTAACACGGCCATAAAAGAGCTTGGAGAGCGGCACCAGGATCGTGTAGTCCGCAGCCCCCCCCCGATTCAGGGTCCGGGGATCGAAACCCGTGTAGTCGGCATTCTGCCCCCACTCGCCCCCCGCTGGACCGATCACTGGACCGATGCAGGCCGAATTCACACTCGCGAGAGAAATTAGGCCGACTAATGCCCAAACTGCGATTCGGCGCCTCTTCACTCTTTTCCCCTCCCAACGGCGGCCACAGCCTGGGCCGCGGCCAATCTCGCTGCGGGCACTCTGTACGGCGAACACGAAACATAATCCAGCCCGAGTTTCGCAAAGAAACGGACACTCTTGGGATCTCCCCCGTGCTCGCCACAAACGCCGAGCTGCAAACCCGGGCGGGTCTTGCGGCCGAGTTCGGCGCCCATGCGCACCAGCTGGCCGATTCCCTCCTCGTCGATTGAGGCGAAGGGATCGTCGCGCAGAATGCCCTGCTCGATGTAGTCCGGAAGGAAGCTGTTGGCATCGTCCCGTGACATCGCATATCCCATTTGGGTCAGGTCGTTGGTCCCGAAAGAGAAAAAATCGGCGTGCTCGGCGATCACATCCGCGGTGAGCGCCGCCCGGGGGACCTCGATCATCGTCCCGATGGAGGGTCGCACTCGGGTTCCGGGATTCTCCTTGCGCACCGCAGCAATCACACGCTCCACCTCCGCGCGCAGCAGGGACAACTCCCGGGGATGAGCGACCAGCGGCACCATGATCTCCGGCTTGACCTTGAGGCCTTCGGCGGCCACCGCACAGGCCGCCTCGGTAATCGCCCGGACCTGCATCCGATAGATTTCTGGGTAGCTGATACCCAGCCGACAGCCGCGATGTCCAAGCATCGGATTGAACTCGCGCAGGGCTTCCAGACGCGCCCTTAGTTCCTGAAGGGGAGTGCCCATGGATCTGGCTACCGCCTCGACGTCCTCATCGTTCTGGGGCAGAAACTCGTGCAGTGGCGGGTCCAACAGCCGAATGGTGACGGGCAGCCCGTCCATGGCTCGAAAGATCCCCTCGAAGTCCTTCCGCTGAACCGGGAGCAAGCCGGCCAGGGCGGCTTCCCTCGACGCAAGATCATGGGCAAGAATCATCTGACGCACGATCAGAATACGCTGGGGTTCGAAAAACATGTGCTCGGTCCGGCAGAGCCCAATTCCACACGCGCCAAAATTACGTGCCAGTTGGGCATCCTCGGGCGTATCCGCGTTGGTTCGCACCTTAATGCGCGAGATCCGGTCGGTCCATTGCATCAACTCCATGAAAGCCGGACTCAGTTCGGGGGTCACCGTAGGGGCGCTCCCCAACATCACGTCCCCCGTCGAGCCATCAATCGTGAGCCACTCCCCGGCCGCTACGCGATGATCCTCGACGCGTAGTTCCGCCTTGGCGTAATCAATTGTCAGCGCGCTGCAGCCGGCCACGCAGGATTTCCCCATTCCCCGGGCCACCACCGCCGCGTGAGAAGTCATCCCTCCTTTCGCGGTCAACACACCCTCGGCCGCATGCAATCCCAGGATGTCATCCGGCGAAGTCTCCGTGCGAACGAGAATGACTTTCTCTCCGGCCTTGGCCCGACTCTCGGCGTCTCCGGCGGAGAAGACCACCCGGCCCACAGCCGCTCCAGGCGATGCCGGAAGGCCTCGGGCGATCACTGTCAGATCCGCACTTCGATCGATGGTCGGATGAAGAAGTTGATCTAGCGAGGATGCATCCACGCGTAAAATCGCTTCTTCCCGGGAGATCAGACGCTCCTTCACCATATCCACCGCGATGCGAACAGCGGCAAAACTCGTCCTTTTCCCATTCCGAGTTTGCAAGATCCACAGTTTTCCGCCCTGGATGGTGAACTCTATGTCCTGCATCTCCCGGTAGTGCTTCTCAAGAGACTTATAGATCCCGCAGAGTTCGGCATAGGATTCGGGCATCTCGGATTCCAGGGTCGGCAATTCCTCGCTTCCCGAAACTCGACTCGACTGGTTGATGGGTTGGGGAGTGCGAACGCCAGCCACCACGTCCTCGCCCTGAGCGTTTTTCAGGTATTCGCCGTAGAAGTCCGACTCGCCCGTCGAGGGGTTCCGAGTAAAGGCAACGCCCGTCGCGCAGTCCTCTCCCATATTCCCAAAGACCATGGACTGGATATTGACCGCGGTACCCCACGCGTCTTCGATCCGATGGAGCTTCCGGTAGGCGATGGCGCGGTCGTTTCCCCAGGATCGAAAAACCGCAGTAATCGCCCCCCAAAGCTGTTCTCTGGGATTCTGGGGAAAGGGGCGCCCGGTTTGCTCTTCGACAACTTCCATGTAATCCGCGACAAGACCGCGCCAATCCGAAGCCTCGAGATCCGTATCCAGGCTCACCTTGGCCCGGGACTTTGCACGTTCCAAAAGGAATTCGAAGCGATCCAGGGAAATCCCGAGAACCACGTCAGAGTACATCTGGATAAAGCGCCGGTAGCTGTCATAGGCAAACCGTTCGTCCGCCAACCCGGCTAGGCCCTTCACTGTGACATCGGTCAGACCAAGGTTGAGCACGGTATCCATCATCCCGGGCATGGACACCCGGGCGCCCGAGCGGACCGAAACCAGCAGAGGACGCTCGGGGTCGCCGAAGCGGAGGCCCATGAGCTTTTCTACCCGCGCCAGGGCTGTCAGCACATCGGCCTTGACCGCGGGGGAGAGCTTCATCCGTCGACTCTGAAACTCCGAGCAGACCACGGTGGAAAGCGTAAAACCCGGGGGTACGGGCACACCCAGTAGCGTCATCTCCGCCAGGTTCGCCCCCTTGCCCCCAAGGAGGTCCCGCATTGATGCGGAGCCGTCCGCCTCTCCGTCGCCGAAGAAAAACACCCGGCGTGAGGGGTTGTCCGGCGCGGATCCGCCGAGAGCGACCGTTCGACCGAGCCGCCGGACCCCCTTGGCCTCACCGCTCACCCCCCCAGCCGCCCCCTTCTTGGGGGTACGCACAGGAGCGGGCTTTTTCGCGGCCCTTTTCCGGGCTGAAGCCTTCTTGGCGCTCTTCTTCCGAGTGCTCTTCTTTTTAGTGCTCTTCTTTTTGGCGCTTTTCTTCTTAGCGCTTTTCTTCTTAGCGCTTTTCTTCTTAGCGCTTTTCTTCTTAGCGCTTTTTCTTCTTCCGCTCGGCTTCTTTCCGCCCTGCTTTGGCGCGGATTTTTTCGCTGGGGATTTCTTTCGAACCCCCTTGGAACCGGAGGCCTTTCGCGCGGTCAAATCGCTGCCTCGACGCGATCCCGCACATACGCGACCACGCCCTCAATAGGAACGCGGGTCTGCACCATGCTGTCGCGCTCACGCACGGTCACCTTGCCGTCATCCGCCGAATCGAAGTCGTAAGTCAAGCAGAAAGGCGTCCCGACTTCGTCCTGGCGGCGATAACGGCGTCCAATATTCCCGGCATCGTCGTAGAACGCGTTCAGGGTTCGACCGAGATCGGCGTGTAGCGCCCTCGCGGGCTCTCCGAGTTTCTTCGAAAGAGGAAGCACTGCGGCCTTGATAGGCGCGATCCCTGGCGAAAGTCGCATCACCTTCCGGGTCTCCCCCCCTTCGATCTCCTCCTCCCGGTACGCGTCAACGAGCAGCGCAAGGCAAGTCCTGTCCACGCCCATGGAGGTCTCGATGACCATCGGGGTATAACGCTCCTTGGTTTCCTCGTCGGTCACGATCAGGTCCTTGCCCGAATACTCGCTATGACGAGAGAGGTCCCAGTCGCCCCGGTCGTGAACGCCTTCAATTTCCTGCCAGCCGAAGGGGAAGAGGAACTCCACGTCTTCCGCGGCATTGGCGTAGTGGGCCAACTCGTCGGGCGCATGAGGTCGAAAGCGGAGATGCGCCGTATCGAAACCGATATCCGCGTGGAAGCGCATCCTCTCCTCCCGCCAAGCCTCGAACCACTCTTCGCGTTGGCTCGGATGACAAAAGAACTCCATCTCCGCCTGCTCGAACTCCCGGGATCGAAATGTGAAATTCCTCGGGGTAATCTCGTTTCGAAACGCTTTGCCAATCTGAGCGATCCCAAAGGGGACCTTCTGCCGTGCCGACTCCCGAACTCGTTTGAAGTTGGTAAAAATCGGCTGACAGGTTTCGGGCCGGAGATAGGCGGTCACCTGGGCCTCCACCGATGCACCGATCTGTGTCTGAAGCATCAGGTTAAAGTCCCGCGCTTCGGTCAGATCGCAATCGGACAACGCCCTCTTTTTCGGTGCCTCCGGGCAACGCTCGCCCTCCAATTGATCCGCCCGGAAACGTCGTTTGCAGGTACGACAATCCACCATCGGGTCACTGAAATGCTCCACATGACCCGACGCCTCCCAGACCCGGGGGTGGCTCACGATGGCGCTGTCGATCCCCACCACATCGGTGCGCTGGCGAACCATTCGCTGCCACCAGGCCGCCTTTAGATTGTTCTTGAGCTCCACGCCCAACGGACCGTAATCCCAGAATCCGTTGATACCCCCATACACCTCGCTTGAGGGGAAAATAAACCCGCGACTGGCACACAGTGCCACCAGGGTCTCCATGGCCAAGGGATGGCGTTCGTCGCCAGCCGACGAAGCTTCCGGCTCTCCGGAATCCGGGTCCGAGGAAGTGCTCGTAGGCTTGGTCGTGGACGTGGGCTTGGTCGTGGACATAGTTGTCGTCGGGCTCACTCGGCCGCGCGGAGCACGGCGCAGGTTGAAGGGAAACTCGAGAGCAGAGTCCGGAGTCCGGAACAAGGGACCCGGGTGGGCTGCTTCTTTTGGACGCGCCGATGATACCCCGCAAACTCGCGGAGCCCGGGAGTATTCGTCTAGGGAGCCGCCGCTGTCAAGCGGCCTGCCGCCAGGCTTTCTTCGAGGAATCGCTCGCTTTTCAACTCGAAACCCAGATGGAAACGGTGAAAGCGAAAGAGGATCTCCTGGGCTTCTTCGAGCGCTTCGCCACTGAGGCGCAGCCGGCCCAGTTGGTCGATTTTCGACTCGAGGCTCTTATCCAGGACCCTCAGGGTTCCCAGATGAACAGGCAATATCCCCGCTCGCCCCTCGGCCCCATGGGCACCGCAGATAATGCCGCCATCGGCGACGTGGAAGCCCACCCACGCCGCGTCGGGCTCGGCCCCGCAGCGAACACAGCACCTCAGCCCAGGGCACAGGCCCAGGGCCTCAAACGCCCTAAGCTCGAGGAAAAGCCGCATACGCTGATCCGGGTACTCCACCGAGATCGCCGAGAGGGCCGACAGCGCGAAGGCATAGAGTCGACGAGTATCCGTGCGGAGCCCGTCCTCGGGCGCCATGCGGCCCATCAATTCAACCAGGTAGCTCGCCAGGGCATAGCGAGCCGCGTCCCGGCGCAGGGGAAGGAAGGCCCCGATGAGTGCCGCTCGCTCGAGAAAACCCAGCCCGCTCGGCCTTTTACGGGAGACCTGAACCTGCAGGTGGTTGAACAAGTCAAGGGACCCGGGAAAGCGTTTTTGGCTCTTCCGCGCATGCTTGGCGATCACCGTGATCCGACCCACATCGGGCAGGAGCAGGTGAGCGATCAGATCGGACTCCCCATAGTCCACAGCGCGCAAGACAATCGCCTCGCCCTCGATGACGGCCATTCCGCGATTCTAGTCGCTGTTCTTCGGCTCGGCCGCTGGTTCCAGAGATCCAACCGCGGAAAGCCCAGGAGGCGCCGGACCGATACGAGATTCCGCCAGGGCCCGAACCGGATCCCTCCGGAAGATGACCTGCTCCTGAGCTTCAGCCGAGGACCGACTCTGGCGGGTGGACAACTGCTGTATCACGAAGAGAAGCACGCCCAGCAGGCTGAGTGCCGCAAAGCCCAAAAGGGCGCCGGAGAATCGGCGCTTCAGGTTGAACAGCCGACGATCCTCGGGCTCGGGTTCGGAGAGCATCCGCGAGAGGGTGTCTTCGGCGTCCAGCCCCAATTCCTGGGACACCGTGCGCACGAATCCCTTGACGAACCCATCGACCTGGTCGTCGAAAAAACCCGCTTCCAGGCGTTCGATGGAGCGAACGGGGATTCGCGTCAACGCGGCGAGTTCCTCGACACTGATCTCGCGCAACTCGCGCTGCCACCGCAGGTAACCGCCGATCGCTTGACTCTGGACCCTGCCCGATTCCATCACCCCCCCCAGAGCCTAGAGAAGCATGTCGAGGTAGGTACGGGAATCGGTCCCCCATTTGTCCTGGGGCGCTTTTTCTGTTGCGGCCCGAAATTCCTCGACGGCCTTATCCTTGCGGTCCAGGGTGATATAGATCTCCCCCATCCGGAAATGGGCCTCGGCCTGGGCTAGCGGAGACAATTGTTTTGACTCGCTGGCCAACTCGAGCTGCCGGATTGCACTCAACCAGCGGCTCTGAGCCTGATCGAGCTGCCCCAAGTTGAAATGCGCCAGTGCGTAGTCCGAGCGAAAATCCAGCGCTTCCTCGTAGCTGGCTTGGGCCTCCAGGAAGCGGCCCGACTTGTATTCGGCCCACCCCCGATTGGTGAGCGCGATCCAGGGCCTAGCGTAGGTGGGATCGTCGATCAGAATCTGACAGAGCACCTCGGCTTCGGGGTACCGCTCCATTTGGATGTAGACCGTGGCCAGGGTCAGGGTGGCTTCTTGGTAATTGGGGTCCTGGGGATTGGGACTCTTCTCCAGGGAGAGCAGGAGATTGGCTTCCGCCTCGGGGAGCAGGCCCTTGCTTCGAAACGCTTCGCCCAGGCTGTAATAGGTCACGGGATCCGATGGATTCTGCCGTTGGGCGTCCTGGAGCGTCCGAATCGCCATGGCGTACTTGCCCTGGCGGAGATAGTCCGAACCCACGTTGCGAATCGACGCCGCCAAGGCGATGGGGTCCACCTCGGGCTCGGAACTCAGCGTGGTCAGGCAGCCCGCCCCCAGCGCGCAGACCGCACAGAAAGCCGCCAGCAAGCCCCCAAATGGCCTACAAGTTCGGGATAGCCAGCTTCCCGCCGGCCCTTGTGCTTCGCCCATCTGCCCCCCCAATTCCTCGAAAGTTCGCCCACGTGCCCCACCCGCGCCAGAAACTAGCGGTTCGTCCGACCGCGGTCGCGGCTCGTGACCAGAAGCTGCCGCGGTTTGCCGGGCCGGGCCGGAACCCGCCTGGGTCGCCCCGTCACCAAGGGGACAGCCATGCCCCCCCGGGACGACAGGGACCTCTCTTGCAGATACCCAATCCAAATATTGAATAACCCATACGGCACAGTCCTTTGAAACCCGAGCAAAGAATGCTGCCGGGGCTTTCGCGCCCCGAGCCGGAGGATACACTTCCGCGCATCGTCTCCGGCTTGAGCCCGGCCCGTCTGCTTGTTCGATAAAAAAAATCGGCCCGCAAGGCCACTTAGGCCATTGAGATGTCCAGCCAAACCCGTCTCGGTCCGTAGAATAAGGTCTAGGAGATCAGTTTCTGAAATGATCACGAAATCGATCCTAAAACTTGATGACGTTGCGATTCGATTCGCCGGCGACTCCGGCGATGGGATGCAACTGACCGGAACCAAGTTTACCGACGAAACCGCACTGGCGGGGAATGATCTCTCCACCTATCCGGATTTTCCCGCGGAAATCCGTGCACCCGCCGGAACCATGGCGGGCGTATCGGGCTACCAGATTCATTTCTCGTCTCGGGATATCCACACACCTGCAGACACGGTCGACCTGCTCGTTGCGTTCAATCCCGCTGCATTGCGCGCAAATATGGAGGACGTCCGCTCCCAGGGCATGGTCATCATCAACAGCGATTCCTTCACCAAAAAATCGCTGACCCGTGCCGGCTATTCCGAAGATCCCCGGGTCGACCTCGCCACCCGGTACAACCTGGTCGAGGTCCCACTAACCAGCCTGAATCGAGAGGCCCTTCACGGGCTCTCTCTCACCCAACGCGAGATGGATCGGTGCAAGAATTTCTTTGCCTTGGGATTGCTTTGCTGGCTTTACGGGCGATCCATGAATGCCACCGAGCGGTGGCTCAGCGGAAAGTTCAAGGGCGACGTTCTCGAGGGCAACCTGCGTACCCTCAAGGCGGGCCATGCGTTCGGAGAAACCACCGAACTCTTTCCCACTCATTACACAGTTCCTTCGGCCAAGATCGAAGCGGGGACGTATCGAAACATCACCGGCAACACCGCCCTGGCGTGGGGAATCGTTGCGGCGGGCGAGCAGATGAACAACCCGGTCTTCCTGGGCGCCTACCCGATCACACCGGCCAGTGAAGTCCTTCACGAGGTCGCCCGGCATCGGCATTTTGGGGTCAAGACCTTCCAGGCCGAGGACGAAATCGCGGCCGCCAGCGCAACCATTGGAGCGGCCTTTGCCGGCCAGTTGGCCGTGACAATCTCCAGTGGTCCCGGGTTCATCTTGAAGCAGGAGGCCATCGGCCTGGCCGTGATGGTCGAACTGCCTCTGGTTGCCATCAACGTCCAGCGGGCCGGTCCGGCCACGGGCTCCCCCACCAAGACCGAACAAGGCGACCTTCTAGCGAGCATCTTCGGGCGTCACTCCCAAAGCCCGGTTCCCGTCCTGGCTCCCTCCACACCTGGCGATTGTTTCCACACGGTGATCGAAGCCTTCAAGATGGCCGTGGAGTTCATGACCCCAGTGATCGTACTCTCCGACGGCTACCTCGCGAACAGCGCCGAGCCCTGGAAGATTCCCGACGTGGAATCTCTCGGGCGACAGCCGGTCGTCTTCGCAACCCAGGACGGCGATTCAAAATTCCAGCCCTATAGCCGTGTTCCCGAGACCCTGGCCCGGCCGTGGGCAATCCCCGGAACTCCTGGCCTAGAGCACAGAATCGGTGGGCTCACCAAAGAAGATGTCACGGGGAATATCGTTTATGGCGCGGAAAACCATCAGCACATGGTGAATCTGCGTGCGGAAAAAATCGCCCGAATCGCCAATTCGATTCCGCCTGCCGAAGTGGAAGGCCCCGACAGCGGGGAACTTCTGGTGATCGGCTGGGGGGGTACCCGGGGAGCGATCGTGGCAGCCGTGGAGGAATGTACGGAGAACGGGCAAGAGGTCTCCCAGGTTCACCTGCGGCACCTCAATCCGTTCCCGGGAAACATTGGCGAACTGCTGGGCCGCTTCGAAAAAGTCCTGTGCCCGGAACTCAACGAAGGCCAACTCGCGATGCTCCTGAGAGCCCGGTACCTGATCGATGTTCAGTCGTTCTCGAAAATCTCTGGACAGCCTTTCAAGGTCGGCGAAATCGTCGATCAAATCCAAAAAATTCTAAATACGAAGGACTGACCCTTTGGCAGCAGACCCCGTGCCCAAACTCACCCGTAAGGATTTCGTGGCCGACCAGGACGTTCGCTGGTGCCCCGGCTGCGGAGACTATTCGATTCTGGCCAATGTCCAGCGAGTGATGCCCGAACTGGGCGTTCCCCGGGAGAACATTGTTTTCATCTCGGGCATCGGATGTTCGAGCCGCTTTCCCTATTACATGAACACCTACGGCTTCCACACCATCCATGGAAGGGCCCCGGCCTTTGCGACTGGAGCCAAAGCCGCGAACCCGGATCTCTCGGTCTGGGTGGTCACCGGGGACGGAGACGGGCTTTCCATCGGGGGCAACCACCTGCTCCACGCGATTCGTCGCAATCTCGATGTGCAGATCCTTCTCTTTAACAACCGGGTCTATGGGCTGACCAAGGGCCAATACTCCCCGACCTCGGAACTGGGGATGCAGACCAAATCCTCGCCCCATGGGTCTATCGATCACCCCATCGACCCCATCTCTTTTGCACTGGGCTGCGGGGCGACCTTCGTGGCTCGCACCATCGACGTGGATGCTCCCCATCTGCAGCAGGTTCTGCGACGCGCTCATCAGCACAAGGGCACATCCTTTGTAGAAATTCTACAAAATTGCCCAGTTTTCAACGACGGCGTCTTCTCCGAAGTCGAGGATCGCAAGACCCGGTCCGAAACGGCCCTAGTCCTTGAACACGGCAAGCCGCTGACATTCGGATCGGCAGGTCAACTCAAGGGGATCGTTCTGGATCACGGCGTTCCCAAAGTTATCAATCTTCGAGACGAAGACGATCCCGTCGAGCGCGGAGTCGTCGTCCATGACGAGAGTCACCAGACGCGATCCTACGCCTCCGCCCTCGCCACTCTGAAGCGACCGGACTTCCCGGTTCCCGTCGGCGTCATTCGAGAGGTCGAGAAGGCCTGCTACGAGGACATGCTTCAGGACCAAGTCAACCACGCCATCGAAACCAATGGCCCGGGTGACCTCAATACGCTCCTCCACTCGGGAGATACCTGGGAAGTCAGCTAGGCGAGTTCCGGGGCAGCTTTCGCAAAGGTCTCCCCGATCATGGCGGGCGATTCAGCCACGGCGACGCCATTGGCCTCGAGGGCCGCGATCTTGTCGCTGGCTTTCCCCTTCCCCCCTGCGATGATCGCGCCGGCATGCCCCATCCGTTTACCGGCCGGCGCGTTCTGTCCAGCAATAAATGCGGCGATGGGCTTTGTCATGTTCGACTTGATGAATTCCGCGGCCTCTTCTTCGGCGGATCCACCGATTTCGCCAATCATCACAACACCCTTGGTCTCGGGATCTGCTTCGAAGAGAGTCAACGCGTCGATGAAATTCGTGCCGATCACGGGATCGCCGCCGATTCCGAGACACGTTGACTGCCCGATGCCCAGGCGAGAGAGTTGGTCCACCGCCTCGTAGGTGAGTGTCCCCGAGCGGGAGATGACTCCCACAGGACCCGGCATGGTGATCTGGGCGGGCATGATGCCGATGCGACATTGCCCGGGCGTGACGACCCCCGGACAGTTCGGGCCCACGAGCCGCATGGAGGAACCCGCGAGAGCGCTCTTCGCCCGGGCCATGTCCAGAACCGGAATGCCTTCCGTAATGCAGACCGCCAGGCCGATCCCCGCCTCCGCCGCTTCGAGGATCGCGTCCGCAGCACCGGGAGGCGGCACGAAAATCACCGACGCGCTGGCCCCCGTCTCACGAATGGCCTGGGCGACGGAGTTGAAGATTGGAATGCCCCCGATTTCCTGGCCGCCCTTACCCGGCGCAACGCCGCCGACCACTTGGGTCCCATATTCCAGGGACAGATTCGCATGGAATCGGCCCATCCGGCCCATCCCCTGCACGATCAACTTCGTATTCTTGTCGCAAAGAATCGCCATAGGTCAGGCCATGCCTCCCTTTGCCGCGGCCACGGCCAGTTCGCCGGCCTGCTGAAGGGTCTCGGCCGCAGTGATGTCCAGGCCTGAGTCCGCGAGAATCGCACGACCCTCCGACGCCATTGTTCCCTGGAGCCGTACGACCAGCGGGACGGAAAGCTTCAATTCTTTCGCCGCCGCCGTCACCCCTTGAGCGATCAGATCGCAACGAACAATGCCTCCAAAAATGTTGACCAGGATCGCGCGAACATTCTCATCGCGCAGGATCAGCTTGAACGCTTCCTTGACCTTCTCTTTGTCCGCCCCGCCCCCAGCATCCAGAAAATTGGCGGGAGATCCACCGCAGTAGTGAATCATGTCGAGGGTCGCCATGGCCAAGCCCGCTCCATTGACCATACAGCCGATATTTCCATCCAGGCCCACGTAGGCAAGGTCGATTTCATTCGCGGCCCTCTCCCGAGGATCTTCCTCGTCGGGGTCGCGGAGTTCAGCAATCTCCGGGTGCCGGTAGAGTGCGTTGTCGTCGAAATTTATCTTGCCGTCGAGGGCGATAAGCCGACCATCCTCGGTCACCACCAGCGGGTTGATCTCGACCTGACTGCAATCCTTGGCGAGATAGAGATCAAAGAGCCCTCGAATAAAGGGAATGAATTTATCAACTTGCTCGGTAGGCAGGCCCAGGTCGTAGCCGAGGGTTCGACTCTGATGATCCCGGAGTCCCAGGTTCGGTTCAACATGAACGGTATGGATCTTCTCGGGGTTCGTGGCCGCAACCTCCTCGATCTCCATCCCACCCTCGGTGGAAGCCACGATCGCGAAGCGTTCAACAGCTCGATCGAACAGAATGGCCAGATAAAGTTCATCGGCGATGGACGAGCCAGCCTCGACGTAGACCTTCCGCACGCATTTTCCTTCGGGCCCGGTCTGCGGTGTGTACAGGGTCATGCCGAGTATTTCGCTCGCGGCCTGTTGAGCCTCTGCCGGAGACTTCGCCAGCTTCACTCCCCCAGCCTTGCCCCGGCCTCCCGCGTGGATCTGGGCCTTGACCACGACCACCGGGGTACCCAGGGTGCGCGCGGCCTGCTCGGCCTCGGCTGGCGTCGTGGCCAGCAAGCCCTCGGGCACGGGTACACCGAACTCCGCGAGCAGCGCCTTGGCCTGATATTCGTGAACGTTCATCGAAAGCTTCCTCTAGGTTCAATTTTCAAATGGGAACAAGGCCGGGACAGAGCCCATCAGATCTCGATCTGGGCAACGAGTTCCTTCACGTGATCCACCGAGGCATCAAAGAGTTTGCGCTCGTCGGCGTTGAGCTCGACCTCCAGAATTCGCTCCACTCCGCCCGCCCCCATGACACAGGGCACACCGACATAAAGCCCCTCGATGCCGTACTCACCTTCACAAAGGCACGCGCAGGCAAAGACTCGCTTCTTGTCACGCAGGAACGCTTCGGCCATCTCAATCGCGGAAAGTGCCGGCGAGACAAAGGCAGAACCGGTTTTCAGCAGGCCAACCACCTCACCACCCGCGCCCTTGGTGCGCTCAACGAGCTCATCGATTCGCTCGGCAGAAATCAGCTGCTCGATGGGAACACCCGCAACCGTGCAATAACGCACTAGGGGAACCATGGTGTCGCCGTGTCCTCCCAGAACAAGTGCCGTCACATCCTTGACAGAGACGTCTAGCTCCCAGGCCACGAAAGAACGCAATCGGGTCGAGTCCAGGATTCCGGCCATTCCAACTACGCGGTTTTTGGGAAATCCAGAAACCTCCTTGAATGTGTAGACCATGGCATCCAGCGGGTTGGAGACCACAATCACGAAAGCATCGGGCGCATTGTCTCGAACACCTTCGGCCACCTGCTTCATGATCGACAAGTTGGTCTTGAGCAGATCGTCCCGGGACATGCCAGGCTTTCGCGCCAGGCCCGCCGTGATGATTACGACGTCAGCGCCCGCAATTTCCTCATAGTTATTCGCTCCGGAGATCTTCGAATCCGCTCCGACCAGAGGTGCGCCTTCCGCTATGTCCAAGGCCTTACCCTGGGGCAAGCCCTCGACAACATCGAATATGACAACGTCACCGAGTTCGCGGTAGGCGGCCTGCTCGGCCAAAACTCCACCAATATTTCCTCCACCTATGAGCGCGATTTTCTTCCGCATCTGGGGGTTCCTCTCGTGTGGGACTGGGGGTTGGGGATGCCGCTTCTGGATTGGCGCTTGTAACTTGTGGATTGGCGCTTGTGGATCGGTACATGTAGATCGGCGTTTATAAATCGGCACATATAAATAGCGCTTGTGAAATCGCGCTTGTGAAATCGCGCTTGAAAATGGCGCTTGAAAATAGCGCTTAGAAATGACGCTTGTGGACGGGGTTTCGCGGTCCGGAGGCCCGGACTCGCTCTATTCGGGCTTGGGGACTCGAACGCGGATAGACAACTCTTCGAGTTGCTCCGAATCAACCGGCGAAGGCGCTTCCATCAGGAGGTCCTGCCCGCGCTGAGTCTTCGGAAAAGCCACCACATCGCGAAGACTATCGGCCTTGGCCAGCACCATCACCATACGATCGAAGCCGAAGGCAAAGCCTCCATGGGGCGGCGCGCCGACCTCAAGGGCCTCGAGCATGAATCCAAAGCTCTTCTCGGCCTCCTCGGATGTGTATCCCATCAATCCAAGGATCCGACGCTGAATGTCGGCGCGGTGATTACGTAGACTGCCTGAGCCCAATTCCACGCCGTTCATGATCACGTCGTAATGGGTGCCCCGAACTTTCTCCGGCTCGGTCTCCAGCAGGGGAATATCCTCTTCCAGCGGAGCCACGAAGGGCTGGTGCACATAACCCAGCTGACCCTTCTCGTCTTTCTCAAAGAGCGGGAAATCCACAACGAAGAGCGCATCCCACTCGCGTCCATCGGTACGTCCGAGCTTCTGACCCAGATCGATACGCAGGCGCGAGAGAATGGCGTTGGCCCGTTCGAATTCATCAGCCTGGAAAAATAGCAGCGAGCCCGGACCGGCCCCGCTTCTTTCCGTAATAGCCGCTCGCTCTTCGTCGGACAGAAATTTCGCGATGGGCGAACGCCACTCGCCTTCGGCGTCCACACGAACCCAACCCAGCCCCTTGGCACCGAGTTCCTTGCGAACGAATTTTTCCAGGCGATCGATCTCGCTTCGGGAGATCTCTTCCGCGTTATGCACAGGCAGGCATTTCACAATGCCTCCGTTGTCGACGACGCCTCGAAAGGACTTGAACTCACTGCCTGCAAATATCTCGGTCATGTCGACGAGTTCGAGCAGAATCCTTGTGTCCGGCCGATCACAGCCGTAGCGCGCCATGGCGTCCGCGTAGCTCATCTGGGGAAAGGGGCGCTGCAATTCCACACCCGCGGCCTCACGGGCGCTCTCCACCGTGATGATCTCGAGAACCTCCAGGACGTCCTCAACCCCGACGAAGGACATCTCTAGGTCCACTTGGGTGAACTCCAGCTGTCTGTCGGCGCGTTGATCCTCGTCGCGAAAACATCGCGCGATCTGAAAGTACCGCTCAAAACCGGCCACCATCAACAACTGCTTCATGATCTGCGGCGACTGGGGGAGCGCGTAGAATGATCCCGCCTGGAGCCTGCTCGGCACAAGGAAGTCCCGGGCGCCCTCGGGCGTTGCCCGGGCCAGCATTGGTGTCTCAATCTCTATGAAACCCTGATCGATGAGAACGGCACGCATTGCCTTGGACAATTCGTGCCGAATCGTCAGGGAACGCTGGAGCGGCGGGCGCCGCAAGTCGTGAATTCGGTGACGCAAACGAACCGCTTCGTCAACGCCCGTATCTTCCTCAATGGCAAAGGGCGGAGGCGTCGCGCTGTTCAGGATGCGAATTTCGTGGACGTTGATCTCAATTTCCCCGGTTTTCATTCGGGAGTTGACCGTATCGCTCGATCGCGCCTCCACGACTCCCCGAGCCATGATCACCCACTCCGAACGGAGGCCTCCGGCCCGCTCATGGGCCCGGGTTGAAGTTTCCGGCCTGAAGACAACTTGCACGACCCCATTGCGGTCGCGCAGATCAACGAAGATCACGCCACCGTGATCCCGGCGACGGTGAACCCAGCCGGCTACAACGACTTCCTGATCCACCATGGAACGGTCGATGGATCCGCAGGTGTGGCTGCGGCGCTCGGAACCCATCCCGTCGAGTGCTGTCCCCTCGTTTGTCATCGCCTCATTGTCCTATTTTTTCCTACCTGGCCCGACGAGTCCGGCACGGCCTTGGGGATTCCGGGTGTGCGCGGCGCGCCGGGGCCCGAATCCGAAGTGATTTCACATGCCCGGGATCAATTTCGGAAAAATCCGAGTGAAATCAGAGGGTTGGGTAGCAACGCGCCGATCGGATGTCAATCCTTCCCGAAGCACAGAACAGGCCCGACCCGGGCTGCCAGGGGCCTCCTAGACGAGGCTGCTCGCTGAGCAGACCTGGTTTCTGCCCTCGGATTTAGCGCGGTACATGGCCTTGTCCGCAAGGTCGATGATCTTGTCCCGCGCCGCACCGTGCTCGGGGCAGGTCGCCACCCCGATACTGATCGTCAAGGAGATCCGAACATCCCGATCCACCTCAAACAGATACGCTTCGACCCGCTTCCGAATTCTCTCGGCCACCCGGAGGGCCGTCTCGTGATCGGTATCCACCAATAGGACCGCGAATTCATCCCCCCCATAGCGGGCCAGTGTGTCCACCTGGCGCACACACTGCTCAAGCACCCGACAGAGTCCGCGTAGGGTCTCCGACCCAATCAGATGACCGTGTTCGTCGTTTACGTCCTTGAAGCGGTCGATATCGAGAAAAAGCACCGAAAGCGGAGTGCCATACCGCTCGGAGCGCTGGATTTCACTCTCGCAGGTTTTGAGCAGATAGCCGGCGTTATAGGCCTGTGTCACGTCGTCGACGAACGCACGCTCCTTGGCAAGGGCGTAGGTCTCGGAGTTCTCGAGGGCCGCAATTCCGTGGCGGGTCACGATATCCGCCCGCTCCGCATCCTGGGCGATGAAGGGCTGGTCGTCATCGAAGAGAGCGACGATCCCCGATTCATTGCCCTCTCCCCCCATGGAAACCACCAGAAGTGTTCGGACTTCGACGTCCGCAGCACGGAGCGCATCGTGAAGAACACCGCGTTTGAGAATCGCCAGCCCTTCGAAACTATTAAAATCGATCGATTTGTCGCCCAATAGGGTCCGACAGACCAGCGAACTCTCCTCGCTCCCGAAACCGCGCAACGCCACCGCATCGCTCTGGGGCACATTTTTACGCTTGAAGAGGGCGAAACCCTTGCTCCGGGAGGTCGCGCGCATGAGGAGTTCAAGGGTCATGGGATAGAGTTGTCCGGGCTCGAGGCAATACGCCAAGGGGCGACAGTCTTCCATGATGCGAATCGTCTCGTGGAGAAAGAGACTTCGAATGGCCACTCTTCGCCGATCGATCAATCGCACGAGGCTTCGCCTCAGAGCACCGTCGCCGAAGGGCGCCACAAGGCATTCGTCTGCCCCGGCCGCGATCGCTTGGTCAACCTCACCCTGGGCCGCTGCCTCCAGCGCAACCAGCAGGCGAATCCCCTTGGACTGGTCTTCCACCCAGTCCACTGCCTGGCTAACCAGAGCGCGATCGAAGGAGACCAGGGAAAGCAGAACGATATCGGGCTCGGCGCCCTTGGAATTGGAAGCGATTTCCGAAAGGGCCGGATAGCGCAGCAATTCCCACGCCTCCGCTTGCGCGGCTTCGGCCAAAGGCTCCGCCCGCTCATCGGACGCGCCGATGACGACGATTTGGCATTTCCTGTCGTTCGATCCTGCCATACGATCGCCCCGCCGCAAAGGCACCGTGCACGCCCCTTTAGGGCTCCGAGAACGGTTTCCCCGACTCACCGATAACGTCTATAGGAAATTGCAGACTATAGAGTCCGCACCCGTAAAAAATTCGAGATCCGCGTCGATTGGCTTCGGCGCCCCCGCAAACGCTCAGCCTTCCCCATCGACCTCTTCTGTCGGGGGCAGGACCTTCACCCATTCGAGACCGGCGTTTCCCGACCGCAAGATCCGGCCCGCCTGCCCGACCACCAACCCGACCTTGCCGCTGGGATCAAAGTCCATATCGCGCATGAAAGTAAACGTTTCCGGAAATTCGTCTTGAGAAGGAGATTTCCAGCTTTGGCCCCCGTCGGAGGAAAATCGAACCAATCCCTTCTCCCCGACCGCGACCGCACGCCCGGCCACTGAGGCCACGGAAAAAACCGCCAGTTTGCGGTCGATCTTGCTGTAAGACCAATTCCGGCCGCCGTCACGCGTAGACAGGGTGACACCGCCGAGGCCGGAAATCATTCCATTCTCCTCGTCGCGAAACCGCACGGTAAAGAGAATCGGGTTTTGGATCACGCGTACCTTCACGCCTGGATATTCGAAGAGTCTGCCCGCGTAGTAGCGTTCCAGAAAATTCGGATCCTTGGCCAGATAATCCTCGTAGTCCCAGGGCGGCTGTCCCCGCAGCCTCACCCTCTCGGATTGAAGCCCCGCATCCTCGAGAACCGTCCGCACCTCTTGCATACGCGCTTCGAGAGTCTCGAAGAACTCGAAGGGATCACCCCCTCGGCCGAACTCTTCGACCTCCCCTTCGCTGGCCACTCCCTCCACGGCAACATTGAGATGGCCTTCATTAATCAGGCTCTCCACAAAAGAGCCGAGTTCGGGGATATAGGACGGATCGAAATCGATACCGTTGTATCCGAAGCGAAGCGGAGCGATTTCGCGCGAGCCCTCAATATTGGACTTTTCCCAGGTCTCGCCAGCATCGTCCGAGTAGAAGATGTAGCCGAATTCGCCGATCAGCCAGCAGCGGCGACTGGGAGCCCGCAGGCAATAGACATCGTTCAGACCAACGTCTTCGTACACCGTCTCGCCGTTACGCACCTTCTCCTGCTCAAACGGAGAGAGCCACTGGAACATCGGGTGGGTCTCGCTGACCGTAAAGGAGTGATCGACCCATGTTTTTCCGCCGTCTTCGGTTCGGATTCGAGTTCCCCACTCACCGATGGCGACCGCAGTATTGGCGTCGATGGCGGCTACCCCGAAGAGATGAACGCCTTCGCTCTCCTTGAGGTTCGCTTGCCGCTCCCAGTGCTTCCCTCCATCCTCGGTTCGAAGGATGAGCCCACGCTGACCCACGGCCCAACCGTGAACGGCATTCGCCATGGAGACCTTGTAGAGCGAGGTCAGCGTATCGGTCACGCCTCGACTCCAGGTCTCACCTCCATCTTCACTGAAATAGGCGCTTCCGTAATATCCCACCGCAACCGCGTGATCTTCGTCGGGCACGGAAACCGAATACAGATCATCGAAGAGAACGATGTCTCCGGGCTCCTGGGTATAATCCAGATGAACCTCGTGGCAGGCCCCCAGCAGCAACACGCACGCCAACATCAACGCCAAAACCATGGGCCCAAAAGCAAGGGAACGCTCGAAATGATCGCTCATCAACCCGCTAGCGCCCCTTCGTCAAGCGACCGACATCGATATAACGCCGGATCTTGCCCTTGCTCTTGAAGGGCACGCCATTGGCATCCCAGAACTCGATGCGATTGCCTGTACCCGTCTGTACATTGGTAATAATGTCGCTGACCATTTGGTGGGCTCTAGGCTCCGGCACGCCTTCCCAGCCGGGGTAGTAGTCCTCGGTGAGTTCCTCCCCGCTCCAGCGCTTGTTGTGCCAGATGATCTTCCAGAGTTCCTCCTTCTGGTCGTACGCGAAGGAGTAGAGGGCCCTCATCGTCTGCTTGTCGATGTAGATGTCCTTGTGGTGGTAGGGGTGATCCTCATTTTTGGGGATCATCCGGACCTTTATCACCTTTCGCACTTCCCATCGATCATCCGCGAAAGACAGACCATAGGGGCCGAAATTGTGGTCCCGCTCGTAGGGAAATCCGAGAACCTTGGTATTCGAGGGCGCGATCAGGTCCACTTCGCCCAGGCATTCCCACTCGTATTGCGGAACGATCCCCGCGAAACTGTTCAGGTCGTCGAAGGTAAAATCGGTACCCGAGATCGAATCAGTTCGCTGTGCGGTCGAGATGCGGCGTACTCGGCGAAGGGTTGGAAGATAGACCCAGGTATCATCGTTCTTGGCCTGGTTGCGCGGGAGATCCGTGGACTTGTAGCGATAGGACATCAGCATGATGCCCCGCGCATCAAAGGGTGCCGTTACGTCCACCCCAAAAGCATTCTTGCGCTTTTCATTACGGAAGACGTCGCCCTTGCTCTTCTCGTATTGGGGTTCGACACGGTGGGATAGGAAAACACTCTTGGAATCCCCCTCGTAGTAGAGCGGCAATTCCTCCCCACGATCCCAGTAAGAGTAGTAGAAGCTCGCGTTACCCCCGGCACCCGCCCATGCGTAGTCGAAATTCCACATGATCTTGACCCCCGCCTGGGGATCCGTCGCGCAGTCAATTTCATCCATGGGGAAAGGACGGCCCGACTCAAAGTTCTCCAGGCTGTTATCGGGGCCAATGCGCGCCTGCCCGCGCCCTCGCTCGGTGGCGGCCTTGTAGGCTTCAGGGCCGGAGTAGTCCCGGTAGAAGGGACCGATTTCGAGTTGCATTCCTTCGTAGAAGAAAAAATCTCGGTTATCCCAGAACGGATCGGGGAGATAGGACTTCAGGGCGTCGAGGTTCTCGTACGTGATAATGTCACCCTGCTTGAATCCCGGGCCCGTTCCTTCGGCATCCTCTTGAGCTACGGCGACCTGGACCGACCCCGCCAGCAATAGGGCGGTTAAAAGGGTCGTTCCTGTTGTTCGAATTCCGGCCATCCATAGGCTCCTTATCTGATCGGCGGTAAAATTACTTCTACAGGCAACACGACTGGGCCGGGTCACCGGGACGCAGAATAGTCCCAAGCGGGCGCGACTGCTTCGCCTCCAGGCCTTCGATACCGTCGTTTTCTCGTCGGGAACTTCCATCTTCTAGGATAGAGACCGCCGCAATTCAACCCGAAACCACGGGACAAGGAATAGTCCCCTCACCCCCGAGCGAGGTATTGGCACATTGAGTACCCAGCGCCCGCCCCCCGCGGAGTCCAGAGTTCCCCCCGGGGCGCCCTCCACGCCGGCCTCCCCGGGGGATGACGGCTTCCAGGAAGCATCTCGCCCTGGGTTGGGCAGGCCCCCCTCACGCTCCCCCGTCCGACTCTGGCTGAGAACTCGGGGCGTGGAACCGGTTTTTCGGATTCTTGTCTGCTCGGCGGTATCCGCGGCGATCCTGGCCTGGGCGAGTCTCGCCGGCCTCTTCGCCCCCCAGGCCTCCCGGGTCGCGGGGCGACGCCGGGCTCTCGCAAGGATCGCAGTTCGCTGGGCCGCCCTGCTCGGCAGCCTGCGCGGCGCCTACGCCAAGGCCGGTCAGTTCGCCGCAAGCCGACCCGATCGAGTGCCCGAAGAGATCGTGACCGCCCTGGTGGCCCTTCGGGATCGACTCCCCCCCCTCCCCCTCGCCGAAATCCGTCCGGTGATCGAGGCGGCCCTGGAAATGCCGCTCGAGAAAGCGTTCGCGGATTTCGAGCCCACCCCCCTGGGCGCAGCCTCCATCGCCCAAGTTCACCGGGCGACCCTCGCCGATGGCACCCCCGTGGCCGTCAAGGTTCAGTATCCGTGGATCCAGGCCTCCCTCGACGCGGACTTGGCGGTGATTCGGACCCTCGCCCGGACCGCGCTCCGCCGGGCCGCTCGGGGGCGGTGGAAGCTGGACTTCGAGCGATTTTTTGCGGAATTCGCCGGAGGCTTGGCCGATGAACTGGACTTCGAAGCCGAGGCCCGCGCCGCCAGGGAAATTGCTGCCAACCTCTCGGGGGATCCGGCCATTCAGGTTCCCCGGGTGATCGCTTCGCATACGCGCACCCGCGTGCTGACCATGACCTATCACCCCTGCATCAACATCGCGGATGCAGACGGTCTTACAGATCGGGGCATTTCCCCTTCCCGGGTGATCGAGATCGTGGCCCGGGCCTACGCGAAGCAGATGTTCAAGGATGGGCTCTTCCATGCGGACCCCCATCCGGGGAATCTCTTCGTCCTCGACGAGGCCGACGCCAGCCACAATCCAAGGGTGCTCTTCGTGGACTTCGGACTCCACCGGCGGCTCTCACCCGAACTCCAGAAGGAGATGCGCCAGGGCATTTTTGCCTTGATGCAGAGGGACGTCGACCTATTTGTCCAGCGCATGAATGCCCTGAACATGATCGCCCCGGGTGCCGAAGACGGCGTTCGCCGCGCGGTCTCGAATATGCTCGATCGCATCGCCAGCCAGGGGGGCACCGACGCATTGATGAGCGCCCAGGGAAGTCAGGTTCTGAGCCTTAAGGACGAGGCCAAAAAGCTGCTTCAGGAAACCCCCGGCCTGCAGCTCCCCAACGATCTGCTGCTATACGCCAAGACCCTGGCCTATGTGTTCGCTCTTGGAGAAGAGATCGCCCCGGATGTGGACCTTATGAAGATTTCGGTCCCCTACCTGCTGCAATTCCTCGCGGTTCGGGACTGAAGCCCGAGCTATTTCGCGATTCCGGCGAGCCTCAATCCCTGCAGGCGAATAAAACCGCCCGCATCCCGCTGATCGTAGGCCCCCCCGTCCTCCTCAAAGGTCACTAGATCCTCGGAGTAGAGCGAAAACGGCGAGCGGCGCCCCTGAACGGTTACGTTGCCCTTATAGAGCTTCACGCGCACATCTCCGGTCACGTTCGTCTGAGACGCATCGATGGCCGCTCGCATATAGTCCATTTCAGGCGCAAACCAGAAACCGTTGTAGATCAATTCCGCAAAGCGCGGGGCCATGCGATCCCGTTCGTGCATGACCTCCCGATCCATCGTGATCGACTCCATCGCGCGGTGGGCGACGTGGAGAACGGTTCCTCCCGGTGTCTCATAGACCCCGCGTGATTTCAATCCGACGAAGCGATTCTCCACCATGTCCACGCGGCCGATTCCGTTTTGGCCAGCGATGCGATTCAGCTTTCCAATCAGTTCCGAGGGGGACAGGGATTCGCCGTCCAACCCGACGGCATTGCCCTTCTCAAAGGAAACCACCAGTTCGCAAGGCTCGTCCGGGGCGACTTCGGGGGAAACCGTAGTCATGAACATATCCTCCAGGGGCGCCGTCCAGGGATCCTCCAAAATCCCCCCCTCGTAGGAAACGTGCATCAGGTTCCGATCCATCGAGTACGGCTTCGCGATAGAGGCCGTGATGGGGATATCGTATTTTTCTGCATACGCGATGCAGTCAGTCCGCGAGCGGAGATCCCACTCACGCCAGGGAGCAATTACCCCAATTTCTGGGGCCAGGGCCCTGAACGCAAGTTCGAACCGCACTTGGTCATTGCCCTTGCCCGTCGCGCCATGGGACACCGCATCGCAGCCCGTCGCCCGGGCCACGTCAATGTGGTGCTTTGCGATCAGCGGCCGAGCCAGAGCCGTGCCCAACAGGTACACGCCCTCGTAAAGCGCTGCCCCCCGGATGGCGGGATACACGTAGTCCCGGGCAAACTCCTCCCGAAGGTCCTTGATTACGCAGTCCACTGCGCCTGTCGCGGCGGCCTTCTCGGGCAGGCCGGCAAGCTCTTCCTCCTGCCCCACGTCGGCGCAATAGGCGACGACTTCACAATCGTATTCTTCGATCAGCCAGCGAAGAATGACCGAGGTATCGAGCCCGCCGCTATACGCCAGGCAAACTCTCTTGAACGAACCCTTTTGAGCCATGAAAAACCTCCTCGGGGGTGCTTGGCCTTGCCAGGCACTTCAGGGAGGCGGGAGTCTACCCGCTCATCGGGATTTTTCACGGGGCCAATCGCGGCTGGGGCGCAATCGGGATTTAGGCCTTGAATTCCACATCAAAAAGGGAGTTCTCTTCGATTAGGAGCTCGAGTTCTTCGGCCGAGAGCGTGCTCTTGGAGTTGACCGTAATGGATTGCTGCATCCCCGTGGCCACATCCCGGGCCGAAACGCTGACAATCCCGCTCGAATCGATGTCAAAGCTGACCTCGATTTCCGGTTCTCCCTTAGGCGCCGGGGGTATGCCCGCCAGAACAAATTCGCCCAAAAGGTCGTTCTCCAGGGCGACTTCGTTCTCTCCCTGGAGGACGCGAATTTTGACGGCCGCCTGGTCGTCCCGGGTGGTCGTGAAGAGATGGGATTTGTTGACGGGAACAGTTGTATTGCGATCGATCAGGCGGGTGAAGTGCCCACCGTAGGTGCTGATTCCCAGGGAGAGGGGCGTCACATCCAGCAAGAGAACGTCCTGGGTTCCACCCACCAGAGCACTCCCCTGGATCGCAGCGCCCAGAGCCACGACTTCGTCGGGATTCACGCCCTTGTGCGGCCGCTGTCCGAAATAGTCCGTCACCGCCTGCTGAACCATGGGCATCCGAGATTGCCCCCCAACCACCACTACATGGTCGATGTCCTCGTTGCTAAGCCCCGCATCCCGAACGCATCGCTCCACACTTCTCAAAGTTTCGTCGACGATATCCTCGACCAGTGCCTCCAGTTCGTCGCGCCGAAGTTCACAGGTGAGATGCCTTGTCCCCCCACCATCGGAGGCAATGAAGGGAAGGTTGATTTCAGTGTGGTCTCGAAGAGAAAGTACGCATTTTGCTTTTTCGGCAGCGTCCTTGAGGCGCTGCATCGCCGTGAAATCCGAGCGTAGGTCGATTCCACTCTCCTCTTCGAAGCCGGCCAGCAAGTGTTCAACGATCCGACGATCGAAGTCCTCACCACCCAAAAAAGTATCTCCGGCAGTTGCCAGAACCTCGACCACGCCATCGGACATCTCGAGTATGGACATGTCGAAGGTCCCTCCTCCGAGATCGTAGATGGCGATTTTCTCTTCGGCGTCCCTGCCCATCCCATAGGCGAGGGCCGCTGCCGCCGGCTCGTTGATAATTCGCAACACGTCGAGCCCCGCAATCCGACCCGCATCTCGGGTCGACTGCCTTTGGGTGTCGTTGAAA
>Ga0310120_10000530_pt1 | contig 30271 bp, 28 predicted proteins | sample CB27_AW_983_MG_FD_203506 | JGI IMG/M metagenome (GOLD analysis project Ga0310120, IMG submission 203506) | Marine microbial communities from Western Arctic Ocean, Canada - CB27_AW_983 | ecosystem: Environmental > Aquatic > Marine > Oceanic | place: Canada: Western Arctic Ocean | collected...
ATCTCGACTACCCGTGGATCGTAGCCTCCGTCTTCGGGGGAATGGTGGCAGTCCTTCTCCTGGTGACCTTTGTAGGTGAGGCTGTGCGGGAAGCGTTCGATCCCAAGAAATTCACCACCTACCGTTGATCATGAGACCGTTGCGTATTTCTTCCTTGCTGGTTGCAGTGGCTCTTCTCGGTTGCGACACCGAGAAGGAGTTTGCGGACTACGACAATGAGGAGGAGGTGACCGGATTCAGGGTGAGCCAAAACGAGAAGGTCCTGGGGGAACTTGAGGAAAAGAAGGAGGAGCTGACGAAGCAACTGGTAGAACCGGGGGAAGAGGAAGCGCGGAGCAAGCTGGAAGAAGATCTGGCTGATACCAATCGTCGACTCGGCTACCCGGAATTCTTCACCTACGACGCTACCTTGGACGACCTGCCGAAGAATCTCTCCTGGCAGGAGGGTCTCGATCAACCTGAGCTGGGATCTTCCCGTGCGAAGAAAGGGGGCACCTTCAACACGTATTTCTCAGGGCTCTCCTTTCCGCCCAACATCCGTTCCATCGGAAAGAATGCCAATAACAGTTTTCGTTCCGAGCATTGGGACAATATTGAAATGGCTCTTGTGTCCCTGCATCCCAACACGATGGAAACCATCCCGGGCCTGGCTGATCGCTGGGCGGTGGGGGCAGATGGGAGAACCGTTTACTTTCGAATCAACGAGAAGGCGCTCTGGTCTGATGGTAACCCGGTTACGGTGGAGGATTTCTTCATGACCTTCCACGTCTGCCTCTCGGACCACATTACAGGCCCCTGGTACCGGCAGTATTACGGCACCATGTTCGAGAACATCACGCGCTATGACGACCGGCACCTCTCAGTGCGACTGGCCAACAAGAAGCCCAAGCCGGAGTATTACGCCTCCCTGACCCCGTATTCCCGCGTGTTCTACCGCGAGTTTGGTCCGGATTTCGAGGACCGCTACAACTGGAGGGTGCGTCCTACCACGGGCGCATACCAGATTCGGAAAGAAGACGTGGTGAAGGGCCGGAGCATTACCCTTTCCCGGGTAAAGGACTGGTGGGCGGGTGAGATGAAGTACTTCCGCCACCGTTTTAACGTAGACCTGATCAAGTATAGCGTGGTCCGAAATGACGACAAGGTGTTTGAGCTCTTCAAGAAGGGAGAGATCGATATGTTTCACCTGGGATTGCCGAAGCGGTGGTATGAGCAGATGGAAATCCCGGAGGTGTTCAACGGCTACATCGAGAAGAAGACCTTCTACAACGTCTACCCCCGGGTGCCCCGGGGTCTTTATATCAACCACTCCCGCCCCTTTCTGGGAGATGTGAACGTGCGGATCGGCCTGCAGCATGCCACCAACTGGCAGAAGGTAATCGATATTGACCTGCGTGGTGATGCGGGCCGACTGAATATCTACAACGAGGGCTATGGGAAGTTCAGCAATTCCGAGATCACGTCCCGGGAGTATTCGCCGGAGAAGGCCCGGGAGGCCTTTGCGAAGGCGGGTTTCACACAGCAGGGAAACGATGGTGTGCTGCAGAATTCCAAGGGAGAGAAGCTCAGTTTTTCCATTACCCACACGGCGAGTCCGGTGGTTGGCAAGATGCTGCAGCGACTCAAGGAAGAGGCCCTCAAGGCTGGTTTGGAGTATCGACTTGATGGAATGGATGGCACCGCGAGCTACGAGAAGGTGATGCAGAAAAAGCATGACCTGACCTTCTGGGGCTGGGGAACCATTCCCCCATTTCCCCGGTTCTTTGAAGGGATTCATTCTTCCAATGCCTACGACCCTGGGACCACGACCCCGCGGGTGATGACCAACAATATCTCCATCTACGCGAACCCCGACGCTGATCCCCTCGCGCAGGGAATCCGGTTTGCGACCTCGGAGAAGGAGATCCGGGACATGTCGTGGGAGCTGGAGCAGATCCTGCATGACACCGCTTTCTGGATTCCAGGCTACAAAAGGGAGAGCTATCGACTGGGACACTGGCGGTGGATGCAATGGCCGGACGACTTCAATGTGAAAATGACCCGGGAAGCGCAGGAGAGTTACGTCTACTGGATTGATGTGGAGGAGCAGGGGAAGACAAAGCAGGCCCAAAATCGGGATGAAGCCTATCCGGAGGTGGACCTGGTCTATGACCAGTATCGCATCAAGTGATGAGGAAAGAGAATCCAGCCAAGGCGCCCGTCCGCCAGATTTACGAGGAACATGACTCGGAGAGGAAAGAGCTTCTCACCGTGCGGGGCCTGGTGAGTGCGTTCGATACCGAGCGCGGGCTGCTGCGTGCGGTGGACGGGGTCTCGTTTTCGGTCGACCGGGGTAAGACTCTCGGGATCGTGGGCGAGTCCGGGTGTGGCAAGAGCGTGACCGCGATGTCGCTGATCAGCCTGCTTCCCCGGCCGGCGGGTCGGGTGCTTTCGGGCGAGGTGCTCTTCAAGGGAGAGGACCTGCAGCAGGTGCCCGAGAAGCGACTGCACGAGATCAGGGGTGGGGAGATCGGAACCATCTTCCAGGAGCCCATGACCGCCCTCAATCCGGTCCACCGGATCGGGCGACAGGTGAGCGAGGTGTTCCGGCTGCACGAGCAGATGGGCAAGAAGGAGGCCTGGGAGGCTGCCATCGAGGCCCTGAGGATGACCCGGATTCCCTCTCCCGAGATCCGGGTCGGGGACTACCCCCACCAGTTGTCGGGAGGCATGCGGCAGCGGGTGGTGATTGCGATGGCCCTGGCCTGTCAGCCCGATCTTCTTATTGCGGATGAACCCACCACCGCGCTGGATGTGACGGTGCAGGCCCAGATCCTGAACCTGATCCAGGGGTTGCAGGCTGAGATGGGGATGGCGGCGATCCTGATCACGCACGATCTCGGGGTGATCGCGGAAAACTGCGATGAGGTGGTGGTGATGTATGCCGGCCGGGTGGTGGAGCGCGCCCCGGTGGAGGAACTCTTCACCAATCCCCTGCATGCCTACACGCGAGGCCTGCTCAATTCCATCCCGCGTCTCTCACTGCCGCCCAAGACGAAGCTCAACACCATTCCGGGGATGGTGGCGGCCCTCTCCGAGATGGCGAGTGGTTGTCGCTTCTGCCAGCGCCTGGAACGGGAAAGCAGCCTCGGGGATGAGCAACCGGAGTTCCGGGAAGCCTCACCAGGGCACTGGGTGGAAGCGTGTCCGGAGTGTTATGGGGGGGAGGCCCACGAGGCAGCATGAGTGAAGTTTCAGGGAGAGGATCATTGCTTACGATTGAGGACGTGAAGGTGCACTTCCCGGTGCGCAGTGGGCTGATGTTGCGCCAGACCGGGAAGGTGAAGGCCGTTGATGGAGTGTCCCTTGAAATCGGGGAAGGTGAAACGGTGGGCCTGGTGGGGGAATCCGGTTGCGGGAAGTCCACCCTCGCCAAGGCGGTGGTACGCCTGCTCAAGCCCAATGCGGGATCGGTGGTATTCCAGGGCACCGAGATCACCAGGCTGTCCCCGGGTACGCTACGCCCCCTCCGGAGAGAGATGCAGATGATTTTCCAGGATCCGGTGGAGTCCCTCAATCCGCGACAGAGTGTGCGGCAGATCATCGAGGAGCCGCTGGTGATTCATCGTCAGGGTGACGCAGGGGAGCGCCGTCGGCGGGTGAATGAATTGCTGGAGCGGGTGGGGCTGCCCTCCAATTCGGGGGAGAAGTTCGCCTTCGAGTTCTCCGGGGGACAACGGCAGCGGATCGGGATTGCGCGGGCCATTGCATTGAATCCGAAGTTCATCGTGTGCGATGAGCCGGTGTCGGCCCTCGATGTCTCGGTGCAGAGCCAGATCATCAACCTGCTGCTGGAGCTCCAGAGCGAGATGGGGATTTCCTATCTCTTTATCGCGCACGATCTTGCGGTGGTGCAGCACATCAGCGACCGGGTGGCGGTGATGTACCTCGGTAAGATCGTGGAATTGGCTAGCGCGGAGGCCATTTACCAGCGTCCCTGTCACGCCTACACCAAGGCTCTCCTCGCGGCCATTCCGGAAGCGGATCCAACCGCTCGGCGGGAGCGGATCCTGCTGGAAGGCGACGTGCCCTCCCCCATCAATCCGCCGGAAGGCAGTGCCTTCGGACACCGGATGAGTCATCCCAGGTATGAGGAAACCACCGGAATGGATCTCAGTCTGGTGGAGATCGAGCCTGGTCACTGGGTGGCGCGGGATCCCTGCTGCCTGAGCGAGGATGACTGGAAGAAGGTAAGCAGTGGTGACCCTCCCACCTTCGTGGGCGCTTCGTCAGGAGTTGAAGCTGCAGAGGAAAAAACAGCAATGGACGTGTATCTGGAAAGTGCTGGCGGAGACAAGGTTGCGGTGATGGAGGCCGTACGCGAAGTTTCCAGCGGACTTAGTCTTCTCGACGTCAAGGAGCTCGTCGAGAATGCCCCGACGAAGGTGCTGGAAGGGGTTCCCAGATCCGATGCCGAGGAGGCCAAGGCCAGGCTCGAAGAGGCAGGGGCCACGGTCGCACTCAGATAATCTGGCGCCGCGTAATGCCGCCTCGGCCCGGTTATTCACAGTTGTTCGTCGCGACCGGCATCCGTTGCTCTTGCGACCCCGGTCTGATCTTTCTTCACTTCCTCTATGCGCATCGTGGTAGTCGGGAAAGGTGGACGGGAGCACGCCCTCATTCGCTCGCTCAGCGAGTCGCCGGGTGAAACGGAACTTTTCTGTTTCCCGGGAAGCGATGCCATCTTCGAGCTGGCCCGGAGCGTGGAGGTGGAGGACATGCAGGGGCTCATCGACTGGATGAAGGCCAATGCGATCGACCTCTGTATGGCAGGGGAGGAAAGTTACCTGCTGAAGGACGAGGGGTTGGCCAATCTTTGTGCGCAGAACGGGATTCCCTGCTGGGGGCCTCCGAAGCAGGCAGCCCTGCTGGAGGGGAGCAAGGAGTTCGCCAAGCAGTTCATGGAACGTCATGCCATTCCCACGGGGAGGGCGACGGCGGTGGAAAGTGCGGGGGAGGCGAGGGAGGTGATCGGTGGGAATTATCCAACCGTGCTCAAGTTTGATGGGTTGGCTGCGGGCAAGGGGGTGGCGGTCTGCCCGGATGAGGAGAGTGCAGTCGCCTTTCTGGACGAGGTGTTCGGGCAGAAACGCTTTGGGGAGGGGAGTCTCCTGGTGGAGGAATACCTGCAGGGGCCGGAGGTGTCCATTTTCGCGGCGGTGAGCGGGAGGCAGTCCCTGGTTTTCACCCCGGCGCGCGACTACAAGCTGATCGGGGAAGGAGACACCGGGGCTAATACCGGCGGGATGGGCGCGGTGGCGAGTCGGCAGCTGCTTGAACCGGATCTCATGGCGCGCATCGAGGAGGAGATTGTCACTCCCACCATCGAGGGGCTTGCCAACGACGAGTTGGGCTATGTGGGCTTCCTCTATCTCGGGCTCATGCTGACCGCGGATGGACCCAAGGTGATCGAATACAACTGCCGCTTCGGGGATCCCGAGTGCCAGGCGGTCATGCCGCTGGTTTCCGGGGATCTGGCCACCTTCTGCCTGGAAGGGGCCCAGGGAACCCTCAGACCCGAATTACTGAGTTTCGACGAGGGATGGAGCGTGGGCGTGATCCTGGCCTCTGCCGGGTATCCTGCCAGTTCGCACAGTGGGGACGTTATCGGTGGCCTTGGGTCGGTTGAGGGGGCGCGGGTCTACCACGCCGGGACGCGACGGAACGAGGCAGGCGACTGGGAGACCAATGGGGGACGGGTCCTGGCGGTGGTGGCTGTGGGCGCGGACCGCGGGAGCGCAGTGGAGAAGGCCTACGCCGAGGCCGCCAAGATGGATTTCGATGGATCACAACGCCGCAGCGACATTGGACGACTCCACTTCGAATGATCCGGGAATCCCAGTGGCCTTCACCGGGATAAATCTTGCCGCCGGCCTTGTTTGACGGATCAAACTCATCTAACACCCATCACACCGACGTCACATGAAAGTCATCCTGATCTACGGAAGCGAAAACGATAAGCCCTTCATGCAGCCGGCCCGCGATTACCTTGAGGCTGAGAACCTGGATCATGAGGAGGAGGTCCTTTCCGCCCATCGCAATCTGTCTGAATTGATCGAGTATCTCGGCAAACTGGAGGAGAGCGGGGAAAAGGCGGTCATCCTCGCCATCGCCGGCTTGGCGGCGGCCCTGCCGGGGGTGGTGGTGATGAAGACGTCGCTGCCGGTCATCGGGGTCCCGGTACCGGGGGGGCCGCTCAACGGAATTGATGCGCTCCTCTCCATTTCCCAGTTGCCGGGTGAGGTGCCCGCCACCACGGTGGGACTGCACAAGAAGGCTCCCCTCAATGCGGCCATGGCGGCCCATCGCATTTTGAAACTGGCGGGAGCCTGAGAATATTCGTAAGGACGCGGAAGGCGCGAAGCTGATCATGGCGGTGGTTCTGGATGAAAATGCGATCGGGGAGGCGGTAGCCACCCTGGTGGAGCAGATCCGTGCCACCGCGCAGCGCAGCCGGGTGGCCATCGTGGGGATCCGGAGCCGCGGCGACGAGGTAGCCGAGCGGATCTGCGCCGCCTTGGAGGAGGCGAAGATCGAGCACGATTACGGGATGCTGGACATCTCCCTTTATCGGGACGATCTCTCTCACCTTGCGGAAAACCCCAAGCTGCAGAGCAGCGAAATCATCTTCCAGATGGACGGTGCGGAGATCGTGCTGGTGGACGACGTGCTCTTCACGGGGCGCACTATCCGGGCCGCCCTCGATGCCGTCACCGATTACGGTCGCCCCGCGCGCATCCAGCTGGCCGTCCTGATCGACCGGGGCCATCGTGAGATTCCGATCCAGCCTGATTATGTAGGAGTGAAGCTCGAAACCGCGCGGATGGATCACGTAATCGTCCGACTGAAAAAAACTGATGGCGAAGATGCCGTGGAACTGGTAACGACTCCCTAGCGAATGGCGCGCAAGGACTTCCTGGACATCGCCTCGTTAAGTCGAGAGGAGGTCGACCTTTTGCTGGACCAGGCCACGCCATTCAAGGAGCTCTTCACCCGGTCGGTGAAGAAAGTGCCGGCCCTGAAGGGCAAATCGGTGCTCATGTTGTTCTATGAGCCCAGCACCCGGACCCTTTCCTCCTTCGAGGTGGCGGCCAAGCGGCTTTCTGCGGATGTCATTGACCTCGATGTGCCGCATTCCTCGGTGACCAAGGGAGAAACGGTCAAGGATACGGTCGATACCCTGCAGGCCATGCGGGCGGACTATATTGTGGTGCGGCACAAGATGGCGGGCCTGCCACGGGCCATTGCCCGCCAGACCAAGGCCTCGGTGATCAATGCCGGAGACGGAGCGCACGCGCACCCGACACAGGCGCTCCTCGATGCCTTTACCCTGAAGGAAGCCTTCCCCGACCTGTCCGGCCGCAAGATTCTCATTGCGGGGGACATCCTGCACAGCCGGGTGGCGCGATCGACGAGCAGGCTCTTCCTGAAACTCGGGGTGGAGGTGGGATTCCTGGGGCCCGGATCACTGGTTCCGCGGACGGGACCGGAGGGGATCACGCGGTTCACTGACTTCGACGAGGCCCTGCGCTGGGGTCCGGACGCAGTCTACCTCCTGCGGGTCCAGATGGAACGGCAGGAGGTCCAGTATTTTCCCAGTGTGCATGAGTATCACCGCGTCTACGGGGTGACGCAGGAACGCTTCGAACGCATCAGGGGCGAGGGGATCTACATCATGCACCCGGGGCCGGTGAACCGGGGAGTGGAGCTTTGTCACGAGGTGATGGATTACGAGCGTAGTCTCATCAATCAACAGGTGGAGAATGGTATCGCAGCGCGCATGGCGGTGCTTTACTGGCTCAAACCTCAGACCGATTCGGAAGAAGTGAACCGCGAATGAAGACCAGGAGAGGGGCATGAGTTTTCTTATCAAGGGTGGAGAGATCGCAGGGGAGGAAGGAGCCCCGGTGCGGGGGGATGTCCTGGTGGAGGATGGGGTCATCAAGGCGGTGGGTCAGAACCTGGAGGCGCCGGAGGGGGTGCGGGAGGTGGATGCCGACGGGAAGATCGTGGCCCCTGCCATGTTCGATGCCCATGTGCATTTCCGGGAGCCGGGGCAGGAGCATAAGGAGGACATTGCGCACGGCACGGAGGCCGCCATCAATGGCGGGGTGACCGGAGTGGTCATGATGCCGAATACGAGCCCGGTCATCGACTCGGGCGCGGCGGTGGGCACCGTGCTGGACAAGGCTCGGCAGGTGAGCCGGATCCCAGTTTACACGTCCGGGTGCATTACGAAAGGGCGCATCGGAGAGGAACTTGCAGGTATCGACGGGATGCGCAATCTGGGGGTGGTGATGCTGACCGACGATGGTGACCCGGTGGCGAACCCGGCCGTGCTGAAGAATGCAATGGAGTATGCCACGTCTTTCGGGATGTTCTTCGCAAGCCACTGTGAAGTCCCGGAATTGAGCGGTCCACGGGCCCTGAACGAAGGAAAGGTGAGCTACCAGCTGGGAATCAAGGGCAGCCCGGCCTGCAGCGAAGAGATCTGCATGGATCGTGACATCAGGTTAGCCTACGCCACCGGAGCCCACGTGCACATCCAGCACGTCTCCTCCGCGATCGGGATGAAGACGGTTCGATGGTGGAAGGAGAGGGGAGCCAAGGTCACGGCCGAGGTGGCCCCGCATCACCTGATTTTCAACGAGGAGGACATCGGGGAGTATGACACGTACTACAAGATGAACCCGCCGTTGCGCACGCTGGAGGACAATGCAGCCCTCCTGGAGGGGTTGAAGGAGGGTGTTTTCGATCTCATTGCCACTGATCACGCGCCACACGGTGAATTCGAGAAAGGGCAGGACTTTGTCTCGGCGCCCAATGGGATCACCGGGCTGGAGACGGCCCTGGTGTCGCTCCATGACCGTTTCATCGCGGCGGGGGAGTTTGGATGGGACCTGATCGTGAAACGCTACTCTGCCGAACCCCGGCGCTTGATGGGACTGGACCCGGTCGCTGTCGAGGAAGGGAAACCGGCGGAGTTGATCGTATTTGATCCGACCGGAGAGACGACCTTCTCAAGGGACTTCATGAGGTCGAAAAGCGTGAACACGCCCTTCCTGGACCAGACCCTGAAAGGGCGGGTGGATCTGGTGGTGCGGGGGAGAGAAGTGCTGCTGGAGAGATAGGTCCGGGAAGTCCTATTCGGCCAGTCCGGCTGTTGGGGCGAAGAGTCTCAGCCCCGCCCAGACCGCGAACACTCCGAGGATCACGGAGAAAAGAACATTGAGGGTTGCGACCAGCGGCAGTCCGTTCTGGATGGCAGCGACGGTGTCGCGACCGAAGGTTGAGAAGGTGGTGAATCCCCCCAGGAAGCCCGTGACCAGCAGGGGGAAGATCCACGCGGGGTGTTTCTGAACGAAGTGTCCGAAGACACAGCCGACCAGGAAGCAACCGAGGAGGTTGCAGGCCAGGATACCGAGTGGGAACTGATGAAGGGTGGTCCTGGCAGAGAGTTTCTCGATGCCGGAGGAGAGTCCCCAGCGGGAGAGGGCGCCGAGTCCGCCGCCGAGGAAGATGAGAAGGGCATTCATGGGTGGAAGGTCAAGGGTCGGGAGCCACGGGATTTTTCCCGGTGACCGGTCAGGAGGTGCGGATTCTGGGCAGGAGGCCATACTTTGGTGAAAGCAGGAAGGCCAGCAGGAAGAGGGTGCCCAGCACGATCACAATGGCTGGACCGGCCGGGATGTCCGTCCAGTAGGCGAGAAGGAGGGCAAAGACGGACCCGAGGGCTCCCACCAGTCCACCGCCCCAGAAGAGGAGGGGGGTGCGATTGGTGAGTAGCGAGAGGGTGGCGGCCGGGGCGACCAGGAGGCCGACGCTGAGGACGCAGCCGACAGCCTGCAGCGAGGTGACCAGGGCCAGGATGAGCATGCCGAAGAGGAGATAGCTCATGGCCCGGACAGGGACGCCCTGGGCCGCCGCTACATCGGATTCGAAAAGGGTGAGAAGGAGGGGGCGGAAGAAGATGTTGGAACCAAGGAGGATGATGGAGCCGATACCGAAGGCAAGCCAGAGGTCGCTGGAGCTCACGAGGCGGATGTCCCCGAAGAGCCAGTGCTCGAGATCACCGTAGTTGTGAAGGTACTTCAGCACGGCCACACCCAGCGCGAAGGCAGTGGTGTAGAGAATGGCAAGGGCGGTTCCCTGGGCCACCCGCGACGTTCGCGAGACAACCACTGAGCCGAGTCCGACAAAAAGGGCGGCGGTGAGGGCCCCGATGAAGGCATTGACCTGGGTGAGGGTGCCTGTGATCAGAATGCCGAGTGCGATGCCCGGCAGCATGGTGTGGGAGAGCGCACTCACCGAGAGGGCGGTGCGACGCACCACCACGAAGCCGCTGAAGAAGCCATTGGTGAAACCGATCAGGAGACCGGCGAGCAGCGCGCGCTGAAAGAAGGGGTCGTGGAAGGGATCGAGCACCGGAAGAGAGTTGCTGGGTTTCAGTCGTCAGATGCCGGATCAGGAGTGGTGAAGGCTTCTGCGATCAATTGGGGAGTGAGTATTTCCGTGGTCGGGCCGAAGCCGAGCTGGGAGTGGTTGAGGAGGAGGCATTCATTGAAGAGGTCAGGAGCGGAGTCGAGGTCGTGGTGGGAAGAGAGGATGAGACGGCCCTCTTCCGAGAGTGCAGCCAGCAGGTTGGCCAGTGATTCGGAGGCATTGCGGTCGAGACCGGTGAAGGGTTCATCGAGCAGGAGGACGTGTGCCTCCTGGGCCAGGGCGCGGGCGAGGAAGGCACGTTGTTGCTGCCCCCCGGAGAGTTCGCAGATCTGCCGGGCCTGGAGGTCTGCGATGGCGAGGGTCTGCAGGGCGTGGTCAACTGCGTTGTCGTCGCTGTCCGAGTAGCGCTTCCAGAGACCGAGATGGGGGAAGCGTCCCATTTCGACCAGTCCGCGGACAGTGATGGGGAAGTCCCAGTCGACTTCCTCGCGTTGGGGCAGGTAGGCGAACTCACGGGACCATTTTTTCACGGCGGCCCCACGCCACTGGATGGTTCCGGTCTGTCTGGGGACCAGCCCTGCAATGGCCTTGAGGAGAGTGGACTTGCCGGCGCCATTCGGGCCGATGAGGGCCACCCGGTTGCCACAGGAGGTGGCGAGGGAGATGCCGTGGAGAGCGGAGACCGGGCCATAGGCGACGCCAACATTGTCGATCACCAGTTCGTGATGGTGATCGTGATGGGCGCAGCAATCGTGGCGACTGTGATTTTCAGGTTCCAAGGTTCCGGTTCCAGAGCTGGAGGCTATCTGCCGGGGTCGAAGTTGGCTTCGATGGGGTGGTCGTTCGCGTCGCCGGTAAAATCGAGGAGGAGGTGGGCGGTCTTGAGTTTGTCGGGCTCGAAATCGAGGCGCAGGAAGCGGTGGGCGGTCGGATCCTGCCACGCGATGCTCAGGGCAGCGGTCCAAGTCGCGTTCCGGATGGTCAGTTCCACCTCCTCCTCGATCTCGAGTCCGCTACCGATGGGGATTGTGATGACCCGGCCGGAAACCTCGGTGAAGGTGATCGACTTGGCGGGAGCGGACAGGGTGAGGGTGAGCAGGGTGGGAACGGCAGGGGACGACGGGGGCTCCCCGCTGGTCACGGGGGGGGGCGGGTCGGCTTGTCGCGCGTTATTCAGCACGGCAGCGACCAGTAGGCCGGTGAGGCATATGGCGGCGAGGAGGACTCCGACTTGAAGAATGGGATTTCCGCGCATGGGGGAGGCAGAACCCACTCTAGAGACCAGGGGTCTTATTGCAACTAATTTGCGTTATCGAGGGGAGAGCGAACGGCACCGAGGAGGGCGGAAATCTTCTCGAAATCCTTGATGCCGGGTGAGGATTCGGCCCCCGAGGCCACGTCGAGGGCACAGGCCTGGGTCGTACGGAGTGCTTCAGCAGCGTTCTGTGGCGTGATTCCGCCGGCAAGGATGACGGGAGGAGACGACTGGCGATCGATGAATTGGGCGACTGCATCCCAATCGATGGTCCGGCCGGTTCCCCCGTAAACGCCCGGAGCATGGGTATCCAGCAGGATCCCATTGGCGGGGCACCGGAGGGCGGAGGCCAGATTGGAATCCTCTGCAACTCCGATGGCCTTGAAGAAGGGGAGGTTCTCTCCGGCGAACGCTTCGCAGTAGGCAGGATTTTCGTCGCCGTGTAACTGCGCGACGTCAATGAGATCGTCGGCGAGGAGGGTGCGGGGCAGGCCGGGGTCGGCATTGACGAAGACGCCCACCCGGAGAATGCGGTCCTTGAGGGTGGGGAGGAACTGCCGGGCGGCATCCGGAGGGCAGTAGCGCCTGCTCTCCGGCCAGAAGTTGACCCCGAGGGCATGGACCCCGAGCTCAGTGAGACGGTTGGCGTCGTCGACGGTGGTGACACCGCAGATCTTGAGGGAGGGAGCAGCGGATGAGAGGAAGCTGTCGAGAAGAGGATGCAAAGAATAATGATGAAGGCTGACGGATGAATGTCGAAGGTGGATTTCGGAATTCAGGTTTCGGGATTTATCCGTCAGACTCCGGGGGTGGACGCGATACGGATCCGGGGAGCCCGGCAGCACAACCTGCGCAATGTCGATGTGGACATTCCCCGCGGGAAGCTGGTGGTGGTGACCGGATTGAGTGGCAGCGGAAAATCGAGCCTGGCCTTTCACACCCTCTATGCGGAGGGGCAACGGCGTTACGTGGAGAGCCTGAGCGCCTACGCGCGGCAGTTCCTTGATCAGCTGGACAAGCCGGAGGTAGATGCCATCGAAGGTCTCAGTCCTGCCATTGCGATCGAGCAGCGTGGGGCAGGGGCCAATCCGCGCTCGATCATTGCGACCGCTACCGAAATTCACGACTACCTCCGGATCCTCTATGCGGCAGTGGGGGTTCCTCACGATCCGGGAACGGGAGAACCGCTGGAGCGCATGACTCCGGCGGACGTGGTGGCGAGCCTGATGGGTCGGCCGGAAGGAACCAAAGTGGTTCTTCTGGCACCGCTCGATCCGGAGGCGGCGGGTGATATGACCGCTTTGTTGCGGGACCTCCAGCGACAGGGATTCGTGCGCCTACGGGTGAACGGAGAGCTTCTTGAGGTGGAAGAGGCGGAAACGCGCTGGCCGGCCGGCGAGGAGGAACAGATCGACCGGTTGGAAGTGGTGGTGGATCGCCTGGTGATTCGTGGGGGAGCGGAGAGCCGACTGGCTGATTCGGTGGAGACGGCCCTGCGCATTTGTGGGGCGGAGGCGGTGGCACTGCTCCAGTTGCCGGAGGAGGAATGGAGGGAGCTCTCCTTCCTCACCAGCTATCGGAACCCGAAGACGGGATTCGAGTTGCCGGACCTCAATCCGCGGCACTTTTCCTTCAATAGTCACCTGGGGGCCTGCGAGACCTGTCACGGACTGGGCACGGAGCTCTTCTGTGATCCCGACCTGGTGGTTCCTGATCAGTCCAGGAGCCTGAAGGACAAGGCCATCAGGCTTGCCAAGGGTGGAGGGAAGGGGAAGAGCTGGCATGGGCGTCAGGTGGAGGCCCTGGCCGAGCACTTCGGAGTGTCGGGTGAGGTGCCCTTCCGGGAGTTGCCCGAGGAGTTCCGCAGTGCGCTCTTTTACGGGACGGGCGGAATGAAGATTCCGATGACCTGGGAGAGGGAGGAACGGGAGATTTACCGGGATCACCGCTACGAAGGCATTTGCCTGGATGTCGAGCGCCTCTACCGCGAGACCGGGAGTGAGCCCGTGAAGCGGAACATGGGCCGCTTTATGGCGTCACGCAGCTGTCAGACCTGCGGAGGGCGTCGACTGAAGCGGGAGTTTCTGGCCGTGAAGGTGGAAGGTAAAGACGGGAAGGGAGGGCTTGGAATCCATGAGTTCTGTGCTCTCCCGATTGAGGAAGGAGTGGCATGGATGGAGGGCGTCCGCGTCCCGGCGGACTGCGAGGAGGCGGTGCGCCCGGTGGTAGAGGAAGTATGCCGGCGGCTGCAATTTCTTGATGAAGTCGGATTGGGCTACCTCACCCTGAACCGGGGGGCGGTTACTCTCTCCGGAGGTGAATTCCAGCGGATCAGGTTGGCTACGCAGCTGGGGGCGGGCCTGGCGGGGGTGCTTTACGTCCTCGACGAACCGAGTATCGGGCTTCATCCGGAGGACAACGCGCGTCTCATTGGAGTTCTCAAGGCTTTACGGGATCTGGGAAACACCATCGTGGTGGTAGAGCACGATGAGCAGATGATCCGGGCCGCGGATCATCTCATTGAGATGGGGCCCGGGGCGGGATTGCACGGAGGACGCCTGGTTGCGGAGGGGACGGTGGAAGAGGTGACGGAGGTGAAGGATTCTCCCACGGGGGCATGGCTGAGGGGGAGCAGTTTCCGGGTCTCGGGTAGCGGCCAACTGGGAACGGGTCTGGAAACGGGCCGGAAACTGGTGATCAAGGGCGCGCGCGAGCACAATCTGCGAAACATCGAAGTGGAGATTCCACTGGGGCAACTGGTGGCGGTGACTGGTCCGAGCGGAAGTGGAAAGTCGACGCTGGTGGACAAGATCCTGAAGAGGGCTCTGGCGCGGGTCCTTCACGGTGCGAAGGCGGTACCCGGGGAGCATGACGCCATCGAGGGAGCGGAGAACATCGGTCGCCTCGTGGTTGTCGATCAGTCACCATTAGGCCGCTCGCCGCGTTCGAATCCGGCCACTTACACGGGAGCCTTCGGTCACATCCGCAACCTCTTCGCCCAGCTCCCTCTCTCGCGGCAGCGTGGATACGCGGCAGGGCGCTTCAGTTTCAATGTGAAGGGAGGGCGTTGCGAGAAGTGCCAGGGAGGTGGAGCAGTACGCATCGACATGCACTTTCTCAACGATGTTTATGTGACCTGTGACGCGTGCGGGGGACGTCGCTACAATCGCGAGACCCTGGAAGCGACCTACAAGGGACGCAGCATCGCAGATGTGCTGGAGTTGACGGCGGAAGAGGGGGTCGAGTTTTTTGGGAAAGTGCCCAGGTTGAGCAGTCTCCTCGATGCTCTTTGTGAAGTGGGACTTGGCTACATCGGTCTGGGACAGGCTGCCAATACGCTTTCGGGCGGGGAGGCGCAGCGGGTCAAACTGGCCACTGAACTGGCCAAGACCTCGGCGGAGGGGGTTCTCTACCTTCTCGACGAACCGACCACCGGATTGCATCACCACGATGTGCAGGTTCTGCTGGGGGTGTTGCAGCGCCTGCGCGATGCGGGACACTCGCTGGTCGTTATCGAGCATAACCTTGAGGTGATCTCGGCGGCGGAGTGGGTGATCGACCTGGGCCCCGGAGGTGGTCGTCATGGAGGGGAGATCGTAGCGGCGGGACGCCCTGCCGATCTGGTGACAGAAGGAGCCTCTCTGACGGGAAAATGGCTTGCCAGAGCGGCAAGAGATGTTGAGAACACATGAGTTTTCGGTTAGACTGTTTCTCATCCATGCGAAATTCCGGCACCTACGCCATGAAGGAAAAGACCTCGCGCTGGCGCGAATGGCTCAGTGAGAACGGGTCGAAACTGCTTCTGTTCGCCCGCCAGCAGACGCGTCGGCAGGAGGACGCCGAAGACATCCTGCAGGAGGCCCTGGTCAAGTTGGCCCGGAAGGTGGACGAAGGCACCTTCGTGGGAGGGCAGGAAGCCTGGATGCCGTTTCTTTACACCCAGATCCGCCGGGAAGCTATCGATCTGGGCCGTCGCAACGACAGACGGAAGAAGCGGGAGGAAACGGTAGTGGAGGATGAGCAGTGCAAATCGGGCGGAGAGGATGCCTGGTTCGAAAGCGCTGGCTACGACGAGGAGCGTCGGAGCCTCCTGGAGGCTGCCCTGAAGGAACTGCCCGGGAAGTTCTCGGATGTCATCGTGATGAAAATCTGGGGGGGGCGGACTTTTGCGCAAATAGGTGAAATTTTGGAGATTTCCATGAACACAGCGGCCTCACGGTATCGCTACGGAATTGAAGCCCTGCGAAAGCGACTCTCCGGCGCCCGCATTCGCGGGGACCTGTAAGACACACAGAAACCCATCGGCCCGGCCTGCGCCGGGCAACGTAACGACCCATGGATTCAGAACTGCAGAAGATCGAAACTGAACTCGAGCGGATGTCTCCGGGAAGCATACCCGAAGGGATGATCAGACGGATGGAGGAAGCGATGGAAGGATGGCAGGAGATCCCGGTGCAGGATGAGATCGAAAAGGTGGTCCCCTTCCCTCAGGGGGAGGAGAGTGATCGCGTGGAGACGCGCAGTGGGTGGAGTCTGTGGGCCGCGGCTGCCAGCGTGGCTCTTCTCGGCGGAGTGGCCGCCATGGTATTGACCTCTGATCCGACCTCCCGCGAAGTGGTGGACCGGGGTGGGAGTGGTGCCGGAGGTTCCACTGCCACGATGATCAATCCCGAAGCAGTGCATACCATTGAATTGGCTCCCAAGACTGCAAAGCGGACAATTCTGGATGCATCAGATCGCGACGTCATCATCCCCAACGGTTCGAGGCCGATGCGGTTGATGCGGATTGATCTGGTTGACCGGGTGGTGTTTCTCAGTCCCGACGGGGAAGAGGTGCACCTTGAGGTGCCGTCTGTAAACTATCAGTTGATCCCCGTCCCGACCGACTAGCCTGGTGGTTGATCGCCGGCACCGGGATGATCGGACCACATGTTGCATTCATCTCCAACCCATCCTCTTCAATGTGCGGCAAGGATTCTAACAACAAGGACGTTTTCCGGTCATTGAATTGAACAAACCCTTGCCGGTTTGCCGCTAGAGAGGTAGACAAACCGATTACCAGAAATGAAAGTTCCATTTTACGCTTCCCTCATACTTGCACTCGGTCTCCCATCGCTTCCCGCGATCGAGCGCCCCAAGTCACTTGACGAAGATAAGACCAGGGAGCGTGTCTCCACCGAGCAGTCGAAGGACCAGCTCAAGGAAGAGGACGCCGAGGTCGAACAAGGCAACGAACCCGAAGCAATCCCGCAGGTCGATCGTCCGGCGGGCGCATGGCTCGGGGTGCTGAGCAAACCGGTGGGCGAGACCCTGCGGGTTCACCTTGGTGTGGAAGAGGGCGTGGTGCTGGATTATGTGGCTCCCGGCAGCCCGGCATCCAAGGCGGGACTGGGCCAGCACGACATCATTCTTGAGGTGGATGGTGAGCCGATCGGGAGCCAGGATGAGCTCCGGGAGGCGATCCAGGCCCATCAGCCGGGCGACAAGGTGACCTTGGCGGTGCTGAGTAAGGGTGAAGAAGGGGAGCGCGAAGTCGAGATGGCGGAGCGCCCCCAGGAACCGGGGAACCTGCCGCAGGGGAATGCTGGCAGGGAGCGCGCTCGCGGATTCTTCTTCGGGCTTCCGGAGCTGCCGAAAGATCCGGAGAACCTGATTCCTCCGGGTGGAGGAGAAGAGCTGCAGCGTCAGTTGGAGGGCCAGATGAAGAAGTTTGAGAAACAGCTGCGTGAAATGGAGCGCGGTGGTGGACCGGGCCTGAAACTGGACTTCGATCTCTTCAAGGACCTCCAGCGGGGTAACAAGGCGGGGGGTGGTGCCTTCAATTTCAACTTCAAGTCCTCAAGCAGTTTCAAGTTCGTCGACGAGAACGGTAGTGTGGAGATGAAAACCACCGAGGGTGGCAAGGAAGTGATCGTGAAGGATGCCGAGGGGGAGATGCTTTTCGAAGGCCCTTGGGACACCGAGCAGGACAAGGCGGCGGCGCCAGAGGATATCCGGGAGAGGATCGAGGGGATGAACCAGGGCAATCGGTTCCACTTCCGGCTCGACCAGCTTCCGGAGCCCGACCTGGAGATCCCCGAGGAGGAGAAGCCGGAGCTCGAGTAAATCCCTCCTGGAGCAGAGAAAATTTAACAGGAGCCCGGACCGATCTGGTCCGGGTTTTCTGTTGAAAAGGGAGTGCTATCCGGGGGTGCATTGCAAGGTGCCTCCCACATTCCGGCGTCGGACGATCACGTTTCGACCAGGAGAGTCTTGAGGTAGGGATCGCCGGTGAAGTCAGGGGGCATGGGATGGCTCTCCAGGCGGACATGAGAAGGGAGGGCTTCGGTAACCATCCGCCTGAAGCCAGGGTCGGGGAGGCGCCGGCAATTGGTGGTACAGAGGAGCCAGCCTCCGGGTGCGAGGCAGGCGGCGGCGAGGGCGACGAGTTCCCCGTAGTGTTCCTCGGCACGGAAGATCTTGCCCCTGTGGTCGCGTGAGAAGGTGGGTGGATCCAGCACGATGCCGGTAAAGTGCCGGTCTTGCCGGGCGAAGCGGCGCAACCAGTGAAAGGTGTCGCCCCTGCAGAAGTGCTGCGACTGGGCATCGATCCGGTTGAGTAGCATGTTCTCCCGTGCCCAGTCGAGATACGGCTGGGAGAGATCCAGGGTCGTGGTGGTGGCGCCGCTCAGGGCCGCACAGATGGAGAAGGCCCCGGTGTAGGCAAAGGTGTTGAGGACGGTGTCACCTGCCTGGCAGCGGTCCCGGACGCGAATGCGGTTTTCACGCTGATCGAGGAAGATGCCTTGCGAGTATCCCGACTGGAAACTTGCCAGATAGCGAATGCCAGTCTCGTGGATCTCGAAGGGTTCGGTCAGTTCCGTGCCGGCGACCAGAGAGGGCGCCTCCCTTGCCTGCTGGTCGAGAAGTTTCCAGTAGGTGGTGGTGGAAGGGGCAAGGCTGGTCGCCCAGTCCTCCAGTTCCGGCGAAAGAGTTGGGGCTGTGGTGGAGAGGAGGCGGTGCCCGGCAAAATCATCGAGGAAGATCCCGGGGAGGTCGTCGCCGGCACCGTCGACGAGGCGGCAGGCATCAGTATCTCCGAGGGGGAGAGTGGTTCGAAGTTTTTCAGATGTGTTTATTTTGCGAACCATGACATGATATGAAACATCGTCAGGAGGCTGGCGAACGAAGAGAGGAAATGGAAGACCCGGTGGACCGTCCTCTTTGACTTCCTGCATGCTGAGCTAAAACGGTTGGATTCATTTTGCGATCATCAATACTTCCGTGACCATGAGCAATTGGAGGCAGCGACTGGCTGAAGCGGTGGGAGCTGGCAGGGTTCTGGCTGATTCGGGGAAGAACATCGAGGTTCTCCTCACCGGAACAAGCGATGAACGGGCGGAAGATGCGGTTGTGGAGCTGGTGGACGGCGGGCACTGGGCGGAACTCAACGATCGGTTCTACAAGACCCTGGCCTTCGGGACGGGTGGATTGCGGGGACGAACGATTGGAAAGGTGGTGACCAGGGTGGAGCGCGGGGTGAGTGAACCCGGAGATCGTCCGGAGTTTCCCTGCTACGGCACGGCCTCCATGAACTTCTACAACGTGAACCGGGCGATCCGGGGATTCATTTCCTATGTGAAGAAGCATCTCGCGGAGAGTGGGGAGGATCGCAAACCGGTGTTTGTCATTGCCCGGGATACGCGACATTTCTCGGCCGATTTTGCCCACTACTGCGGGACGGTCTGCGTGGAGACGGGATGTGATGCCTACCTCTTTGATGGCCCCCGGGCCACTCCGGAGCTTTCCTTTGCCCTGCGGACCCTGAGGGCGGATGCGGGGGTGGTGCTCACGGCGAGCCACAATCCCGCTCACGACAACGGGTTCAAGGCCTATTTCAATGATGGAGGGCAGATCGTGGAACCGCATGCGGGTGGGATCATTGCGGAGGTCAATGCCCTGGCCAGCGACAGCTACGAGGCGCTGCCAGACGATGAGCAGGGGACGGTGCATGCCCTGGGTGTGGAGATGGACGAGAAGTACAAGGAGAAACTGCGAACCATTCTCCTGCGGCCCGATCTGCTGGACGGCCGCTCAGCCAGGGTGGTCTATACCAACCTGCACGGAACCGGTGGCTGGATCGTGGTTCCCATGCTGCGTGAACTCGGATTCGAAGTCATAACGGTAAAGGAACAGGATGAGCAGGATGGGAGATTTCCGACCGTTGACTCGCCTAATCCGGAGAACGCCTCGGCCCTGCATAAGGCGATCGAGCTGGCGGAGGAAGTGGGAGCTGAGGCGGTCATCGGGACTGACCCGGACTGCGACCGGATGGGCGTGGCAGTGCGTAATGCGGAAGGTGAAATGCAGTTGCTGAGCGGTAACCAGATTGGAACCTTGATGGCCTGGTACCGCATCAAGACCTTCTTTGAGCAGGGCATCGTGACAGAATCGAATCGAAGCCGCGCCATCCTGATCAAGACGTTTGTAACCACCGGGTTTCAGAGTGCGGTGGCACAGCATTTTGGCATCGGGGTAGTGAGCACCCTGACCGGCTTCAAGTACATCGGGGAGAAACTGCGCAAGTATGAGGAGGCCATTCCTGCCGACAGGCGTGGCGACTATCGCTCGTTATCGGAGGAGGAGACCCGGGCGCTGCGTCTGGAATACTCCAGGTTTCTTGTCTTCGGGGGCGAGGAGAGCTACGGATATCTGGGGGGCGATTTCGTGCGGGACAAGGATGGGAACGGATCGGTGGTCATGTTTGCCGAACTGGCGGCCTTCGCCATGAGCGGGGAGAAGAGGATCACCGACCTGCTGGACGAACTCTATCACGAGTATGGCGTCTACGATGAAATGAACACTGATATCGTGCTGGAGGGTGCGGAAGGCGCCGCAAAAATCGCGGCCCTCACCCGGTCCTACTCCGCTCAGCCTCCGACCGAGATTGATGGTTCCGCGGTGGTGAAGATCCAGGATTTCAGCAGGGAGAATGTCTACGACGAAGAGGGTGACCTCATTCCCAAGGCCGGCATGATCATGGTGCACCTCGAAGGTGGCCAGCGTTTCGCGGTAAGGCCCTCAGGGACGGAGCCCAAGATCAAGTTCTACCTCTTTGGGAAGGGAGAGTCGGAGCCAGCCGATCTTGCGGCCAGCAAGGCGGCCGTCAAGGCGGGTCTGGAAGCGCTCTGGAAGTGGCTGGAGTCGGATGCCCACAGTCGCATGGAAGCGATGGGGGAGGGATGAAACGGGAATGCCGGGATGAAACCGGCGAAGATCTGATCTTCAGGTTTTCCCCCTAGACCCTTCGCCAGGTTGCTGCGTAGCCGCGGGTGTCGAGGTGGATAAAGGTCGGGTAGAGGCCGACTCCACCGCGGAAAAAGCCCTCCTTGCGGAGTTGGAGGGCCATTTGGAAGGCTTTTCGAGGCGAACAGAAATAGATGAGGTCGAGTGCCTGGTTGCGGGTGTGATAGGACCCCCTCACGGCTCCTGGGATGATGGCGTTATAGCGTGGACTACGGTAGCCGGAGGTGATGCGGCGGAGGGGTAATTCCAGACGCTCCCGGATTTCGTCCGCGGTCCTGAGAGTCGGTGCCAGTTTCTCCCAGAGGTGTTGCGGAGGGAGAGTGTTCTCGATGCCATCGGCCACCCCCCGGTGAGGGTCGATGATTTCCCCGGGGGAAAGATGTCGCAGATCGAGACTGAGCAGGAAGTCGTTGTAACTCTCTTCATTCTCGAGGGGACGTCCGAGGGGAGGGACCGGCTCGGTTTCCCATACCGGGTCGAGGGAGGGAGGAGGGCCGGACTCTGGGCCGGATCCTGAGCCCGCCACGGGTTGACGGGAGGCAGGAGCAGCCAGGCTCCTGGCCCGGGGGGGCTGTGAGAGTTTGCGCGCAGCGAGCAGGGTGGAGACGGTGCCAAGGGCAAGAACTGAACCGGAACGGAGGAACCGCCGCCGCTGCAGGGTGGAGCGAGGGATATTCATGGCGAACAGAAGCTGGAGCAACTAAATTATTACGGATTTCTTAATTAAATGGAAGTAGGAAAATGAATAATAGGGAATTGTGATTGGAGGGGGGAGAGCGAGAATCGCGAATCGATGGGAGTGATGCAGAGGATCTGGCCGTGGTTCATAGCGCTGCTCTCGGGGGCGATGCTGGCGCTGTGCCACGCTCCTTTCAACATGCCCGTCATGGTCTGGCTGGGGTTGGCCCCGCTCCTGGTATCGCTCTGGGGAGGCGGCGGGAAGCGGCGCAAGTTGTATGGATTCGGAGTGGGATACCTGTCGGGGCTGTCCTTCTGGCTGATCAACCTGAAATGGATATCAGAAGTGGGGGTGACGGGATGGCTTTCGGTGGCCTTCTTCCTGGCCCTTTACTTCGCATTCTGGGGGCTCTTTGCCGCGGGTGCCGGTAATCCGTGGATGGAGCGGTCCGCCAGGACAGAACGAACGGAAGGGGGGATTGCAGAAAAGATCAAGGCACGGATGAGCGTGCAGAAGGAGCGGCGCGGACGGTCGGTGGCGGAGTCGAAGCGGGTACTGAAATTCGCGGCGGTGAATGGTTGCTGGTGGTGTGGACTGGAGTGGGTGCGTGGGTGGCTCCTGACTGGTTTCGGGTGGAACGGTCTGGGGGTGGCCTTCCACGATCAGCCCATCCTGGCGCAGGGTGCGGATCTCGTCGGGGTGACCGGTCTTTCCTTCCTGCCGGTTTTCGTGATGGCTGTGATCGTGCAGGTGGGACGCGGTCTGCACCGGGAAGTGAAGAGCGGCCGTTTGCGGGCCCACTGGGACTTCGGCGCAGCGATGGCGCTTCTTACTCTCTTTTTCCTCTACGGGATCTGGAAGCTCCATGGCGAGAAGCCGGCAGATTCCGTGCCGCTCAATGTGCTCATGGTGCAGCTCAACATCCCGCAGGAGGCGAGTCAGAAGCTATGGGAACCGGAGGAAATCTACCGGGGCTACGAGGAGGAAACGCTGAAGGCCCTGGAGGAGTTGAACCGGCGTAACGAGGAACGGGGAAAGGAGGCGATGGAGGCGGGGAGTCCGGAAGCGGTACATCTTGATGTGCCGGACTGGATTGTGTGGCCGGAGTCAGCGCTTCCCGATGTCCTCTACTACACCGATTCAGAGGAGCAGGAACTTGGGAGGCGCACGCTTGCAGCCCTCAATGAAGTGAACCCCCGGGGACAGGTTACGATGGTGTTTGGCCTGCTGGAATACGAGGGAGAAAGAACCATCCCGGTCGGTCCGCTGACGCGGAAGGAGAACGGGAAGGCCTACAATTCTCTGCTGGCGATGCCGACGGGCAGAAAAGATTGTCTCACCTACCGGAAGCAGCACCTCGTGCTCTTCGGGGAGACCATTCCCTATGTCGACCAGTTCAGGATCCTGCAGTGGTTGTGGGAGAAGTCGGCCGGGACGCAGTATGGAGGTTCCTTCAGTGCAGGTGACCAGGGGGAGCCGATGCGGATTCCGCACGCGCCGAGCAGGACGGGCGAGATCGTCCTCGTTCCGACCATTTGTTTCGAAGACACGGTTGCACGCAAGATGCGCAAGTTCGTGAAGAAGGGTGGACAGCTTATCGTGAACGTGACCAACGATGGTTGGTTCAAGGAGAGCGAGGGGGCGGCGCAGCATTTTGCAAACGCGAAATTCCGCTCCATTGAATTGCGTCGTCCGACCATCCGCTGTGCCAACACGGGAGTGAGTGCAGTCATCAACAGCTACGGCACGGTGCTCGATCGTGAGAAGAACGAGGAGCGGAAACTGGTTGACGACAGCGGATCACACCTGACGCGGGGCTGGCTCTACGCCACCGCTCATGTTCCCGTGGAGGTCCCACTGACACTTTACGCCAGGTTTGGTGACTGGTTTGCCGTCCTGGGGCTGCTGGTGGCGCTTGTCTGGTGGATTACAGGGCGGAAAGATCCTCCGGAGGGCAGGGGAGAGGAGGATCGATTCCGGGAAGCGTGTCCTTGACGCTTGAAAAGTACTGCCATGGAACGATAACAGCTGGCCGTATGGCGGTTGGTGATGTCAGAGGGACTCTGCAATACGTTCCCATGTTCCGGGGGCGTACCTTTGTAGTGGTCCTCGATGAGGGACTGCCGGAGTCCGCGGTGGCAGAGGCCCTGCTTGATCTCAAGGCGCTCCAGGAGGTGGGAGTAAACCTGGTGATTGCCGTGGCGGGAGAGGAAAAGGGGGAGTCCGCGGTGGCGGATCGCGCGATGGACATCGAGATCAAGTTCGCCCGGGTGGAAACGCCGGATGAAGTGGCGTCGGTGCTTGAGCGGGGGCAGGCTGCGATGATGAGTTGCCGGGCAGGCGGTTTGCTGGGGGACGAGATGAGCAGCCTGGGAACGGGGGTGGAAGCCGCCAAGTTGATCGGTCTGGTGAACGGGCCAGGCGTCTTGAGGGATGGCCAGCCCCTTCATGCGGTGTCCTGTTCAGCCCTGGCCGATCTGGGAGAAGCCTTAGAGGAGGGAGAAGCGATCGAGGGAGTTGGACTTCTGGAGGAGGCGGCAGCAGCCTGTCGGGCTGGTATCCCGAGGGTCCATATCCTGGACGGGCGCCGGCAGGGAGTGCTGGCCGATGAGCTCTTTTCGAACGAGGGGGTCGGGACCATGGTGCATGCCGACAGCTACCGGCAGGTGCGTCCGCTGCGTGAGGACGATGTGCCGGAGCTGCTGGCCATGATCGGACGTTCCGTGCGGGCCTCTCACCTCGTTCCCCGCGATTACGATGAGATCCTGGAAAAGGCGGAGGACTTCCTGATTCTCTGTGTGGATGACAACGTGGTAGGCTGTGTCGCTCTGCACCGCTACAGGGAGCATCCTGCCGAGGTGGCTTGCCTTTACGTGAAGCAGTCCCACGAGGGGCGGGGTTACGGAAGGGCATTGGTGGAGTCTGCGGAGGAGAGAGCCAGGGGTCTGGGAATCAGCTCGGTGTTCGTCTTCACCAGTCGGGCGGTGCCGTTCTTTGAGAATCTTGGCTACGATTCAGCGTCCATGGAGATCGTTCCGGACGAGCGCGCCCGGAAATTCGAGGAGAGGAATCGCGGGTCAGAGGTGCTGGCCAAGGAATTGGCCTGAGCGATATTGCCTGACAGGGACCCCGGGCAACGGAGGACTTAGTTCCGGCTCGGATCATCGGAGCATTCCGCGATGATCCTGTGGTAGGTGGAGAGGTTTCGGAGGGTCTCGGCCCAGAGCGTTTGATCGTGGCTGTGGGCGAGAAGCTCGGGAGTGGGCCTGGCGGTGATCCACGAGCTGTGGCGGAGTTCGCCTTCCAGCTGACCTTCCGACCAACCGGAGTAGCCGACAAAAGCGCGTACCAGGGTGCCGGGATTCTGGGCATGTTTGACGGCGTCGGGGGCCGAGATCCGGGTAGCAAAGCGCAGCCCCTTCTCCTCGGTCCACCAGAGAGCGGCAAAGGTGAGATGTTTGCGGGCAACCGGCCCACCGACATGAACATCAATCCGGGTGAGTGCAGCAAACTCCTCATCCTTGAGAAACTCGCCCACTTTGTGGCCGGAGGGATGATTGAGGATGAGGCCGTAGGCTCCCTCCTCGGCATTGTGTTCTGTCAGAAGGATCACGGAGTGCGGGAAGATGCCCTCGCGCAGGGTGGGATCGGCGAGAAGAAGCTGCCCCTGGAGGCGGATGGGTGATTCCTGTCTGGGGAGGTCAGCCATGGGGTGAAGTTGATGCCGGGAGGCGGCGGCGTCAAGGGGGGGTGAAGAATTGATTGATTTGCAGGTCAGGGAACCGGGAAGGGGATTTTGAGGTTCAGGAAATGGGGATTAGGCCCTAAAGAAGCGTCCGTGTTCGTTGATCACACCAGGATTTACGCAAAGGCGGGGAATGGCGGAAACGGCGTGGTCAGTTTCCGGCGGGAGAAGTATGTTCCGCGGGGCGGACCGGATGGGGGTGACGGGGCGGAAGGAGGAGACGTGATCCTGCGGGTCGACCGCCATATCGATAACCTGAAGACCTTTCACTATAACCCCCTTCTGGTCGCGAAGGACGGCGGGCACGGACAGAGCTGGAAGCGCCACGGCAAGAATGGCAAGTCGGTCATCGCCAAGGTGCCGCCGGGCACCCTGGTTTACAAGAGTCCGGCCCGGACGGTGGCGGAAGCGGTAAGGATGGAGCGCAGTGGGGAGGGGCTCGATCTCGAACTGATAGCGGATCTGACTGATGAGGGAGAGGAACTCTTCCTTTGCAGGGCGGGGACGGGAGGCAAGGGGAACTGGCAGTTCCGCAGTGCCACCAACCGGACGCCGGAGGAGTTCACGCTCGGCACGGAAGGAGGTGAGGGGGTCTTTTATCTGGAACTACGCCGTATCGCAGATGCCGGAATGGTGGGGTTTCCCAATGCGGGCAAGTCGACCCTGACAAGCAAGTTGAGCGCGGCCCGCCCCAAGGTGGCCTCCTATCCCTTCACCACCCTGAATCCGATGGTGGGGGTGGTGGAGTTTTCGGACTTCAAGCGCTGCACCATCGCCGATATCCCGGGGCTGATCGAAGGGGCACATGACAATCGTGGTCTTGGCCATGAATTCCTGCGTCACATTACCCGTTGCGGCCTGCTCCTCTTTGTAGTGGACATGGCGGGGAGTGAGTGCCGGGATCCCATCGAAGACTTGGAAACCCTCCGCAAGGAGATCAAATTGTACGAGGAGGAGTTGTCCAAGCTGGAGTGGCTGGTGGTTGCCAACAAGATGGATCTCGAGGGGGCGGCGGAAAACCTGCAGAATTTTCGTGTGCGCTTCCCGAAGGTGGAGATCGTTCCCATCTCGGCGGAGTTTGAGGAAGGTCTGGAGGAATTGAAGGCGGTCTTGTGCGAGCGCGTGGGGAGGGGGGGACGGTGACAGGTGGAAAGTGGACCCTATTCGCTGGTCTTGAAGCGGGAAAGGTATTCTGGTGAAGGAATCCCCGGCATTATCATTGCCCGGGGTATGGGGACTAGATGGTTCTGGGGCCTCTTCATGATGTCCGTAGCCCGGAAAACGGTGGTCTTTGTTTATGGGACCCTGCGGCAGGGAGCCTCCAATCATTTCCGATTGGAGGGTGCGACGGCTCTGGGAGAGGCCTGGGTTCTGGGGCAACTCTATCGCATCGACTGGTATCCGGGCCTGCTCCTGGATGACGACGGTATTCCGGTCCGGGGCGAGATTTACGCGGTAGAACGGGAGATGCTGCGGAAGCTGGATGATTTCGAGGGCCGGGAGTATGAGCGATTGAAGATCACGGTGCATCTCAAGGATGGTGGAGAGGTGGAGGCGTGGCTTTACGAGTACCGGGGGGAGGTTGAAGGGAGGATGGATCTGGTCCCGGCGGACTGGATGCACCGCGCGGGAGACAGAAGGGCCAGTCCGCCCGGCCCCGTATGCAGCGTGGCAACCTTTGCCCTCCTCCCCCTGACCATTGGAGGGGGAATTCTGGCCCTGGGGACGGAGGTGAGCGGACCGTGGTGGTTTGGAGGGTTGACGTGGCTGGTCACCGCGTTCCTCCCGTTGGTTCCGTTTGTCATCGGAAGGTGGGCAAGGAAGCGCAGGGAGAAGTGGGCGGAAGGAGCCGAGGTGTGTGCCGCGTTAGCCTTTGTTGCATTCTGGATCCTGTTGATCGTCCGCCATTGGCCGGCGGCGTTCGAGGCGTTCCCGAACTAGGCTTGCCCCGATCCTACCTTCCCAGAAAACTCCCCATCGGGGCGTAGAGTTCGGTTTGTCGGGCGGAGTGCTCGAGGAGGTCGTCGGCAAGGGTGATCCTCCCTGGTTCGAAGAGGGTGATGGTGCTCGACCCTCCGAAGGAAAAATAGCCCCGCTCGTCACCTCGCGTGACTGGGTGGTGGGGCATGAAGGTCTGCCTGATGGAACCGACGTTGGTGGCGCCGATGTCAATTGTGAGGATGGTGCCGAAGTTCTTCGTTTCGAGTTCGGTGACGACCCGCTTGTTCTCCCAGAGGTAGGCGAGGTTCCGCCGAAGGGCGATGGGTGAGACCGAGAAGAGGGATCCATTGAGGAGTCGGGACTTGGAGGGCATTCCGGAAGCCGGGAAATGGTAGCGGTGGTAGTCGATGGGGCAGAGCCGCGAGAGGACGAGGGTGCCTTGTTCGAATCTCCGGGCCAGTTCTGCCGAACCAAGGAGGCCGGGAAGGGTGAAGCGTTGTCCCTTGACGAAAACGGCATCGACCTGCGAAACATCGGGGAAACCGAGATGGCGCCCATCACATGGGAAAAGGAGTGCTTCCGGATCAGGATCGAAGGGTCTCGCTTCGGGCTTGAGCTTACGGATGAAAAACTTGTTGAAGCTGTCAAACGAATCGGGGGATTCGGCAAACTCGGAGGGATTGATTCCGAAGTCCCTGATAAAGGGAGCCACGAGGGACTGGCTGGCGGAACGGGCCATGCGGCGGCCGTACCAGCGGGAGAAGAAGGGTCGCTTGATGAGGTGTCGCAGGATGGCGCCACAGGGGTTTTCGTAGGCAAGACGGAGCCAGCGGTCCCCGTAGACCTGCTCAGTCTCGAGGGCGCCAGTCAGGCGGTTAAAATAGCGAATTGGCTCCACGGGGTGACTTTGCCCCTTGCGTCGAGGGCGAGGCAAGATTAGGTGTCCGGCAGGCGCGAACCCATATGTATTTTCGACGATCCTCCCTGGCCCGTGTGTTCCCGGCCGCGCGTCTCCGACCCGGTTTCCGGGGATGGGGTGGTTCCCTGCTTTTCAGCGTGCTGGCAGGTCTTCTGTCCGGCTGTGACCCGGGGGACCGGGAAGCGACCGTGACTGGTCGCCGGGATCTCGTCCTGTGGGACCGGTCCTTCCCCAACAACCTGAAGGACCAGGCACCGGAAGGGTGGCGCCGGGTGCCCTGGACCCAGATGCGGTACTACAACTACCGATTCGGGGACAGCGAGGAGGGGGAGGTCTGGGTGAGTGTGATTCCGCGACAGGGCGCAGATGCAGCTCTCCTGAATGTGAACCGGTGGTATAATCAGTTCCGTCTTCCTGAAATCGTCACCCTGGAGGATCTCAAGCAGGAACCCATGCTGGGAGTGACCGGGTACCTGGTGGAGGCGGAGGGTGCCTATCACGCCGGGATGGGAGCCGATCCCCGGCCGGAGACAAGGATGCTTGCCGCCGCCATTCCCATCAGCAGCATCATCGTGACGATCAAGATGATTGGATCGCCGGTCGAGGTCGAGGCTCAGCAGGAGGCCTTCCTGGACTACTGTCGGAGCCTGGAATTTTTCGAGGAGGCGCGCATACCCAAACCCGAAGACGAGTGAGCGATTCCCGATCCAGCAAGGCGAGCAAGCAGCGGTCCATCGGCTGGTGGATCTTCCGTGTGATGGCGGGGTTTGAACTCGCCACCATCTGCCTGTTGCTGCTCTTTGCCGCGACGTTTTTCGGGACCCTGGAGCAGACCCAGGTGGGCCTTTACCTGACCCTCCAGAAGTATTTCGACATGGAGGCCCTTTTTGTCATCCCGGAACTCAACGGGAAGATCATCCCCCTCCCACTGCCAGGAACATTCTGGGTCTGTGCCGTGCTGTGTGTGAATCTGACCCTTGGCGGACTGGTGAGGATTCGGAAGGGTTGGAAGACGGTGGGAGTCATCATCGCCCATTTCAGCATGATTTTCCTGATGGTGGCTGGTGCGGTCTCGCAGGTGAGCAAGAAGGAGGGGGTCATGCACGTCTACCAGGGGGACCGCTCAGACTACGCGAAGAGCTATACGGAACCCAGCATCGAGATTTATCCCCATGACGAGCAGGGGGAGCGGGATAAACCCTACGTGGTTAAAAGTGAACACTTCGACGGACTGGATCCCGATGAGAGGCTCACCATTCGTCTCCCGGAGCTTCCCTTTGACCTCGTGGTCAGCGGTTTCCGGCGGAGTTCGGAGCTACTGCAGCTTTCGCGCTTCAAGGAACAGCATAAGGGAGAGCGGGTGGTAGATGGCTTCTTCCTGCAGGAGCGTCCGCGGGTCCAGCAAGAAGAAGCGAACCTGACCGGGTGTTATCTGACCGTGCAGGACAAGGAGGGCAACTCCCTGCAGGAACTCCTGCTCCACTACAATGGGATGCCGTTCCCGACCCCCGTCACTGCCATGGTGGAAGGCAAGCGCTATGAATTCTCCCTCACCCGTTGGATCTGGCCGATGCCCTTTGAAGTGGAGTTGGACAAGACGTTGGGTGAATACTGGCCGGGAACGCAGGCCCCGAGCTGGTTCCAGAGTGATATCACCAAGGTCGAGGATGACCTGCGGGAAAAGTATTCCATCGTGATGAACAAGCCCATGCGCCACGAGGGGATTACCCTTTACCAGGCCTCCTGGGCGCCACCTGCCCCGGGAGGGCGGCCCAGTTCGGGCTTTGCCATTGTCCAGAACCCCTCTGACCAATGGCCCAAGTGGTCCCTCTACATCGCCTCCTTCGGGCTCATGCTGCACTTTGGCATGAAGTTGTTCCGGTTCCTGAGTTCCTCCCTGCCCTCCAAGAAGTCCGATGCCTGAGAAAAGTTTCAATCGTGCGGCCCGTTGGACCGGGCTTGGCC
>Ga0310120_10000533_pt1 | contig 30201 bp, 24 predicted proteins | sample CB27_AW_983_MG_FD_203506 | JGI IMG/M metagenome (GOLD analysis project Ga0310120, IMG submission 203506) | Marine microbial communities from Western Arctic Ocean, Canada - CB27_AW_983 | ecosystem: Environmental > Aquatic > Marine > Oceanic | place: Canada: Western Arctic Ocean | collected...
GGCCAGTATGTCCTCGCTTGGATCGCCCGCCTGGAAGTGTGTTAATTCGGTCATGGAGGCTCCTTGCTTTTCGGTTCGGCTTCCCGGTTCGGCTTTCCGGCTCTGCTTTCCGGCTCTGCTTTCCGGTTCTGCTTCCCGGCTCTGCTGATGATGCGCTGATGAGAGGTGGGTTAATCCGGCGAGGGACCGCCCGAGGCGAAGAATACCAGAAGCGTGGTGTCCTCTTCGATTTCGACAAAGGAGTGCTCGGAAGTGCCGCCCACATAAAGAATGGATCCGGGCCCGACCACCCGCTCCTCGTCCTCGACCTTTAGTCGCGCCCGGCCGCTGATGACAAAATAGACCTCGTCCTCATCGTGGGGGCTCTGCAGGTCTTTGGCGCCGGCCGCTAGGGAATAGATTCCGCAGCTGAGGTTGGGCTCTCTCAAGAACTCGAGGTAGGGCACCCCGGATTTGTTCCTGCGCTCGATCAGATCGGCGGAGTCGAAAGCGTTCCAAGTCGAGGGGGCGTCGGGCATGGGGTCTTCCTTTTGGAGTCTTCTTTTTGCTCGGCCAGTGGGAGAGTCCGAAGTGTATCATGACTGGGAAACCTCTCCGAGTCGCCCCCTGTCGGGCGCTATGGTATGCGTGTCATTTCGGGTCGACCGTTCGCGAGGGAAGGCCCACTTGGATTCGAAGTTGAGGAGACCGCGCGTGTCGGATGAGCCGGTTGATGTTCTGATCATTGGTGCGGGAGCGTCCGGGGCCGCCATGGCCTGGAGCCTGGCCGAAACCCGCATGCGGATCGTCTGTCTCGAACAGGGGGGGTGGATGAATCCCGCGGACTATCCCTCCACGCGAACCGGCTGGGAACAGGAGCGTTTCCAAGGGGCGTACAGCCTGAGCCCCAACGGGCGGGGGCGGCGCGAAGACTACCCGATCAACGACAGCGACTCGCCCATCAAGATCTCGAACTTCAATGCCGTGGGGGGCAGCACGATTCTCTATGCGGCGCATTTTCCGAGGCTTCACCCCTCGGACTTTCGCGTGAAATCCCTCGACGGCGTGGCCGACGACTGGCCCATCGATTACGCGACCCTCGAACCTTTCTACGATCTGAATGCCCGCATGATGGGGGTCGCCGGGCTGGCTGGGGATCCCGCCTACCCGCCCAAGGAACTCCCCCTTCCCCCGGTGCCCCTGGGCAAGCTGGGAGAGACTCTGGGTCGAGGTTTCAATCGCCTGGGTTGGCATTGGTGGCCGTCGGACAGCGCCATCGCCACCGAGGAATACCAGGGCAGGGCGGCTTGCATCAATTTGGGGCCGTGCCTCACGGGTTGCGCCCAGGGTGCCAAGGGCAGCACCGATGTGACCTATTGGCCCGTGGCCATACGCGAAGGCGTAGAACTGCGAACCCATTGTCGCGTGCGCGAGATCACCGTGGACGATCACGGTATGGCCAGCGGAGCCATCTACGTGGACGCCGAAGGGAACGAGCACCACCAGCGCGCCGAGATGGTAATCGTTGCCTGCAATGGTGTGGGTACGCCGCGCTTGTTGCTCAATTCCCGGTCGAAGCTGTTTCCCGACGGGCTCGCGAACTCGAGCGGTCTGGTGGGGCGGAACCTCATGTTCCACCCCTACGCGATGGTCACGGGTCTGTTCGATGAACCGCTGGAGGGCTACAAGGGACCCACGGGTTGCTCGATCATCAGTCAAGAATTTTATGAAACCGACCGCGACCGGGGTTTCGTTCGCGGCTACTCGGCCGAAATGGTGCGCGGCATGGGCCCGGTTTCCACCGCGCTCTGGGGAATGTCTTCGAATCAACTGCCCTGGGGTCAGGGGCATCATGCCGCTTACGATGCGCTCTGGGATCGTACCGCGGGCATGGTGCTGATTTGCGAAGATCTCCCCGAGCCAGAAAATCGCGTGACCCTCGACCCAGACCTTGTGGATTCCGACGGCATCCCGGCGCCGAAAATCGAGTACCGGCTCAGCGAGAACAGCCTCAAGATGCTCGACCACGCGGTCGCTCGGGGGTCCGAGGCTCTGGAAGCAGCGGGCGCGCGCCAGACCTGGCCCGAGGCGCCGCTGCCCCCGGCCGGCTGGCACTTGATGGGAACGTCCCGGATGGGCACCGACCCGGGCAAATCGGTGGTCAATTCAGTGGGGCGAGCCCACGATGTCAAGAATCTCTTCGTTGTCGACGGAAGTGTTTTCGTGACTTCCGGCGGTGTGAATCCCACCAACACCCTGCAGGCCATTTCCCTCTACGTAGCCGATCACATCAAGAGAAACCTGGAGACTCTTTTCGATTGAGCCCGCATGCGCCGGTCCCCAATCCCACCGATTCTTTGCGCCATTCACCCGAGGCGAGTCATGAGTGAAAACCCACTGCCCGAACCGATTTTTAGTGCCCTTCTTGATGTCCTGATTCCCGTCCGGTCCCCCTCGCTTCCGGGAGCGGGGAGCCTCGGGCTGGCCGCCTACGTGGAGCCGCGCCTGGGGGTGGGCGTTTCGGGGGTATCCAGTGGATTAGCAGCCCTCGCTGCCCGGGCCAACGAGAGCCACGGGACAGATTTTTCGGCGTTGGCCGAGCAAGCTCAGGTCGAACTCGTAAAGCAGGTGGGCGCCGAGCATCCGGGCTTTGTGGAGAGCCTGCTCTTTCATCTTTACACGGGCTACTACGAACATCCTCGGGTCGTCGAGGCCCTGGGCCTTGAGAGCCGGCCCCCCTTTCCCAAAGGCTACCCCCTCGAGGCGGGGGACTTGGGTCTGCTCGATTCGGTGCGCGCGCGTACGGGACTCTTTCGAGAGGTTTAATGGGATTGTCTCCGCCGGAAGATGGGGTCGGAGAGGAGTTTTGCCATGGACGAAGACGGCGGGGAAGGACTGGAGCAGAGGCTTCGCGGCGCGTGGCAGGGCAGGGTGTCGGGCTGCATGCTGGGCAAGGCGGTGGAGGTCTATTCCATGACTCGGGGGCAAGAGGCCCTGACTCAATACCTGACTTCAGCGGGCGCGCTGCCCCTGCGCGACTACATTCCGCTCATCGATGACGCCCCGGACCAAATCTTTGCACCCTCTTGCCGGGGCCAGTTCGCCGCGAGTGCGGCGGACGATGACATCAACTACTCGCTGCTGGCGCTGGAACTGCTCGAGGCACATGGGCGCGCCCTTCGTACCGAGGACGTCGCCCGGGCTTGGCTGAATCGCCTGCCCGCCGGGATGACGTATACCGCTGAGCGCTCGGCCTATCGGACGCTGCTCAGCGAGGGGGCGGAGTGGTTCGCCGGTGGAGCCGAGCCCGGCTTTGATCTCTACCGCTGCTCGGACAACCCCTACAACGAGTGGATTGGCGCGCAGATCCGGGCGGACGTGTATGGGTGGGTGGCACCGGGAGATCCGGAACTGGCCGGGCATCTAGCCCGGGTGGATGCCGAACTCTCCCACCGCGGCGATGGAGTGGACGGAGCGGTTCTGGTGGCTGCGTGGGGGGCGGCCATTCCCGTGAGCTCAAATCTCGAGGCGGCACTCGACCAGGCATCGGCGCAGATCAACCCGGCGGGGGGTGTGTCTCGGGCCATTGCCCTCGGCCGGGAAAGTGCGGCCGCCGGTGACGGGCCAGAGAGGATTCACCGCCACTATGCCGATCTCTCCCCGGTGCACACGCTCAACAACTTGGCCCTGGTGGTATGGGCCCTGCTCCGCCACCCGAATGATTTCGGCGCAGCGTTGGGGGATGTGGTGGCGGCGGGCTGGGATACGGATTGCAACGGCGCGACCGTGGGCGCGTTGTGGGCTCTTCAAGGGAAGTCCGTGCCCGAGGCCTGGACACGGCCCTGGCGGGATCGAGTGGGGGTTTCCCTGGCGGGTCAGGATCAGCTTCTTCTGGATGAATTGGTGGGTCGGACCGCAGCGGTGGCCCGTTCACTCTGAGCCCTTTGGTAACGGTTCGTCGCCTTTGGTTTGGCCGACTGGGCGAGTGGGTTGTTAGCGGGCGCTCTGTGCTTCTGGAGTGCGACCCCGTGCGGTGAGTACCCGAGAGCCCGCATGGGTGGCATCGGTCCACGCCACCACGACCCGGCCCGCGCCGAGTCCACTGAGAACCGGGTATGAGGCGCTGCCCTCGCCGTGGGGCACCGCGACTGGGGGCGAATCCTCTCCTGGCCCGATCGCTCGGATAAAGGGCCGGGCTGACCCCCAACTTCCCTCGGCGGCGGGGTCGCGCCCTTGGAAAACGACAAAGAGTCGACCATCCACTTCGGCCAAACGGGGATGGTTGGGATCGAGGACGTCGCCGGCAATATCGGTGGCGGGCGAAAAAGTTTGGCCGCCGTCCGAGGAGTTGGACCAATAGAGTCGGGATTGCCCTGTGGCTTCGGTGTACCAGGACACAAAGAGGTCTTTATTGAGAACCTTCAGAGAGGGTCCAGAGTGGGGGCAGCCATGGATCTGCCAACGGGGGCCGGGCATGGTCATGGCCGAGGACCATGTCGCTCCCCGATCGTTCGACGCTGCGACCACGAGATCGCGCACGTCCTCTTCGTCCATGTTTCGCCAAGCCAGAAACCAGCGTCCGCTCTCGTCGGCGGCGAGTCCGGGCCGGCAGCAAGGACACACATCCGAGGCGGCGGCCACCGGAGGCGTGAAGGTTCTTGCCTGGTCCCGGCTGGAACTCACCAGCACATGGCTCGAGCCCGGGAGGGTCTCGTCGGATCCCTGGCCCAGCCACGCCACGATCAGCGCCCCATCCGGAGAGACTGTGGCATCGAAAAAAGCCGGTCCTGGCCCCGGGCCCGAACTAGCGCCGAGTTCCGCCGCTGGCCCAAAGCTCCGAAGGAAATCGTCCGAACGCGCGACCCGAATGATATTCCCCGGTTGCCCTTCGCCCCGGCGGCCCAGCCACACCGCATAGAATTTGCCTCCGCTGCCCTCGAGCAGCAGCGGCGTTCCCTCGCCGTGGGAACGAACGCTTCCCTCCCACTCGTTGACCCGGGGACCGCGAGTGAATACATCCCCACCGCTGGGGGAGAGGTAGAGGCGTAGGTCTTCGCCGGGGGTACTGGCCTTTTCGACGGCCAGGACCGCGATCGCTCCCGAGGCCCGAACGATGAGTTGGGGATCCCGGGAGAAGTCCTCGTTCAGGCTTCGTGGTGCGTTCTCGAAGGCCACTGAAGGGGGATCGGGTGCCTGGCATCCCCCGAGCAGCAGTCCGGCAACGGCGGCCAGGCACACCCGTGCCCGGGTGCTTCGCCTCCGCCGCATTTTTTCCGATGAAAGCGCGCCGATTGGGGTTCTGTTTTGTGGGGTTCTGTTTTGCATCGAGTCGTCAGTCCTTAGAACTGCATTCGCAAGCCGCCCCAGACTTGGCGGGGCGCGCCAATCCGGGTGGTTCTTCCCGTGCGGTCCGCATCGTACTCCTCATCGAGGAGATTCTCGACCATCAGGAAGATTTCGTGATGGGCGCCGAGCTGCTTGGAGGCCGAAATGTCCAGGATTCCGAAGGACTGCATCTCGAAGTCATTGGCATCACTGGAGTAGCGTTTCCCGACATATCGGCCGCGAATCATCAACTGAAACAGGTCGGGATTGTCATAGGTTAGGGTCACCGCTGCCTGGTGGCGGGGGATATCCTCCAGCCAATTCCCCACCCGGTCTGGCCGAGTCGGAAATTTTTGGATAGTCGCCTCGGTGAAGACATAAGAGGGGGCGAGCACCCACTCCTCGGCGATCTCGATTTCAGATTCAAACTCGAACCCCCGGCTTTGGGTGGCCACGATATTTTCCCGTTTGAAGAACGGGGCGCCTCCGGGACCGAAGTTCAAAACGAATGCGATGGTGTCCTCCAATTCGTTCCAGAATCCGGTCAGGGACGCCTTGAGTCGGTCATTGCGATAGTCGACGCCGATTTCCCCGCCAATTCGGAGGCTTTCGGGATTCAGATCGGCATTGGGTCGGAAGGGAGTATTGCCCGCGTAAAAGCCGCGATAGAGCTCGTTGAGGCTGGGCGCTCGGAAGGCCCGGTAGACCGCACCCCGGGCGGCCCAACCGCTTTCAAACTCGTAGCGCAGGGAAAGTCTAGGGCTCACCTCGCTTTCGCTTCGGTCGGCGTAAAGCTCTGTAGGGCTTCCGTCCTCGGCCCTGGACGCGGCGTAGTTGCTCCAGTAGTCAAATCGCAGGCTCGCCAGGGCTTCGAACTGAGACCAGGGAAAGAGGCTCATCTCGGCGTAGATCCCCAGGGCATCCTGTTTTCCCTTTGTGACACTCGAGTTGAAGGGGAGGAAGGGGAGGTCGATGATGGTCTCACGATTTTCCCCGTCAACGTGGCGAAAGTCCATTCCCACCGCGGCAAAGGAAGACCAGAAGCCAAGCTCCCTGGACCACTGGGCCGAGGTTCCGATGTCAAAGCTGGGCACTTCTTGGGTCAGGGCGAGTTTTTCGCTGGCCCGATCATCTGACACGGTCGTATTCGCGTTGTCGAAATCCTGAAGTGAACTGAAGAAGGAGAGCTTTCCGTCGCCGCCGCCCGGGGCCGCAAATTTCGTTCCCATGGCCACGTCCCAGACATCTCGGGAGTCGTTGGCTAGGGGCGTGCCCACGTTTCGTTTGTCCCGAAATAAGTTCGTCCGGACGTAAGCGGTCGTGCCCGAATCGAAACTGTGGTTGGCCTCGAGTTGCAAGTTGTTGTGCTGAGAGTGGGCGTTGGTGTCCACCGGGCCTCGCTCGCCGGCCGCGACCACCGGGTAGCCGTCGGAATCGTAGAAGTCATAGTTGACCGAAATGGCCGTGTCGCCCACGCTCTCACTCACATACGCGTGGGCCCGTCCGGTGTTCTGGGTCCCGTAGCTGGCCTCGAGATCCATGGCTCGGCCTTCTGCGGGTCGGGTGAGGACATTGATGACGCCCCCCATGGCGTACGTGCCGTAGACGCTGGAACTTCCGCCGCGAACCACCTCGATGCGCTCGATGTTTCGGTACGGAATTTTGGTCCAATTTACCCAGCCGCCGAAACCGTCGTTGAGCGGTACGCCGTCGAGTAGGACCAACGCACGCCCCCGCCCGAGTCCGCGCATGGAAACCGATTGCGAAGTGGGGTGGCTGACCAGGCTGCTGGCTGCGGGGACGTTGACGCCCGGAACGATCCGGAGGAGATCGTCCACGGCCTGGGCCGGGGAGTCGAGGATCTCATCCCGGGTGAGGACCGTGACGCTCATGGGGACCTGGCTGAGAGGGCGTTGATTCCGGGTGGCGGTGACGATGATCTCTTCGGGATGCTGCCCCTCCTCGAGGGGTAGTTCTGGAGCGGCGAGTGACTGACCCGGGAACGCGAAGAAAAAAAGCAGGGCGAAGAAAAGTAGGACTGAGGGCAGGCGAACGGAACGCTCCAAGGAATTCGGCGCCGGAAGGCGGCGGAGGTAAGAAAACGAATGTTCGGCGGGAAACCGAAATGGCTTTCGCGCGCAATTTCTTTCGACGAACATGAATGATCTCCTGATTACTGAGTGCCAAGCATTACCAAGGATTAGAGGGGAGCCGAGGGGCCAGAGGCGGTTTCGGCTCAACCGGGCGCGCAGGGCGCGCCTCTTTGGGCGTAGCTAGCTCAGAATGGGGATCGGTTCGGGCGGAGACGCAGCGATGTCCGAAACAGGTCGGAGGTGGGGCGTTTGGGCCGTGGGCGTCGGAGCGATGATCAGCGTATTTGTCTCCGGCGGGATAAGTCTTCCCAGTCGCTTTGTCGCGAGGGTGCCGCCGGTGTTTCCCTCGCAACCGCAGGGGCACGGCTTGGTGAAGAAGGGGGCGGACGGATCCTGCTCGGGTGATTGCGTCGCGGACGCCATGGAAGCATCGTCGTGGTCATGGTCGCTATGGCTGTAGGAAATGGCACCTGCAGCGGCAGCGGACATTTCGGCCGGAATCGGGCAAGGCAATGTCGCTGCAGCGAAATAGGCCGCGACGGCCAGCATGGGAATGATTCGGGTCTTAGATAAAGTTTTAACTGGGGTCTTAGACATAAGCAGGGACGGCATAAGCAGGGACGACATAAGCAGGGACGGTATAGGCGCGGACGGTACAGGCACGGGGCTGATCGCGTTCTAGAGCCGGCTGATGGGTCCTTGGTCTCACGTGAGGCTACCTCACTTCACAAATGCGATCGATTTTCCCATGGGGCCAATCAGTCGATGTGCAGACATTCTTGCATGGTTTGATGAAGGCATTCTGAATTCGCCCCGGGGCCGGTTTTCGCTTAGCTTGAATGTCTGGGTGCTAGGGTAAAGCCCCCAAACGCCCCAAAGCCCCCCCCACCCCCCCAATGAAAGAAGGAGCAACGATGACTCATGATGTGGTGATTCGGCGGGGGCAACTTGTTGATGGCACCGGAGCCGAGCCTGTGGCCGGCGACCTGGCGATTGACGGTGGTTTAATTTCGGCCGTGGGCGAGGTGCCGGGAAGTGGAAAGGTGGAGATCGAGGCTGAGGGCATGGTGGTCAGCCCCGGCTTCGTTGATCTGCATACTCATCTGGACGCCCAGATCGGTTGGGACCCGTTGTTGACCCCTGTCAGTTGGCACGGCGTAACCACGGCGCTCATGGGCAACTGCGGCGTAACCTTCGCCCCCTGTAAGCCCGGGGACAGGGATTTACTCGCGGGCATGATGGAGACCGTCGAGGACATTCCCAAAGACGCCATTCTCGGGGGCCTACCCTGGGATTGGGAAGGCTACGGGGGCTACCTAGACTCGGTGGAAAAACTCGAGCCCGCGATCAATCTCGCGGGTCTGGTGGGCCATTGTGCCGTGCGATTTTACGTGATGGGCGAGCGTGCGGTGGAGGAACAAGCCACCGAAGCGGAGAAACAGAAAATGGCCGAGATCGTCGGTCATTCCCTGGACCGGGGCGCGGTGGGTTTCTCGACGAACCGCTATCCCCCCCACGTGTTGCCCGACGGGCGCGCGATACCGGGAACCTACGCCGACGCCGATGAACTCCTCCATATCGCTCGGGCCGTGGGCCAGCGAAATGGCCTGATGCAGAACGTGCTTGATTTTTCGAAATTTGATTTCAGCACCCAGTTGTTGCGCGATATCGCCCGGGCTTCGGGCAGCCGAGTCCTCTTCAGCTTCGGGGTCTCGGCCGAGCGGGACTCGGGGCGTTCCAGTGCGGCCTATCTCGATGATCTTTGCGCCGACGGTCTCGATATTACGGCGATCTCCCAGCCCCGGGGTTCGGGCTTTGTCTTTGGCTTGCAGGCGACATTGCCTGCCCGGGGTTCGACCTGGAACCGGATTCGGGATCTGGATCTGAAGGGCCGGCTCGCGGCGATTCGCGACCCTGAAACCGCCGGAAAACTCGTCCAGGAGGCCAAGCACGAAAGGGCGACTCAATTGCCCCTTGAGCATGTGTTCTGGATGGGAGCTGGGGAATCCCCAGCATACGCCGCACGCCCCGAGCAGAACCTGCTTGCCCTGGCCAATGGGTCGGGCGAGCACTGGTCCGAAACGTTTCTGCGTCTTTCCCGGGAGAGCGATGGCAAGGCGTTGTTTACCTTCCGGATGTTCAACCTGAATCTCGATGCCCTGGGCGACATGTTCAAGAGTGAGCGGATCTTCCCCAGCCTGGGGGACGCGGGTGCGCATGTCTCCCAGATCATGGATGCGGGTTGGGCCACTTTCGTACTTTCCCATTGGGTCCGGGAGACCGGCCTCTACAGCTTGGGTGAGGCCATCCGTCGGCTGACGTCGGCGCCGGCGCGAATCATCGGTTTGGCGGATCGAGGTCGCCTGGCCGAGGGCCTCCGGGCAGACGTGAATATTTTCGACCCGGACAAGGTGGCCGAGAAGCACCCGGAGATCGTGCATGATTTTCCTGGAGGTGCGCCGCGCTTCATTCAAAAGTCCATGGGCTATAAGGCGACCCTGGTGAACGGGCAAATCAGCGTGCTCGATGGCGAGCATACGGGCGCCCGGGCAGGCGCCGTGTTGCGGCACGCGGGCTAGCTGAGCTGGGTTCCTTGCACGGATGAGGCCCGGGTGGCTTGAATTCCGAGCGTGTTACACGCCTTCGGGCCAGTGGCCGATGACCTTCTCGGCTTTGAGCTGCTCGATTTCCTCGGATCCATAGCCGAGTTCGACGAGAATCTCGGCGTTGTGCTGGCCCAGGGTGGGCGCAGCGCGGCGAAGCCAACGGTCCACGCTCGCGAAGCGGAAGGGCGCGCCCATGGTGGACTGGCGACCGACCACCGGGTGATCCACCTCCTCCATGAAACCACGGGCGGCCAGTTGGGGATGATCGGTCAGGGCACGGGGGTCGACGATGGCCGCTGCGGGAATCCCGGCGGCGACGAGTTCCTCGACGCTGTCCCCAAGGTCGCGCTGGGCGAAGACCCTTCCTAGGGCCTCGTCGATGGTGTCCTGGTGTGCCCGGCGCTCGGGGAGGGTTGTGCCAATCTCGCCCGCCCATGGGGGTTTGCCCAACCAGGCCAAGAGTTGCCCCCACTGGGCTTCGCTCGTGATGGAGAGGGCGAGCCATTGGGGATGTTCGCTCGCGTCATGGCCCGCGCAGGGGTAGAGGCCCTGGGGTGCGGCCTCGGGGCTTCGGTTCCCCTGGCGTTCCATCAGGTTCCCGTAGGCGGTGTATTCGGCCACCTGTTCGGCGGTTACGTTCAGTGCGGCCTCGATCATCGCGCATTCGATGAATTGCCCGCGGCCGGACGTGTCGCGCTCGGCCATGGCGACGAGCAGCGCGAACGCCGCGTGGACTCCGGCCAGGGGGTCGCAGGGACCACGCTGAATCCGGGGCTGATCCTCCCGGTGGCCCGTGAGCCAGGAGAGTCCCGCCATCTGTTCCATGGTGGCGGCGAAGCCCACGTGCTCCGACCAGGGCCCGTCGAGCCCGAAGGCCGGCATCCGGACATAGTGGCAGCGAGGGTTCAAGGCCTGGACCTTGGCCCAATCAAGGCCGAAGCCATCCATCACCCGGGGGCTGAAGTTTTCCACCAGGGCATCGGCTTCAGCGATCATGGACTCGAAGATCTTCATGCCCTTGGGGCTGGAGAGATCCAGGGTGATTCCTCGCTTGTTGGTGTTGGTGGAGAGGTAGATAAAACTGCACTCCCACCAGGCTTCGTGCTGGGCCGCGAAGGTGCCGCCCACCGAGCGGCTGCCGTCGATTCTCTGGATGGACTCGACATGCACGACATCCGCGCCCAGGAGCGCCAGGATGTGGGTGGAGATGGGGCCGGCCCACCAAGTGGTGGCATCGATGATCCGCATGCCCTTCAGGGGCAAGTCGGGTCGGCCCTCGGGCGCGGGACGCTGAGGAGTGCGCGGTTCAATTTGTCCGCTGTGTTCGCCCAGGCCGGGGGCGGCTCCCGGCGTCGGGGGTCGCTTCCCGTCCACGCGGTAGGGGGGAAGGGGGCGCTGAAATTCGCCCGAAGCGTCGGGGGCAAAAATTTTTCGGGCGCGAATCTGGGGGTGGTCAAGAACCGACTGCCCGTTGCAAATCGGCGCCACGGGGATCCGGAGGGTTTGGGCCAGGTCGATGATGGCGTCGGTGTCGTGGACCTTCGTGTAGGCGTGCACGATAGCCTCCCATTCCTCCAGTCGGCCGAGGCGTTGAGCGAATTGACCGAACTCCTCGCTGTCGCGAAGATCCGTGCGCTCGATCATCAAGAGAAAATCCGCCATCTGTTGCGCCGAATAGGTGGTGAAACCGACGAAGCCGTCCCGAGTCGGCTCGATGGAGGGCGTTTCAAGACTGGGGAGGGAGCCGACCACGGGCGGCCGCCCGAGGATCCCCCACATGAGGTCGATGAAGCAGTTGGTCACCAAGGCCGTGACCGCGTGCATGGAGAAGTCCACATGCTCACCGTGGCCGGTTTGCTGAGCTCGGCGTACGGCGGCCAGAGCCGCCACGGCGGCGAAACTCCCCGCGCTCCAGGCCGCGATGTTCCCCCCTGCCTGATAGGGCTCGGCTCCGGGGCGTCCTCGCGCCCCGATGGATCCCCCCTCGGCTTGGAGGGTGAAATCGCTGGCGGGGCGCCCGGCCATGGGCCCGGTGAGCCCGAATGGTGTGAGGGTGACGACCACTAGGCCTGGATGTGCCCGACACAGGGCCTCCCGATCGTATGCGCCGGGCGGGGCATCCTCGACGAGCAGGTCGGCCCCACGTACCAGGGTCGAGATCTCACCGTCCGCCGGGTCATCGGCCCCGGGCAGGCCGCCGAGGACGCTGCGCTTTCCCCCGTTCAGGTAACGGAAAAAGGCGCCGTCCCCTTCGCCGAGGTCGGCGCCCGTGGCCGACCAACGGCGAAGCGGGTCGCCCCGGGCGTTTTCCACCTTGATGACATCGCCACCGGCGTCGGCGAAAAGCTTGGTGCAATAGGGTCCTGGGATTCCCGTGGAGGCATCGATGACCCGAAGCTTGGACAGGCTCTGCATGACCGCTCTCCTTGGGCTGTGCTTTACGAAAGGATGGGACTCAGGCGATAGACCCGAATGTTTCGCGGGGTTCTCTCCTCGTAGATCTTCATTTGGGGGATGGCCTCGTGGACCATGGGCCACACCGCTTCTTTCTCGGGGTCGGTCAAGGCGGCGGCTCGGGCGGTGAAGCGTCGCCCGGGCACCTGTACCTCGATCTCGGGATGAGCGTCGAGGTTGTAGCGCCAGCCGGGATGCCTTTTCTGACCCATTGCGCTCGCCACCACCAGAAAGTTCCCATCCAGTTCCAAGCAGGCCAGGTGCACCGATCTGGCCTTACCCGATTTTCGGCCAAGGGCGGTGAGCGTAAGCATGGGCATGCTCGGGACACCCATGGACGTGAAACGACCGTTGCTCGCCTTGAAGATCCACGGATCCAAATGAGTCGCGACGTGCCGGATGAAGCATGTCACTCCCGCAGAGGTCGAAAGCCAGAGTACGAAACGCTCGGACATCTTTTGCCTTATTCGAAGACGATGACCTGGCGCGCCGCTTCCCCCTTGCGCATCCGGTCGAAGGCGTCGTTGACTTCGGAGAGTTTGACTCTGGACGAGATCATCTCGTCCAAATACAACCGGCCGTCCAAGTAGAATTCAATGTACTTGGGCATGTCGAAACGGAAGCGATTGGACCCCATGTAGGAACCCGTAATTTTTTTCTCTTGAAGCGTGAGGTCCGAAGCTGAAATCGGAACCGTTTCCGACATGGGGACGACTCCCACCAGTACAGTTGTGCCTCCCCGGCCAGTCATGGCCACGGCCTGCTGCACCGTGGGCACGAGGCCAATGCACTCGAATACAAAATCGGCGCCGCCTCCGGTGATTTCTTGCACTGCCGCGACGGGATCGACTTCACTGGCGTTCACGCAATGGGTGGCGCCCATTTTTTTCGCGAGATTGAATTTCCATTCCTGGGTATCCACCGCGATGAGTTGGCCGGCACCGACGATCCGAGCGCCCTGCAAGGCCGCCAATCCCACGCCCCCGCAGCCAATGATGACCACGCTGGCGCCGGCGGGGATGCTCACGGTGTTGAGCGCTGCCCCGAGACCGGTGGTGACCCCGCAGCCGATCAGACACGCGCGATCCAGGGGCATGTCGCTTCGAATCTTCACCAGGGAGCGCTCGGGGCAGAGCATCATCTCGGCGAAGGAGGACAGGTTCCCGAATTGGGGGATCGGTTCTCCGCTCGTCGTCCGAAGCCGTGGCCCCATTCCTTCGGGCCTGCCCATGAATTGAGTGAGACAAAGGTAGGGGCGGCCGCCGGTGCAGAATTTGCAGACGCCACACCAGGAGGAGAGACATCCGATCACGTGATCGCCAGGAGCGAAATCAACAACGCCTTCGCCCACGGCCTCGACAATCCCCGCCGGTTCATGGCCCAAAACGGTGGGGGGCGGGAGTGGGAGCCCTCCTTCGATTACTGTCAGGTCGCTGTGACAAATTCCCGAAGCAGCCGTTTTGAGGAGGACTTCACCCGGGCCGGGATCGTCGATTTCAATTTCTTCGATCTCGAGGGGGGCATTGTTGGCGCGCATGACGGCAGCCTGCATCGGGTGTCTCCTTTGTTCGGGGTGGGCCAAGAGATGGCTTATCGTGCGGATTCTCGAAGATGGGTTCTATTCGCCGATGTACACCGGCTTGCGCTTCTCGGCAAAGGCACGGGGGCCCTCCCGGGCATCCTTCGAGGCGAAAACGGGTCCCCCATACTCGAGCTCCTTGGCCAGGGCATCGGCCTCGCTGTAACTCTCGTCCACTTCGCGCAGCATGCGCATGAGGGCGCGGATGGAAACGGGACCGTTCTCGCAAATTTCGGCCGCGATCTTTCGCGCCTCGGCCAGGGCCTGGCCCCGGGGCACGACTCGGCCAATCAGTCCGAAAGAGAGGGCTTCCTGGGCGGTGACGTGCCGCGCGGTGAGCAGGATTTCGGCGGCGAGTGTGTAGGGGATCTGGCGGCGCAGGCGCACGCTGCTTCCGCCCAGTGGAAAGAGTCCGTGCCGGGCCTCGGTGACGCCAAAGACCGCATCTTCGGCGGCCACCCGGATATCCGTGCCCTGTAAAATTTCAGTTCCCCCGGCCACCGCGAAACCCTCCACCGCTGCGATGATGGGCTTGCCGGGGCGGTTGTGGCGAAGCAGGGCCTGCCAGTGGAGGTCGGGGACCTCGGCCATCAGGGCCTGGAATTCATCGTCTCTCTCGCCACCCCCCATGGCCTTGAGGTCGGCCCCGGCGCAGAACACATCGCCGTGCCCGGTGAGAATGCCCACCCGAAGTTCCGGATCCTCGTCGAGCATGCGCCAGGCCCGGTACATGCCGGCCATCATGCCTCCGCTCAGGGCGTTCTTCGCTTCCGGGCGATTGAGGGTGACGGTCAGGACGTGTCCGTCGCGCTCGACAAGGCAATGCTCGGGGTTCATGGGACTCCTTCTCTGGGTGTCCCGGCGAGGGGCCAGTTTCGGGTTGAGAGTTCTCGCGCCTAGTGGATTTCGTAATCCTCGAGGCGGGGGTTGCTCATCTCTTCCCGAAATTTGTCGTAGGTCCAGGGCCAGGCAGTCGGGAGTCCGTCACCGTCGAGGTACCAACTCTTGCAGCCGCTATTCCAGATCGTGTTGCGCGCGGCCTTCTTACGCTGCCGATCGAATTTTTCCATGGCCTGGCCCGAAGCACTCAGGCCGGTGCACTGGCCCGAACGCACCATCTCGAGCAGTTGCAGGACGTAGTCGAATTGCCGTTCGGCAACGTCGATGAGCGAGAAATTCCCCACCGGTGAATTGGGGCCATTGAGCAGGAAGAAATTGGGAAAGTCCGGAACCGAGATAGCCATGTAGGCGCTCGGGGCGTCCTTCCAGACGGCGTCGAGGAGGGTGCCCGTCCGGCCTCGTACCTCCATGGGACGAACGAAGCTGTCCACATGGAAGCCCGTGGCAAAGATCAGCACGTCCAGTTCGTGGAGGCGTCCGTCGATTGTCTGGACTCCCCCGGGCTCGATTCGGTCGATGCCTTCGGTGACCAGTTGCGCATTCGGATGTTGAATGGCCTCGTAGAAATTGGGAGACATGATCAAGCGCTTGCAAGCGGCCCGGTAGTCGGGTCGAAGCCTTTCGCGCAGTTCCGGATCGGTGACGCTGTTCTCTAAGTTGGCCACGCAGTTGTCGTGAACCAATTTAAGCAGGGGAGAATCCGCATCGACCAGAACATTGGCGAAGGCATCGGTCATCGTCCGGGCGAATTCCTCTCGGATGGTTTCCATGGCCTCGGGGTTAGCGCGAAAATGGGCCTTCTCCTCCTCGGTGTAGGGCGGGTTTTCCGCGGGAGCGACCCATTGAGGGGTCCGTTGGAAGAGGGTTAGCGCCGGAACCTTGTCGGCCAGGGCCGAAACCATCTGGATTGCGCTGGATCCGGTTCCGATGATGCCGACTCGCTTGTCGGCCAGGGAGATATTGGGATCCCAGCGTGCACTGTGAAAGGCCGGGCCCGCAAAACTGTCCCGGCCTGGGAAATCGGGGATCGAGGGATGATGGAGGACACCCGTTGCGGCGATGATGAAGTCGGCTTCGTCCTTGGAACCGTCGTCGATCTCGATTCTCCAGCGACCTTCTCGAAAGATGCAACTCTTGACCTGTTTGCCGTACTCGATGCGCGCGTCCACACCGAAGCGCTGAGCGATTTCTTCGAAATAGCTCTGGATTTCCTGGCCGGGGGAGAAGCGTTGGGTCCACTCGGGATTCAGGGCAAATGAATAGCTGTAGAAGTGAGAAGGCACATCGCACGCGATCCCCGCGTAGGTGTTCTCTCGCCATGTCCCTCCGAGTCGATCGGCTTTTTCGTACACGGCGAATTCATCGAAGCCCGCCTGCTGCAATTTGATGGCGCTGAGAATTCCGGACATTCCGGCGCCAATGACCACGACTCGGGGATTTAGGGGCCGAGCGTTCGGCGCGGGAGACTTGGAGGCGGGTGCCATGAAGGGTTTCCTGGAAGGCGCATGGGGAAAGGGCGCGAGTCGGACAGCGGACCGGTTTACCGTACTCCTGTACGATCAGCCGAGCAAGGCCCGCTCGGGCCGGGGTGTTGGCGCCAGGAGGTATCGCCCCATGTCCAAGGCACCGACCGAACGGCTTCAGCTCTACCGACGCGACCAGATCTTGAGCCCGGCGCGGGACCTGATTCGCAATAACGGCTTCGCCCAATCGTCGCTGGGCCAGATCACCAAGCAGGCGGGGCTCAGCCGCAGCATCGTGTCCGAATGCTCCGCCTCGAAGTTGGAAATTCTCGACGGTTGTCTGGGGGTCAATCGCGAAACCCGGGCGGAGGAACTCGCGGCTCGGGTGGCCGATACAGTTAACTTGAAAGCCCCACTTCCCGGTCTTTTGAAAATCTGTCTTTCCCAGGTGGAGCGGCTCTCTCGACGGCGAAGGTTGTTTCGCTCGACTCGTTGGCTTCGTCCGGAGGGTGAAAAGGGTGAAGGGCCGAGAGAGACCCCGGGCACCCCGAGCAGGTTTCTGTGGACGGTGGCCCGTGCCTAGGTATATGGTTTAACCCATGCGAGAAACTCACGGATGAAGGGCTCCGATGGGGGACGCCGGAAGGGTGGGCGCGCGGCCCGCAAAGCAGCCCGGGCCAAGGCCAGCGCCGCGGTTCTCCCCTATTTGACTCGGGCCATGAGTCCCCTGGAGATTCTATCCGAGGAAGGCCTCTGCCTGATTGAGTCCAACGCCGAGATCATCCTGGAAGAAGTGGGGATCGATTTTCGTGGCTACCCCAGCGCCCTGACGCGACTGGCCGAGGCCGGGGCGGAGGTGGACGGCGAGCGGGTCCACTTTCCACGAGGCCTTTGCCGGCAGTTGATCACCGAAACGGCGCCGGCGATCTTTACCCAGCATGCCCGGAACCCCGCCCGAAATCTTCAAATCGGTGGGAACGCCACTGTGTTTGCTCCGGCCTATGGGGCTCCCTTCGTGCACGATCTCGAAGGAGGTCGTCGCTATGGAACCCTCGAGGATTTTCTCAATTTTGTAAAACTCGCGTACCTGAGCCCCGCCATGCATTCGTCGGGAGGCACCGTTTGCGAGCCGGTGGACATCCCCGTGGCACACCGGCATCTGGATATGATTCATGCCCACCTGCGTTATAGCGACAAAGCCTTTATGGGCTCGGTCACCGCCCCCGAACGCGCCCAGGACAGCGTGGATATGGCCAAGCTGGTTCTGGGCGATGCGTTCGTCGAAAGCCATTGCGTATTGCTGAGCCTCATCAACGCCTCTTCCCCCATGGCCTGGGATGCCAGCATGCTCGAGGTCGCGGAGGTCTACGTGCGGTCCGGCCAGGCCGTGCTGATGGCCCCGTTCATCCTGTCCGGGGCCATGGCCCCGGTGACGGTCGCCGGGGTGGCAGCCCAGACTCTGGCCGAAGCGATGGCCGGATTGGCCTTTATTCAACTCGTGCGGCCCGGTGCGCCGATGGTTTTTGGCTCCTTTGCCAGTTCCATGTCGATGCAAAGCGGTGCGCCCACCTTTGGCACGCCCGAAGCTGCCCAGGTGCTCTTTGTCATGGCGGCTCTGGCCCGGCGCCTTCGTCTGCCCTTTCGTTCAGGGGGGAACCTGTGCGCTTCCAAACTGCCCGACGCCCAGGCGGGTGCCGAGAGCACTGGGACCCTGCTTCCGACCCTGATGGCTGGCACGAATTTTGTGCTGCATGCCGCGGGTTGGTTGGAGGGGGGGCTATGCATGGGTTACGAGAAATTCATAATGGATGCGGACCAGTGTGCGCTCTGGGGGAGGCTGCTGGCGGGAGTGGATCTCTCGGAAAACGGTCAGGCCATGGAGGCAATCCGCGAGGTGGGCCCGGGATCCCATTTTCTGGGCACAGCGCACACCCTGGCGAATTTTGAAACGGCTTTCGGGCGATCCGAGGTTTTCCACAGCGACTCATTCGAAAACTGGCAAGAAGAGGGCAGCCTGGACACAGCCCAACGCGCTCGCGCTATTTGGAAGGAAAAGCTCGAGAATTATGAAGCGCCGGAAATGGATGAGGGGCTGAGCGAGGGCCTGAATGATTTTGTCGCCCGTCGCCGAACGGAAATTCCCGAGAGTCCGGATTGATGGTTCGCAAATGACTCAGGAAAAAAACGCGCCGGACAAGAACATCAAGCGCCGAGATTTCGTTTCCGGTCTTGCTGCGATATCGACCGATCCCTGTCGGCGTCTCGGAAGGCCCACCCGCACCAAACGGTTCGGGCTCCCCGTCGCCGAGTGACGACGTTGGGCCCGTCGTGCGCCCTCAATCCTGAGGTCTCGGCTCCCCCTTCATCAGTGCGTTGGCCTGGGCTGCGCGAATAATGAGCGCGGCCCGGTCCCAGCCCTCTCGGCGGCCCCGGGTAAAGCGATCCTGGGCGGGCGGCGACGGCATATTGGCTGCGGCCATCGTGGCCTGTGGCCCCGTGGTCGCGAGTAGCGCGAGCGCATCGGTGAGTGCGAGCATCATTCCCCGGGAGTATTCATCGTGCTCGGCGCCTTGTTTGGGACTCATTATTTTGCTCTCCGTTTCGCGGCAGTGTGATCGGGCTTTCTTGATTTATTGGGTTAAGAGTTTTTGATCCCGATTCTGCTCGCCCCTTGCCGGGTAACAATGCAGGGCCCATGCCAACGCCGCGCGCTGGCGTAAGAGACAGCTCAGGGGAGTCTCAGGGACTGAAACCGACGGTCGCGGGGGCCATGGGCGCTGGCCTGGCTTATATGAGCCGCTCGATCCGTTCGGGGGACTGCATTTGGAGCGCCCCGATTCGCGGGGTGTGCGGCCTCCCGGGCGTAAGTGTGAGGGAACGTTGAGCAGCCCCCGGTGCGGCTCGGTCTGGGCCGCACAGGCAATCGCGCTGGCTCACGGGATCGCCCGATCGGTTTCGGACCCCTTGCGAGATTCCCACTGGGGAATCAAACTGCCCCAGCGTTGCCCTCGGGATGGGGCGCCGCCTGGGCTTATCGGGGAGGAAAATCGGTCGTGTGGCTCGCCTTGTTCGTGTCCGTGGGCTCTGTGGCCGCTGGTGCGGCGGTGGTCCTGTTAGGCTCGCGGAGCCATCGCGCCCTGGAGCCCGTGCGGACCTTTGCCCTGGTGGCGGCCGCGGTTGTCGTGCTGGCCCAACTGCTTCCCGCCGCCATGGCGGACATTGGACTCTGGGCACTGGGCGTCTTTGGGATCGCATTGGTGGCGCCGGCAGGTTTCGAGCGGATTGTTCGCTTCCGGTCCGGGCGGGGCTCCGGCTCCCGTCGAGACCCTTCTTGGATCGCCGTGGAACTCGGCTATATCGGCCTGCTCTGGCACAAGCTGGCGGACGGCATGGCGTTGGGGCTCTTCGGTGGACTCGGTCCGACCGCCGGCGTCGATATCGGTGTGCTTGTCGCCGTCGCCGCCCACACGGTTCCGATTACCGGGGTTCTGGTGCTCGCTTATGCGGATCGCTACGGCACTCGGCACGCGGTGGCGCGTGCGGTGGGAGTCGCCGCCGCCACGTGCCTGGGGGTTTTTATCGTGGGCGCCACACCGGCGCAGACCATGGAACTCTGGGAGCCATGGATCCTGGCCGTGGCCAGTGGCTTGCTCTTGCATGTGATCGGCCATGATTGGCGGGCCGAGCCGCCCCGAGATTTGAGCGGACGGCTCGCCGATATGCTGGCCATTGCGGCGGGCATTGGCCTGGCGATGTTGGCCGCGGGGGGAGGGCACGAGCACACCCATCCGGGCGAGGGAGGCGGCGAGGTGCGCCAGCAGATCTTCAACGCCCTGGCAGAGCTGACCCTGGAGACAGCGCCGGTTCTCCTGATCGGGCTGGCCATTGGGGCGCTGCTTCAAACCTTTGGTGGCGCGCTCTCTACCCGCTGGCTCCAAGGGGGGTCTTCCCTGGGCCAGGCATTTCGCGGCGCAGTGGTGGGCGCGCCCCTCCCGATTTGTGCGTGCGGGGTCCTGCCCCTGGCGGAATCCCTCCGGGCCCGAGGTGGAGGCCCGGCCTTGGTGGTGGCCTTTCTGTTGGCCACGCCGGAGCTTGGCGTCGAGAGCTTCGCCTTGACGGCGCGGTTCCTGGGGTGGCCCTTTGCCCTGATGCGTTTGGGCGCGGCCGTGGCGGTGGCCATGCTGGCCGCCCTGGTGGTGGCCTGGGCTTTCAAGTCCGAGGCGCGGCCGGTGGCCGAGAACGAACCCGTGGCTCCGAGTTCCGAGCGCGAAGGAGTCTGGCGCCGAGCGATAGATCATTTTGATGAGTTGCTTCATCACGTGGGCCCCTTCACTCTGGTGGGCCTGGTGCTCGCCGCGTATACCCAGGCGGTTCTGCCCGACGGCGGTATGGGAAGCTGGGCGGGTTCCGGGCTGGACATTGTCGTGATTTCGCTGATAGCGGTCCCCAGCTATGTCTGCGCTGCGGCGGCCACGCCCCTGGCGGCTGTGCTCATCGGCAAGGGTTTTTCTTCAGGGGCGGTTCTGGCCGGACTCCTGCTGGGCCCGGCCACCAACTTGGCCACGGTGGGATTTTTGCGCGCCGCCTTTGGCCCCCGGGCGGCTTGGCTGGGACTGGGCGCGTTGATCCTGGCTGTCTGGGTCTTCGCAGTGGCGACCAACCTCTTAGGCCTGGAACCCAGCGTGCCCGAAGGGGGCTTTGGGGAGGCCCATGGGCACTCGGTCTGGGCCCTGGCCGGCAGCGCTTTACTCGGGGGACTGGTTTTACGCGGCATCTGGCGAAGCGGTCTGCGGGTGTGGCTTGCCAGCCTGGGGGATGCCTTCGGGAGCGGCCACGCCCACGACCATTGATCATGCCCACCACCAGACCGGCGATCATGACCAAGACGTTCCCCCGGACCCCGAGCGAGCGCCTGTCGCTTAGCGGGAAGCGTTGGATGAAGCGACCGGGCCGCCCCCGCTCATGGCCTGGAGAACATTGGCCCGGCTCCCCAAGGTGTGTCCGATCCCCGAGAGCAGCGAAAATACCCGGGCGACCAGAACGAAATCGCTGGGCACTTCGGCGACGGGATCCTCTCGGATGGCTTCGAAGAGTTCTTCGGTCATGTCCTCGGTGAACTCACCCTCGAAGGCGCCCGAATCGCTGCGACGGACCATGCGCCGGGCGATGGCGACAAAAGTGCTGGTATCTCCGGTCTTGGACCGGAAGCCCAATTCGGTGAAGGCCCGCACCATGGCCGATTCATTGAAGGTCGCTAGGGAGAACATCAGTTCGAAGAGACCGAGACCAAAGCCTTCGGGCAACTCCTTGGAGAGGCCGAAGTCGAGGACCACGATCTCCCCAGTGGGCGTGACAAATAGGTTGCCGGGATGGGGGTCCGCATGAAAGAAGCCGGCGGCCAAGATCATGCGGACGTAGATGTACATCAAATTCTGAAAGACTTCGGCGGGGGCCAGGCCCGCTTCTTTCATGCTGGCCTTCTCGGTGATCTTGATCCCGCTGACGAGTTCCATGGTGAGTACTCGGGTTGTGCTCCATTCGCGGTAGATCTCGGGAATCTTGACATGGGGGTCGTCAGCAAAGAGTTCCCGAACCCGATCCGCGCAATCCGCCTCTCGAACAAAGTCCAATTCCATGCGCAGATGACGAGTCAGTTCCACGAGCAAGGGGAGAAGGGGGAGTGGCTGGGGGTCGAAGAATTCGTAGACGCGACAGACCCGGCGCATATTCCCCAGGTCGGTACGAATGATGCCCTCGATATCGGGGTACTGAACTTTGACCGCAACCTCCCGGCCGTCGATGAGCCGGGCCCGGTGGACTTGGGCAAGGGAGGCCGAGGCAATGGGCGTGGGCTCAAATTCGGAGAAGACCGCCTCGATGGGCTTGCCGAGCTCGCTTTCGACCATCCGCCGCACCTGTTCAAAGGGTTTGGGGGGCACTGCGTCGTGGCATTGCTTGAGCTTTTCGATGAACTCTTTCGGGAAAATGTCCGAGCGCGTGGCCACCGACTGACAGAGCTTGATCATCACGCCCCGAAGGTCGAGAGCCAGATCGAGGACGCGAGCGGCCGCCCGCTGATGCGTGGGCGATAACTCTTCGTTTGAGATTTCGATGCCGCGAAGACGTCGGCCCCAGCTCGGGATCTTGTACATCCCCCAAAGCCAGGCGGCATTCCACCCGACCTTCAGGCTCCTGCGGACCCGTGTGACCAATTCCACCGCTCAGGCCCCGTTGGCGGCGGGCTCGAAGCCGGTCGTCTCCGGCGGGGTCCAGGTCAACTCCAAGGCGTCGAACTCCTCCTGAAGAGCCCCAGGATTGGTGGCGACGGAGATGGCCCGGGCAAGCCCTTCGCGGAGATCCTCGCGTTGATCGCCGGGTCGATTCCGGGTCATTTGGGAGAGAACTCGGTGGAGCAGTCCGTCCACGACGGTCTTCCCCGAAATTGTCTTGTCATCGACGGTTCGGATCGTTCGTGCGGAAACTTCGGAGAGCGCGGTTCGCAGGTAGTCGACGTGAGGCTTTTCGTCCGCCTGAATATTTCGGACCATACTGCCCGCAACTTCCGGGGCGGCGGAAATCTCGGGATCCGAAAGCACGTCGATGCCCCATTGGAAGGTTCCTTCGGCAAAAACTTCCACGACCAGGACGTTGGCCATGAGGCCCAGCATTCGCTCGAGCTCTGGGCCGATCTCTGGGAAAGCGGGCTGCTGGGGGCCACCTCGGCCGCGTCTTCCCATAAGGCGCATCAGGACGTCTCCAGGCACCTTGGGGTTCTCCAGGGCGGCGTCCCGGGCGGCCTCCCACATCTGTTTGTGGCCTCCCTCATCTCGGTAGCCGGACTCGTCCCGGGCGTGGGCCTCGAACAGGCCTCCGGTCAAATGGTCTAAGCCTGTTCCGTCGATGGGCTCTACGAAAATTTTGCGAAGCTCGGGAACTTCAACGTCTCGGATCATCGCACCGAACCCCTCGACGATGGAAATGATCGTCAGAGCGCGGACCACGGGTTCGCGGACACCGTTCTCCAGCAGGAGTTTGGCCTGGACGGCACTGGGATACTGGGGGGGCATCAGGTTGCGGGGGATCTCGATCAGGGGTGAGCCCTGGTCGCTGAGTTGGGCTTGCCATGCCTGGATGGCGGGGAGCCGGCATAGGGTGCGGGGGGAGCGATAGAGACCGTCGGCGTCGAATCCCCCGTGGCAGCGCACGCCGTTCGCGATCAAGGGCTCGGCGACGGGTCCGCTCGAGAGCAGCTCCTCGGGGGTAAAAGTCGAAGTCTGAGTCATGGTGTGGGTGGCTTCCTTGGGATTGGGGGGCCCACGGAGACTAGCGCTGCACGCCGGCGATGCGGGCAACCCGGATTGGAGAAGGGGTCGATTCCCTCGGGGAGAAGCGCGCCAAGGCGGGCGCGGGGAGGGCATTCCCGTTGGGCTCGACGGGCGACTTGCCAATTTTCGAAGTTTTTCCTTTACAAACGAGGGGCGCTAATGAGAAACTGAAATTCGGAATCCTCCGGGAAGGGGAGACGTATCGATGGAATTACGTTCGAAGAGCCGCTTATTATGCATTGTACTTGCGATGGTCTTGGGTCCGTGGGTGGTGGGCACTGCCGGAGCGGGCCCCATTGTTCTGGACCTTGATTTCACCGGGCCCGACTGGGCGACGCCCCAGATTACAGGGGTACACGGTTCGGGCAGTTCGGGCAGTTCCCCCTCCTGGGCCAACGATCCGGGGATCAATGGCGATTACGGTGGCCCAACTCGGCTCCGCCTGACCAACAACGGAGGCGGGCAGCGGGGCAACGCGTGGTACAACGCGGCCACAGTGGAGGCCAACGCCGCCTGGAACGCCCAGTTCGATATGCAGATCACCTATGAGGTCAACGGCGGGGCGGACGGGCTCGGCTTCCATCTGCAGGAAATCGGTACCGGGGCGGACACCTTCATTCAGGGACAGGGACTCGGTTCCGAGTTTCTCTCGGTGGTGATGGACACGTGGGACAACGGGGGCGAATGCGCTTTCGGCCTGACGATCCACAATAACGGTGCCCAAGTGGGCAGCTGCCACGACCTCGCGGGCATCGGTCCGGTGGCGAACAATATCTATACAGTGGCCATGACGTACGACGGTCTGGGAAGCCTTGGGGTCAACGTCATCAATACCGGGACGACTCCCGGCGCCGTTTTTGGTCAGACGGGGATAATCAACTATGCGGTGGATCTATCGGCGCTCAATACCGCGACTCTTGGCTGGTCCGGCCAGACGGGAGGGGCGGCCCAAAACCAGGACGTCCTGGGCATGTCCGGGACGTTCGTGCCCGAGCCCGGGACGGCCGTGTTGCTGGGGACCGGCCTAGCGGGACTGGCCTGGCAAAGGCGCCAGCGCGCCTGAACTCGCCCGAGGCTCTTCGTTTTAGTTGAGGCCTCGCCCATTGACGCCCCGCGGCGAGCGGGGGCTGGGCCCGCCGGGGCTCAGGGATCATGGCGCTTAGTGGTCATGCTGCTTAGTGGTCATGCCTCTTAGGGATGATGCCGCTTAGTCATCATGGCGCTTAGCAAGCGAGTGGTCGGCCCCGGACTGGAGTTCGACAAAGCGCCGATAGCGCCCGTCCGGTATCGCCAATAATTCTGCGTGGCGGCCGCGTTCCCGAATTTCTCCCGCCTCGATGAAAAGGATTTCATCCGCCGCGCGAACGGTGGACAGGCGGTGGGCGATGACCACCACGATGCGGTCCCGGCTGAGTGCGCGCAGGGTTTCCACGAAACGGCTCTCGGTTTCGGGATCCAGGGCCGAGGTCGGCTCGTCGAGAATTAGGATTCGGGCATTACGGACCAGGGCCCTGGCCAGTGAGATCCGCTGGCGCTGACCGACGGAGAGCTTGCCGCCCGCCCGGCCCAGGGGGGTCGCGTAGCCCTGAGGGAGGTGCTCGATGAAATCGCTGGCACCGGCGAGCTCGGCAGCTTCCCGCACCGCGGCATCCGTCGCGTCTGCTCGGCCCAGGCGGATGTTGTCCTCGATGCTGGCGTCGAAGAGGATCGTTTCCTGGAACACGAAGGCGATTTGGTCGCGCAGTGACTTCAGGGAAACCCCGGCAATGTCCGTGCCGTCGATCCGGACCTGGCCGGCGCTGGGGGCGACGAAGCGCGGGAGCAGGTAGGCGAGGGTGGTCTTGCCGGCTCCGGCGGGACCGACGAAAGCGATCATCTGGCCCACCTGGGCACGGAGCCCGATGTTTTTCAAGACCGTGGTTCCATCGGGATAGGCGAAGTCGACCCGGTCGATCTCGATGCAGTCGGAGACCGGGCCCAGTTCCCCGGCGCTCGGGTCGTCGATTTCCCCGGGCATGTCCATCAAAAAGAAGACGCGATGAAGGCCTGCGGCCGACGCCTGTACGCTGAACCACAAGCTGCCCAGCATCTGGGCCGAAGCCACGACGTGAAAAAAGTAAGTGGTGAGCAGGCCGAAATCGCCTCGGCTGAGTTCTCCGGCGATCACCCCGTCGATGGCGACGAAATACGCGTAGCTGCCCAGTGCCACGGCCGGGATGCCCCCGATGAGGACGGTGTAGATACCGAGCCGAAAGACGTCCCGGTAGCGGCTGAAGGAGTCCCAACTGTCGGCCTCGTAGCGGTCTCGCTGGTTGGCTTCGCCGCCCAGGCTCTGGACCGCGAGAATATTGCTCATTCCCTCTTCGGCTGTGGAGGTCGCCGTCGCGCCGGCCTTTCGGCTTTGACCGCTCATTCGCCGAACCGCTCCGGCTAGGGGAAGCGTGGCGAAGAAAGCGATGGGTAAAAAGGCCAGGGCCGAATAGACGAGAATGGGGCGATCTCCATAGAGGGAGCCGAGGATGGTCACCGTGAGCAGAATGTGAAGAGGGGCGGTGATGGGTGTTAGGAGAATGCGGTAGCAGGCATTGGTGATCGTCGGGGTGTCGTACATCACGCGGTAGACCGCGTCGCCGATGCGTTCATCGTCGAAGGCTGTCATGGGAAGGGTCTGGATACGCCCAAAGAGCCGGGTTCGGTAGTGATGATTAAGAGCCTGGGTGAGGCGCATGGTCCAGCGAAAATCAAAGAGACCAAGCAGGCCACCCGTGAGGCTGAAGCCCGCGTTGGCCTCGTTCTCGGTTCGACTCGCGGTGTCGTAGCCGCTGGCCAAATAGCCTTCCGCACTCTCGCCCTCGCTTCCCGCGGTCCCGAATGCCCCGATGACTAGGAACAGGGTCATCTGGAACCCAATCACGATGAAGAGAAGTTCGTAGGGCGAGTAGCCCGCGAGGGAATTCATCAGGGGTGCGATCAGGTCGGGATAGGGGCGAATCGGGTCATGGATGGGGCGCCCCTCGATGACATTGTCGATAATGATCTTCACCGGCCAGGGCAGCATCAGCATGGGGAGTAGGCTCAGGAGCATCAGCCCCACCTTGACTGCAAAGCGACCCCGAAAAGGGCCCACGAAGCGCAGGGCGCGCCCGAGCACTCGGAGGGTTTCCCCGTGACTCAGGTCCTCGCTCTCCTCCATAGGGCTGGGACGGCTCATCGCGCGGCGGCCTCGGCGGCGACTTGTTCGGCCTTCACGAGAGCCCGGTAGGCGCCCCCTGGCATTTTCATCAACGTATCGTGGCTCCCGGTTTCGGCGACGGTGCCGTTTTCGAGAAAAATGATTTGATCCGCCTGGCGAATGGTGGAGAGGCGATGAGTGATCAGGAAAACCGCACGGTCTTGTCCCCACTGGCCGAGGCTCTGGAGGACCCTCTGTTCCGTGGCCGCGTCCAGGGCCGCAGTGGGCTCGTCGAGGATCAGAATAGGCGTGTCCTTGAGCACCGCCCGGGCAATGGAAAGGCGTTGACGCTGGCCCGAGGAGAGTTTTGAGCCGCGTTCGCCGAGTAGGGTGTCGTAGCCGTCGGGCAGTTCCTCGATGAAGTCATTCGCGCATGCAATGCGTGCGGCCTCCCGGACCTGTTGGTCGCTGGCCCGAGGATTCGCAAAGCGAATATTCTCGCGTACGGTGTTTCCGAAGAGCACGTTTTCCTGGAGCGCTATGGAGACCATTTCGCGTAGGCTTTCGACCTGAAAATTTGGTAGTGCGACGCCATCGATTTCGATCTTTCCGCTGGTGGGATCGAAGAGCCGAAGGAGCAGGGCCATCAGAGTGCTTTTGCCGGATCCCGTTGGCCCGACCAGGGCGGTAATCGTTCCCACTCGGGCGGTCAGGTTGACATCGGAGAGAACCGGTCGATCGCTCTGATAGCTGAAGCCCACTTTGGAGAAGCGGATGTCCTTGTGGACCCCCTCGAGGCGAATGGCGTCGGGGCGATCGCTGATTTCCGGTGCGTGATCCATCACCTCGAAGACCCGGTCTAGACCGATCGCAATGTCCTGGGCCCGGCCCCAGGTCCGAAACACGTCCTTGAGCGATTCTACGGAGCCGCCCAGTCTGGCTTTGAAGTAGTTGTAGAGGCCCAGGTTCCAGATCGTGAAGCCCAGTGCGGTGGCAGCGAGTTCGGTCTGCTGCATGACCTCCACCGTTCCCAGGGCGGTGACGAAGAGGGCGACGCTCCCGAAGAGCCAGAACATGCTCATGGAATAGACCGCGTAGAGGTTTCGGGCGCGGAATGCCGCATTGAATGCTTTCAGGCTGGCCCGGCCGAAGGAGATCGCTTCGGCGGATTCGGCCCCATAGGCTTTGATGACCTTGATTCCGGCGAGGGTTTCCTGGATGCGGCCGGTCAGAGCGGCGTTGGTTTCCCGGGCTCCGCGAAAGCGGGTTCGCATCCTCTGGGAGAACCAGGCTCCCGCAATCAGGCTGGGGATTACGACCCCAAAGAGGATCAGGCCAAGTGCCGGTGCGAAGAGACCGATGACCACGACCGAATAGATGAATTGAGGAATTGCGGTAAGGGGCGTCAGGACCAGGACCTGCACCAGTTGGGTCACCATGGCGCTGTCCTGGGTCAGGCGATAGACCGCGTCGCCTACTGTGGTGTCCGAGTGGAAGCGCAGGGACAGGCTCTGGAGATGCGAAAGCAGGTCGACCCGGAGTTTTTGATTAACCCGCTGCAGAATCCAGACCTGGTAGTAATAGAGCCCGATGAAGAGCGGTGCGAGCGCGACCGACAGGACCGCTGCCCAGATCACCAATCGCTCAGCGACGAGGCGCCGAAGCTCCGGGCCAAAACTTTCGGCGCGGGTCGCGGTTTCGATGGGCACCCGGAAGAATTCGGCCTCGATCTCCAGCATGGGATTGCCCTGAAGCACCCGGGTCCAGAGGGTGTCGACGAAGAGCAGGCCAAGGGGCAACAATAAGAGAGACAGAGTTCCGAAGCCCGTGAAGAGCAGGAGCACATGCTTTCGAACAGGGACCAGCAGACCCAGGCAGCGCACCAAGATCCGGAAGATCAATCGCATTCGAAGGCGATCGTCGGCGCCACCGTCGCCAAGGTGGCTGAGACCCTGGAGTTCGTTGTTCGGGGTCACGCTGGCCATGGGTTTCGGTTTTGCTTTCTCGTTTCGAATGGTGCCAGGGACCGTCGCTCGGGAGTCGACCCGGTGTGCCAATAATCGCCCAACGATGGCTCAGAGTCGATAGACCCTTTGGGCGGTTCCAGAGAAGAGCGCCTTGCGATCGGATTCGGAGTAATCCTGGGAGAGAAGTTTGAACGCGTTCCAGAGGACGGTGTAGGAACAAGACACCTTGTCCACGGGAAAGTTGCTCTCGAACATGCAGCGATGGGCGCCGAAATGATCGATGCAATGGAGATAGTAGGGGCCAACTGCTTCGGCGAGTTCTGCGGATGTGGGTGGACGACTTCGGTGGTGCCAACCAAAACCCGAGATGGCCATTTGGAGACCACCGAGTTTGACTGTCACATTTTCCAAGCGAGCGAGGGCTTCCATGGATTTAGCCCAGTCCGAGAAGACCTCGTCTCGCTTACCCACATAGGGTCCAATTCCGAGGGGCCCCCCCATATGATCCAGCACGATCGTGATTTCGGGGAAGTCCCGGGCCAGGGCGAGTAGTTCCCCCAGTTGGCTATGAAAGAGCCAGGCATCGAAGCTGAGTCCGTACTTCCCCAGCCGGGCAAAGCCCTCGCGAAAGCGCTTTAGGGTCAGCATATGGGCCGGTGGGCGCGAGTGCGATTGCCGAATTGAGTCGCTGGCATGCCAGGCTGCAGAGTGGCGGACGCCCCGAAAGCGCTTGGGGCTCGCCGCTAGGTGGGCCTCGAACACCGCCTCCACGGCATCGCCCAGCATCAGGTCCGCGTGTCCAACGATCCCGGCGTTGACCGCGCACTCCACAGAGCCCCCCTCGACTTTCTGGGCAATCGCCTCGACAAACTCGGTTTCGCCCACGGGCCGGAGGGCCTCAGGCCCGGTCGAACGATACATCGAGCCGCATTCGACGAATACGCTCTTGCCCACGCCGTGTGGGATGGCATCCCGAAGAAAGTCGTCGGCGAGATACGTACTCGCCGCATGCTCCCAGAGGTGATGATGGGGGTCCACGGCCTCGAGTTCGGGTTCGAGGACTTCCTCATTGACCTGGGCGAGCCAGTCGGCTCGGATATTTGTTTGCTTAGTCGTCTTCGTCATGGACTCCGGATGCCTGGGATCGCATGGCTCAGGGAGAGCCGGGGGGTCGAGGTCCAAAAGTCTCGATTAGCGCCCGGTTTCCCGGGAACGCCCCAGTTTTGCTGCGAGAGAGGGGATCTTGGGGTTGCCCGCGCGCCAGGTCACATTCAGCGTGACCTCGTAGAGTTTCCAGCCCTCGGGTTGTCGGACCAACTCGTTGACGTAATAGCCGCC
>Ga0310120_10000538_pt1 | contig 30073 bp, 27 predicted proteins | sample CB27_AW_983_MG_FD_203506 | JGI IMG/M metagenome (GOLD analysis project Ga0310120, IMG submission 203506) | Marine microbial communities from Western Arctic Ocean, Canada - CB27_AW_983 | ecosystem: Environmental > Aquatic > Marine > Oceanic | place: Canada: Western Arctic Ocean | collected...
GGCTTGCTCTGACGCAGCCGATGCCAACACGCCCGGCTGCTTTTGAGATGCAAGGTCTTACCGAGGATGATCTTATTGACTTCACTCAAGAACTTCGGGCCGAGGCTGTCGAAATTTCCAAGAATTATCAGCTCGGTCCAATCTTTAATCCGCCGATTCAGCGGGGTCATCAGTCCGGACTCCGTTCGTTCGTTAGCTGTCCCAGTGGAGCGTCGAACATCTTTGGACCGACTTCCGCTGATCCGGAGACAGGAATTCTGTATGTGTCGACGCGAAGAGGGTGTCGGTCAGAGAACATCGTAGCTGGGTCTATGGTCGATGAACCTGACGAGATCAAAACAACGGGCACAACTATTGCTGATTTTGCGGTACTAAATCGCGGCGATTTTCGGGGGCCACAAGGTTTGCCGATCTTCAAGCCGCCGTACAGTCGAATCGTTGCGATAGATATGAATACAGGCGAGCATTTGTGGGAAATCCCGAACGGTGACACACCGGACCGTATTCGTAACCATCGGGCGTTACAGGGAATGGTACTTCCAAATACTGGACAGCTGTCGCATCCGATCACGATGGTTACCAAAACATTGCTACTTGCTGCTGAAGGTGTTGGGGGTAGACCTCACCTGCACGCTTTAGATAAATTGACTGGTGAACGGGTGGGCACAGTTGAGCTCCCAGCATCCGGGCAATACGGCATGATGGGGTACGAGCACGCTGGTCAGCAATACGTTGTGGTACAGGTGGCAGGTCAACATATGGCCGGTTCGTTGGCGGCACTGCGTTTGCCGGTGGAGGAATAACTATGGAACGGGTACGGTACGGTTGTCGAATTTTGTCGGCGGTATTGGCAGTCCAATTGTCTATGGCGATTTCGACTGTTGCGCAGTCAACGGCTCCCGCATGGGAGTCGGTTGACGAGGGACGCCTTCTGAATCCTCAGGATGGCGATTGGATGAGCTACCGTCGAACATATGACGTCACGGGTTTCAGCCCGCTTAAGCAGATCAACCGTGACAACGTGGATGAGTTACGTCTCGTTTGGGCTCATTCGATGGGCGATGGCAGTCGCTGGGTGCCGACACCAGTAGTATCGAACGGATTGATGTTCGTAGCGGAGAGCGACCGCATTACAGCATTCGAGGTCGCGACGGGGGATGTGGCGTGGGTGCATCAGCGGAGCTATCCTGACGACATACAGAAGTCACAGGCACTCGGTCGTTCGCGCGGGGTATCGATCTATCGCGACCGCGTCTATTGGGGCACTGCGGACACGTCGTTGGTCGTCCTCGATCAGCGAACCGGAGACCAGCTGTGGGAGGTAAGTACAGGTGACTACAGTGACGGGCTAGGACACGCGCACCCCGCGCTGATAGCCGATGGAAAGGTCGTGCTCGGTTTTGCCGGTGGCGACAAGAGTGCACGTGGACTCGTGGTGGCGCATGACGCCGAAACTGGAGACCATCTCTGGACGACTTATACGGTGCCGGAGCGTGGCGACCCGGAGTATGAGTCTTGGGGGGAACACGAGGTGCCCCCTATGGGTGGACTCACATGGGGCACAATCAGCTATGACCCAGAGCTTGGGCTTATCTACCTCGGGACGGGTCAACCGACGCCTTGGGCATCGACGCTTCGGGGGCCCGGCGATGCGCTGTACACAAATTCGATTCTGGCGCTTAACATTGACACTGGAGAAATCGAGTGGCATTTTCAGGTTGTGCCGGCGGACAATTGGGACCTCGACGCAACACACGAGAGTATGTTGGTTGATCTTGAGATCGGGGGGCGTCTCTACAAGGCGCTAATCGAGACGAGCAAGATCGGATGGGGCATTGTTCTCGACCGAGAGACCGGTCGTTTCCTACACGCGTTCAGGACGGGTTATGACAACATCGTCACGGGTTGGACCGATTCGGGAAGTCCCATTTATAACCCTGAGCTTATTCCAACTATGGAAGACGTTGACTCTGAGAAGGTTTTCGAGGTCTGTCCACATTTTCACGGGACACGGAACCTAAATGCACCGAGCTACAGCCCAGAGACCGGTCTCTATTATCTCGGTATCAACAACAGCTGCATGGACGTGACGTTCGTGTCTGAGGAATTTCAGCCAGGCCGAATTTATCGTGGGATGACTAGCCGAACGAAACAGGTGCCTGGCTACGATTATATTGGCGAGTTCGTTGCTTTCGATCCAGTGAGCGGACGCCGAGCGTGGGAGTATCGCGTTCCTCGTGGTGTGGCGATGACTGCTTCAGCGCTTGCTACGGGTGGTGGTGTAGTGTTTGGGGGGACGGCTGACCGTCGTCTGTTCGCGCTCGACACCGAATCGGGAAACCTGCTGTGGGAGACGCGTCTGAACGGTGATATTTCCGGTGCGCCGGTGACGTTCGAGGTCGACGGTTGGCAGTATCTGGCCGTAGGTGCTGGCGGGCGAATAGGAATGACTACTTCCTACGCACGTTTTACCGATACAACGATTCCTCAGGGAAGTGGCGTGATGTGGGTTTTTGCACTGCCTGAATAATTGAAGCGCTTGTTGGAAATAAATTTTTATTTTTCGCTCGTACTACATCTGGAAGTGTGATGTATTTTCGAGCCTGAAGGATTCTCAAGCGCTGCAATGGTGCGAAAAAAATCAGCTGATTGGAAAAAATTAAGGCCGCACGTGATGCTGGCACAGGTCATCTTAATGGCAACTTGACCGCAGTCTTACGGCGGCTTGGAAGGTGGGGTTTCGAATGAATCAGAGGCGGTTTCGAATTGGCGCGATACATGCGCTTATGAATGCGATTCCCACTACGCAGATTGCCTTTGACAGAACCTGGTCAGCTGCTGACGTTGCTCATTTGTTGGACGGTTCGCTATATCTCGATAGGAGTCGCGGTACAGCCGACGAATCGGAACTTTCTTCTCGCATTGGTCGTCTAGTTAATTACAGCGCATCGACCGGAGCAGAAGGAATCATTGTTACAGGTTCGTTTTTTGGTGCGGCGACTAAAGATGCTCGTCAGGGTGTGACTATTCCTGTCGTGACTTCATTTGACGGGATTATTGAACGAGCACTCAAACTTGGAAGGCCGCTACATATTCTTTCGACGGCGCCGGATTCGGCAGAACTACTGGCTGAAGAACTCGAACGGGAGGCAAGCAGTCGTTCCCGAAGCCTGTCGGTATCCCGTCAGGCCGTCGCCGGGGCGATGGATTCATTAATTAGCGGAGATGTCGATCAGCACGATCAACTCGTTCTCGAAGCAGTTAGGGCTGTTGAGCCTACCGCAGCGATTCTTTTGGCGCAATTTTCGATGGAACGTATTCTTCCTCGCAGTGCCGCGCTAAGAGGCACACCGGTTATCGGTCCAGCCAGTGAAGGTGTTGCGTGGCTTCGCGAACTGATCGCTTCACAATAGGTTAAGTCTGGAGTTAACGACACGGTGCCGTTGGAGTGTGAAGTAAGTTGATACTTTCATGTTTTTGTGTAGACATGTTGGCTTGCCAGAGTTGTTCTCGACCGTACGGATATGAGGGTTCTTATTTAATCCACGAAGTCTTTGTATTGTACTTCGAGTGAAAATCTTGGCATCCAGGCCAGCCTGAGGTCGTTCCGGCAGAGTCAGTGAACTGTGAGGATGTTCTGAGGATTGATTCTGGATGGTGACCTCTGTTCGACCGGTTGAGTGCGCGGAATAAAAAGCCAACAGATCGATCGAATTACGTGACGAAATCTGGACTGTAAAGGGAATCCCTGACGCAGTATAAGTTTTCAAGTGTTGTCTTTAAATTATGATGCCAATGGTTCAATACATTTCGGACGAACAGTCCAACGCAATGAATAAAAAAGGCCGACGACCCATAAAAAGTCGCCGGCCTTAAAACAAACCTTTCTAGATCGACCTATTCGAGAACCTATCCAGCCGCTGGCCTTCCTTGAGCCTCTTCCTGTAGCTGCGTGGCCCGGTTTCTTAGTTCATCCGCTTCGGCGATTAATGTTTCTTGCTCGTCGACATCCTCCGTCATATTCGCCTGCATGCGAAGGAGGATGTTCTTGTAGACAAGTGCGTCGACGTACCGTTCGTTTAGTTCGATTGCTCTGTCGGCGGCTTCAATTCCTGACTGAACGTATTCGGCTTTGACGTCTTGTGTGATCCTGAAGTCTCGGAAAGCTTTTTCCCAATAGTAGGTCGAGATGGTGTAATAAGCCTCCGGGTTGTTAGGCTCAATGGCTGCTCGTTGCTGTAGAGCTTCGATCGTCTGATCAAAGTCGCCTGTTCGATTGAAGAATCCGGCGAGCTGTAGATAAACAGTAGGGTCATCCGGGCGGACTTCCCGTGCCGTCTGCATTACATCTCTAGCTTCATCCAGTAGGCCAGCTTCTTCACACAGCCTCGCGAGAGCGAAGTAATTGTCGGGATCAGTTGGGTCTAACTCAATCATTTCAAGCAAAATTGGGACAGTAGCGGATGGGTCGTTCAACCTGTCAGACCCGTAGACGGATACGAGGTACTGCATGGACAGCTTTCGAAGACTCGGATCGAAGCTCCGTTCCGCTCCTAGTCGATAATACTCAGCGGCGTGTCCTAGGAAGGCATCATTAATTGGGTCACCCTGCTGTGCCGGTTTGTATAAGTTGTCGTAGCTGTTGGCGATATAGAAGTAAACCGCGCTCATCGTTTGCGACAATTCACCTTCTGCGCCGTTCTCAAGAACAGTGACTACCTCCTCGTACTCTTCAATGGCTTCTGCGTACGCGGCTCGGCCGTAGTTCAGGTTCGCATCTTTGAATGTTCGCATGGCCGTGAGCTCAGCAAAGAAACCGCAGGATGCGAGTGGAGCTGTCGTTGTAAGGATGATGGCCAGTTTTGCGAGGCTACGTCCCGTTTGCATAGCATTCCCCTTTCAGACCGTTACGACCACGTTCTCTCTTAGGAGTGTGGTGCAAAAATTCTTCGGAGCGGACTTAAATCGTCGCTAAAGTTTGGCTAATGCCGAAACTTTGGCACATTATCTTGCTCAGTATAGTTAAGCAAAAAAGAGTAAGTCAAGAACGAAAAAATAAACTTAATTCCTTATTTATCAGCTATTTGTGAGTTCTTGCCTATGCTGGAGGAAATCCGTCGGACTGCCGACTAAATTTGTGACGGCATGTTGTCCGGTCTGGTCTTGACCGTTTGTCGGTGCGGCTCTTATGATGAAAATTGTTAAGTTAAGACCTTCCATGTCGTTGTCCATGAACATTTTCCATGACTAGCATTAATGACATCGTTGCGAAGGCACTTGCCAATAATCCACTGGTCAACACGGAACTTCTGCGTCGAGCGTATGAATTTTCTGCCTTGGAGCACTACGGTCAAACCCGTTTGTCAGGTGAGCAATATATTTCACATCCACTTGAGGTTGCGGCTCTAGTAGCCGACATGAGACTAGATGATGTCGCGATAGCAGCTAGTTTGCTTCATGATGTCGTCGAAGACACTCTCACCACGATCGGTAACGTGCACGAGCGGTTCGGTCAAGAGGTTGCTCACGTTGTCGAGGGTGTGACTAAGATCAGCACGATTTCATTCTCTTCGAAAGAAGAGCGCCAAGCGGGCAATTTTCGGAAGATGTTGCTGGCAATGGTTGATGATCCGCGTGTGATTCTGGTCAAACTTGCCGACCGGTTACATAACATGCGGACATTGGGGCATTTAGACGAGGTGAATCGCCTGAAAATTGCTCAAGAAACACTTGATATCTATGTGCCAATCGCTCATCGACTCGGGATGCGCAAGTTGAAGAACGAGCTTGAGGAATTGGCATTCAGGTTTCTTGATCCGTCTGGCTTCGAGAGAATCCACACTTGGGTTGAAAAACGCCGTCTCGCTACTGAACGACCTGTTTCACGGCTGAAACAAACTCTCGAAGAGAAGTTGATTGAAGCAGACGTACCGATTGTGTCGCTTGAAGGAAGAATTAAACGACTATTCAGTATCCGCGAAAAGATCAAACGACAGAAAATTGCCCTTGATGAAGTCTATGACTTGATCGCACTCCGAGTAGTTACGCTCTCAGTACGGGATTGTTACACCGCACTTGGTGTGATTCATCAGACTTGGGCTCCAGTGCCTGGCCGCTTTAAGGACTTTATCGCAATGCCACGCCCAAATGGTTACCAATCACTTCATACGTCGTTGGTAAGTGACCGCGGTTTTCCCTTTGAGGTACAGATTCGAACTAAGGAAATGCATCAAGTAGCGGAAGAGGGAATAGCTGCTCACTGGAACTATAAAAAAGGACGGGCTGGCTCAGAACCAGACGAGCGATATTCCCAGTGGTCCCATCAATTACTTGAATCGCAGGGGGAGGTAGCTGACGCGAGTGAGTTCATTCAGGATCTCAAGCGCGATCTTTATCTCAAAGAGGTTAACGTGTTTACACCAAAAGGTGAGGTTAAAGTGCTGCCCCGCGGAGCGACGCCGTTAGATTTTGCATATGCCGTCCATACGGATGTTGGCCATAATTGCGTGGGCGCTCGCGTAAATAGCCGTATGGTGCCTCTGCGTGAGTGTCTCAAAAATGGAGATATTGTTTATGTGCTGACTTCGACTGGCCACAAACCAAGTCGAGATTGGCTAAATTACGTCGTCACGTCTCGTGCTCGTAACAGGATCAAACAGTTTATCCACTCTGAAGAGAAGTTGCGTGCGGTCGAGTTTGGTCGAAAACTCCTTGACCAAGAACTTGCACGTTTTGATTTCGATGCGAAATCGCTGCTCAAACCGGATTCAATCGGTCGCGTCCTTGCCAAATTCGGTGCTCAAAAAATTGACGATCTTTGGTCTTCGATAGGATTCGGCGCTATTTCTTCGCGACATGTCGTAACCGCTCTAGTGCCAACTGAGAAGTTACCGATGGAAAAAAAGAAGGTCGCGATTGGATCGGTTGCTAGACGAGTGGTTCGTCCGAACCAAGAGACCATTAAGGCGGGTGGGAGCGATGACTTGATGGTATTTCGTGCTGGATGTTGCAATCCAATTCGCGGAGAGCGGATTGTTGGTTACATCACTAGAGGTAAAGGTGTTTCAGTGCACAACGCTCGGTGTCCGAATGTGATCAATCTGTTGTATGACCCTGAGCGTAGGATTGATGTCGTCTGGGACACCGGCGGCAAGGAGTCTTGGTTTACTGTTTGCCTCATGATCCAAGTTCAGGACCGAAAAGGAATGCTTGCTGATGTGACTGGTTGTATTGCGGAAAAACAGATCAATATTCGTAAAGTTGAGGCTACAGCTAATGAGACTCAACGCGGTCGTATCAGAGTGACAATTGAAATCAGTGATCTCAAGCATTTGCAGCGCACAGTCAAGGTCGTTCGGGCTCTACCTGGTGTGCTCGACGTCGAACGAGAGCTGCACGAGCCAGAGTCGACGTTCGAGGCCTGAGGTTTTGGAAGGCCTTTTAGTGACACGGATTTTTATGAAGCTGAAACAGATACGAAAAGCTAAGCGGCTTTCGTGACCTTGTTAGAACGGATACACCGTGTGCAAACTCGCATGCGCTTGACCCCTCCGTTTACAACGGCCCTGACGTTCTGGATATTGGCCTGAAATCGGCGCGGTGTCACATTATGAGCGTGACTAACGTTCCTACCTACAGCTGGACCTTTTCCACAAATTTCGCAACGTTTCGCCATAATATTAGACTTTCTTTTCCCCGTGCCGGTGGATTATATCATTCTCCCACTAGGGTTTAACTAGGCAGGATGAGTCGAGAACTTGCATTCTTTTGATTCCCTGAACTCTTTGGCGATGTTCTTTCTGCATTTTCCGTTTCTGAACCAAGTAAGCGGTTGAGCAAAAACGAATACGCTTTGTCATTTCCTTCCAATGAGTGTCGAGCGTCTCTGGATGCAGTTTCGATGAAACGAAGAGCGGTGGCTGTATCAGTGTCCGTTATCCTCGCACCGTCTTTTCGTTTTGAGTCGATCATTTCTTTGAGGTCAGTGGAGAGACGTTCGGCTATCAGAGATGCTGCACGATGCTCATACACAATTCCTCGACTAGAAGTTTCAAATGTTTCAGCCGTCGCTTTGGCCGCTTGTTCGATGTCCACGTCCGTCCAACTTAATTCGTTTGGACGATTTGTACGTAAGAACCATTGAATGAGCATAGCGATTTCGCGTTGACGTTCGCTGAGGCCTCCGAGGAGGGGCAGAATGAACTGAAAATCCCGTTCTCGCTGTCTTTGGACAACGGCGGGGGGATTTGTATGCGAAGAGCGGAGGTAGATACAATCCGACGGGCATTGGATTTCGACATTCCTTTTCGTTCCGCAGCATACCGCGCAGATTTGCTCTCCGAGCGACGGGCAAGCACGTTTGGACCTGCGGTTGCTGCAGAGAGGGCAAATCGATTTGGCCATTTGGTTTTAAAAGCTTGGCATAGCGCATTGTAAACAATCAATGTTGAATAGCCTTCGTTGTCGCACTATGAGGAAAAATTGGAAGGAAAGCGAGATTCTTCGGTGACTGGAATAGCTAATTACAGAAACATGGGTTTGCAACAGCGAGGGCGCTCCGATATAGTGCACACAGCGCTAATCAACAAGGCTCCGCTTCACCTATCGTCCTGCTTTTCCCATATACAAGAGTCGACAAGCATTACAGCCTCGATTCATTTGCAGTACGTTAAAGCGCTTGCCTATATGGAGTGACGTGATAGTGTTGTCGACTTAGCGGGTATTCGGGGTCGAGCTACGACGAGGGTCGTTGGACGAATCAGCTTGGTTGGTTCGCTTTTATACGATGCGGTGACTAGGGTGATTTTGATGCGACAGAAAGAACGCCTCGACGGTCCTGAATGCGGAGGCCGTGTTAATGAGGGTAAGTGAATTGCTAGGAAGTGAAACACGGCCTTCTTGCGTCGGCAGTAGCGGCGACGTTGGTAGTGGTAGGTAGTCGGGATGGAACAGTGACAAGCCTCGGATAGCATCCCGACCGAAGGGAAGTCGTTGCGGCGTTTGTGGGCGCAGGCGCGGGTTCTAGGTTTTGTCCATTTGATTGTAGGAGTACGGGAAAATGCCAGTAACTGGAACGGTGAAGTGGTTTAATGACAGTAAGGGTTTTGGATTTTTGACCCGTGATGACGGAGAAAAAGATGTATTTGTGCATCATTCCGCCATCCAAGGACAAGGTTTTAAGAGTTTGTCTGAAGGCCAGCGTGTTGAATTTGACGTTGTTCAGGGCCAAAAAGGTCCGGCGGCAGAGAACGTTGTTACTGTTGGCTAATTAGTAGTTCTTGGTTTTGTTGCTTTTTCGTCCGCGTCTACGCGGTTCTATGCGTATGTGCGTTCTTGGTACGGTTCAGATTTCGGTCTGGGCCGTGCCAACGTTGTCTTTCATTCATTGAATTTCCTACCTTACCTTTTCATTTTTCGTTAGATTGTGGTGTCGCATTGTCGGGATGTCGTCGATACTAAAGGTTGTCGAATGATGATTTCTCGGGCGCGTCGACAAGGCCTGTCATAAGTCATTTTGGTAACGGAATGATTTGACCGGTAATTTTCAGTTCGACCGAACTTGTGCGAGCCTGATTATCGTGTTTGCGGGAGATGGTTGATGAGTGACGAACACGGAGAGTTTGAGATCGATTCTGGCTTGAGCAAGAAAAGTCGGATATCAGTTCCAAGGGCATTACCAATTCTTCCACTTCGCGATACGGTTCTCTTTCCAAATTCTTTCATGCCGCTAGCCGTTGCGCGTCCTTCGTCCATCAGAATGATCGAGCATGCGATAGCTGAGGACAAAGTGGTTGGTGTTTTCACGCAACGCGACGCAGCGCTAGACGATCCCATCAAGAAGGACCTTTATTCGGTTGGAACGGTGACAAATGTCCATAAGATGTTCAAGCTACCGGATGGTAGCCTGCGTCTCATCGTTCAAGGTCTAACGCGCATTGAACTTGATGAGATAGTCGAGTCGACTCCGTTCATCACTGCGACTGTTCACAGAGCTCTAGAATTTACGAGAGATCAAGACAGACTTGAGATTGACGCCTTGCAGCGTAACATCAAGAACAACTTTGAGGAGGTCGTTTCGCTCTCTCCTGTCCTATCGGATGACTTGCAAGCATTGTCAGGGAACATTGAGGATCCCGGAAAGCTTGCTGATTTTATTGCGTCAAGCCTGACAACGATTCAAACCAACGTTAAACAGCAGGTGCTCGAAGCACTTGATGTGCGAAGGCGAATGGACGATTTGAATCGAATGCTCATTAAGGAATTAGAAGTTCTCGAGCTTGGATCAAAGATCCAATCACAAGTTCAATCTGAGGTTGGCAAGAATCAACGGGAGTATCTTCTTCGTGAGCAAATGAAGGCAATCCAAAAGGAGCTTGGGGAAACAGACGAGCAGGCAAAGGAAATTGAAGAACTCCGAGAGAAGATTGAGACTTGTGGTATGCCGGATGATGTGAAGAAAGAGGCACACCGAGAACTTGACCGATTGTCGAGAATGCCGGTGGCAGCGGCTGAGTACACTGTGTCTCGCACGTACCTCGATTGGCTAATCGTTCTACCATGGGACAAGAGGTCAGACGAAGTGATTGACCTCAACAAAACACAGGACACATTAGACGCTGGTCATTCCGGCTTGGAGAAGGCGAAAGACCGCATCCTCGAGTACCTAGCAGTTCGCAAGCTGAAGCCGGACGTTAAAGGTCCTATTCTCTGCTTCGTTGGACCTCCGGGGGTTGGAAAAACATCTCTTGCTAAAGGAATTGCAAGTTCGCTGGATAGGAAGTTCGTAAGAATCTCGCTCGGCGGAATTCGTGATGACGCCGAAATTCGCGGTCATAGGCGCACCTATATTGGGGCACTTCCGGGGCAGATCATTCAGGGACTCCGTCGTGCGGAAACCAGGAATCCTGTTTTCATACTCGATGAGATTGACAAATTAGGAACAGATTTTCGCGGGGACCCTGCATCTGCGCTTTTGGAGGTCCTAGACCCGGAGCAGAACAATTCCTTTAGAGATCACTATCTTGATGTTCCATTCGATCTTTCCGAGGTTCTTTTCATTACAACGGCAAATATTCTCGATCCGATACCGCCAGCACTTCGAGATCGAATTGAAGTCCTTGAACTTCCTGGGTATACCGAGGAAGAAAAACTTGTCATCGCAACAGAGCATCTTGTCGGACACCAAGTTACAAATCATGGTTTGACCGCTGAACAAATCAGTTTTACCGAAAAGGCGCTTCGCTCTGTAATTCGAAACTACACGCGAGAAGCGGGTGTGAGAAACCTGGATCGGGAAATTGGTGCGCTTTGTCGAAAAATTGCGAGGAAACATGCGGAAGGAGATGTTGCTTCTGTTGAAATCGGAGCCAGATCAGTTCTCGACATGCTTGGTGCGCCAATATTTGTCGACGAGGAAATTACTGAAAGAACTAAAAAACCTGGCGTTGCGATTGGTTTGGCTTGGACTCCCGTTGGAGGGGAAGTGCTTTTCGTTGAAGCGACACGCATGACGGGTGTTGGCACTTTGACGTTAACAGGACACCTCGGTGATGTAATGAAAGAGTCAGCGCGGGCTGCACTTTCTTGGTTTAGAACAAACGTTGATCGTTTTGATGTTGATCCAGCGTTTTACAAAGACGCTGAAATACACTTGCACGTACCGTCTGGAGCGATCCCAAAAGATGGACCTTCTGCAGGTGTCACCATGGCGACAGCGCTTGTCTCAGAATTGACTGCACGCCCAGTGAGAGGCGATATTGCGATGACGGGTGAGATTACCTTGTCCGGAAATGTATTGCCTGTTGGCGGAATTAAGGAAAAAGTATTAGCGGCGAGACGGTTAGGGATTTTCGATGTAGTCTTGCCGAAACAAAACGAGAAGAACGTCAATGAGGACCTGTCTCAAGACTTGCGCCGAGAAATCAACGTTCACTACGTTTCTATGATCGATGAAGTGTTGGAACTCGCTTTGACGCCAGTTGCAAAGTCGCCTCCACACACCGATTCTCAGAACGATAGGGTGCCGATTCATGAGACTGTTCAGTAGATTTTTTGATTCACGACATCAAGAAATTCCCTATCTCTGGTCCGACGAATTCGCTAACAGCGTTAAAGGAGCAGGGTTAGTCCAAGGGCCGTTTTCATGTCAACGATGTTCCCATCTGCGAGCAGTTGTTTAGCCTTAGAGAGCTCTATCAGATGCGGTTCTAATACTTCGTCTTTGTCTGGTTGCCGACCGTTTGCTGGCCTGAGGTCCGTAAGTCGAAAATAGATCATTTCTTCATCACAGTAGCCAGGGATAGGAAAGAACGAACCGATACGGTCAATTTGGCCGGGGAGGTGTCCTGTCTCTTCCTCGCATTCGCGGCGGGCCGCGTCCACAGGATCTTCACCGAGTTCTACATGTCCGGCAGGTAGCTCCCAGATCCAGCGATCGAGCGCGTATCGGTATTGTCGAACTAATACGACATGTTTTGAATCAGGCATTGGGGCCAAAACGACGGAAGGGACGTGTCGCACAACGTCAAGTGTCGTTTTTTGGCCGTTTGGGAGTTTGATTTGTTCCGAGTAAACGTCAAACGTACGGCCTGAAAATATTCGGCGCTGGTTGAGTAGGATCGCGCTAGTTTCCTTCACCTTTCATACCTTTCTTTAATTGCTCCCGGTAGGTAGAGTCGCAGTTTAGCGTCTGTGTGGTCACGCATGGTCGGTCAGTCGATAGCGATTACCGGTGCTTTTCACGTCTCTCGACTGTTATGGAACGGACGGCATCAAGAATAAACTGGAGATCATCCGGTAAAGGACAATTGAGCTCGACCGGTCTCGCATCGCGGGGATGCGTGAAACTTAGACGATGCGCATGGAGAAAAGGTCGTTCAAGACGCTGAACGACGCGTAAGTGGGGCGCTGGATGGCGTCGGACTCCTCCGTAGAGAGAATCACCGACTATCGGATGTCCAATACCGCTCAAATGTACGCGGATCTGGTGAGTCCTTCCGGTGATGATCGCGACGTGAAGGAGCGAAACACCATCGAGTTGTTCAGCCTTTGCTATGCGAGTCACAGCCTCACGAGTTCGACGAGCCCGGGTTGAAATTTTTTTTCGATCGACGGGATCTCGCCCGATAGGTAGGTCGATTCTCCGTCCTTGTTGGACGACCCCCCAAACTAAAGCGATGTATTCTTTTTCGATTTTTCGGTCTTTGAATTGCTGCGCCAATGCCACGTGAGCGAGATCATTCTTCGCAACAACTATAAGGCCAGAGGTCCCGCGGTCCAATCGGTGGACAATTCCAGGACGACGCTCGCCACCAATCCCACTGAGGTCTTTGACGTGATGCAGAAGTCCATGAACGAGGGTGCCGTCGAAATGGCCAGCCGAAGGATGCACGACCATTCCCGCTGGCTTGTTTACGACAAGAAGGTCTGCATCGTCGTAAACGATATCGAGCGGTAGTGCCTCGGGTGTGAGCGTTGTTGTTCTCGGTGGAGGGATTTCCAGAATCACAGTGTCGTTGGTGTGAATCTGTCTACTGGCTTGAGCTACTCGACCGTTGACAGAGGCTAAATCATGTTTGATTAGTCGCTGAATCTGGGACCGTGTCTGACTTGCCACATGGATAGCGAGAAACCGATCAAGTCGTATGCCGGAGTGTTCTTCAGGAACATCGAGACTGATTTTTTTCGTTGTCGTCAACCCAGCTCACACGGTGATAGCTTGCGTCCTTCCGGACTTTCGTCCTCGGAAAAGCACGATCAGCATCGTAATGCTCAAAGGGACGAGTAGGGCCGATACGAACTGAGAAGTTGAAAGAAAGTCAAAAGCAATTCCTCTCGGATCACCTCGATAAAACTCAACAAAGAAGCGGGAGGTTGAGTAGAGCAGGATATATATCCAAAACGTACGACCAGCGAAAGTATTGCCACGCCGTTCGAAGAATAGAAGTGTCATGAGAATACAGAGAGTGATGATCGATTCATAAAGTTGGGTCGGGTGAAGGCTAATATTGAGCGGTGTTCCGACGTTGCTGGCTGCAAGCGTATCGGTAAATGTGATACCCCACGGTAAGGTCGTCGGTTTACCATAACAACATCCGGCTAGAAAACAGCCCATGCGGCCGACAGCTTGGCCCACCGCTATACCTGGCGCAAAAGCGTCACATGTTCTCCATAGCGGCAATGAGTAACGTCGTATGTACCAGAATGCAACAGCTACAGCCATTACAAGCCCACCGTAAAACACTCCACCGGAACGCAAGAGGGTCCAGAGCTGATCCGGATTACTGCTGAAATGGTCGAAATCAACGATCAACAACAAGAGTTTGGCGCCAACTAAAGCGCTAAGAATAATTGCAATTCCGAGATCCATTACCCGATTACTGTTGAGGCCCCAATTTCGGCCTCTGACTACGGCCACTTGCAATCCGATGAGGTAGGCAGCTACTAGTAGAAGTCCGTAGCTGTACAAGTTGATGGGGCCGAGCTCAAATAACTTAGGATGCATGTCTGTTCAGAATAGCCATATCGATGATTAGACAACAAGTGCCGATTGAGATTGCACTATCTGCGACGTTAAATACCCAGAAGTGCCAGGTTCCCCAGTAGACATCGATAAAATCGACTACGTAACCATTGACGACGCGATCAATGAGGTTGCCGATCGCACCACCAAGAATGAGCGTTAAGCCAAGTTTGGAGATCCGCTCTTGCTGGGAGACCTGACTAGTGAAAAATACGATGGCAATCAATGCAATTAGCGAGATCGCAGTCATAAGCGCAGGCTTGAACGGAATATTGATAGTATCCAGAAATCCAAAAGCCACGCCAGTATTTCTGATGTGCGTCAAATCGAAAAACCCATCGATGACACCGACACTCGAATGTAAAGGTATGTTCTCTTGTACCAGCACTTTCGTAAATTGGTCTAGTAATATGATGACGATGGCTAGACCAACACAAAATCGCATGGACGGAAATACTGCGGCGGCTTTCGCAGCGCTGCTTCTAGCCGGTTCAAAGGACGTTTTGTCAGCGGACACTATTATGTCTTCTCCGTGAGTGCCTTAATGCATCTGGCACATAAGTCAGTGGGTTCGTCCGAGGAAACCGAGGGCACGTAACGCCAACAGCGTTGACATTTGATGCCGCTCGACCGTCGTGCCGTGACAATGGCCGAACCGCCATTCTCTGCAAATTCTGCTCTAGCCGTTTGTGCAGCATCTGTGCTGGTAGGGAGACCACTAGTTGAGCCGATTGTGACCTCTGATGTGATGAATAATGTAGGGAGTTCAGCTTCATAATGCTCGACGAGTTCTTTGGTACGTCCACTCGCTTGAATGTGAACAGCTGCTTCGAGGGAAGTTCCCACGATTTTCTCGTTTCGGAGTTTCTCCAGTGCTAGATTAACTGTTTCTCGAAGACTTTCGAGCCGCTCCCAGCGAACTAGAAGTTCATGATCGACAAGCGCTTTACTGTTCGCCGGAAATTCAGCGATATGGACACTGGCTTCTCGAGTTCCGGGCAGGAAACTCCAAAGGTCATCCGTAGTTATTGGAAGGATCGGCGCTAAAAGGCGAGTCAATCCGTCAGTTATTGTGTAAATAACCGTCTGGGTTGACCGTCGTTCGATTGAGTTCGCAGCGCGAGTGTAGAGACTGTCCTTGGAAATATCGATGTAGAACGCACTCAAATCGACAGTGAGAAGGTGGTTGATTGTATGGGAAATGGTTTGAAATTCGTAACGGTCGTATGCGTCTAAGATTTTCGTGGCCGCTTTCCCATAGCGGGCCAGTGCGTATCGATCGATCTCTCGGAGGTCAGGTGTAGCCACCGAATCAGTTGAGGGCTCAAAATCGTAGAGATTGCCCACAAGAATACGTAACGTATTTCTGATCTTTCGATATGCCTCGATAACCCGTGCGAGAATTTCATCTCCAAACCGCATTTCCTCGCGATAATCGACCATAGCCGCCCAGAGTCGAAGAATTTCTGCGCCGTTTCGTTTGATGATGGTCTTGGGAGAAATACTATTACCCAACGACTTAGACATCTTATGTCCCAATTCATCCACTACAAAACCGTGAGTGACGACCTGCTCGAAAGGGGCGGCATCTCGAGAGCCGATTCCCACGAGTAATGAGCTATGGAACCATCCTCGATGTTGATCAGAACCTTCAAGATATAAATCGGCCGGCCATTTGAGTGTTGGGTTTTGGGCAAGGACAGCTTCGTGGCTGGAACCTGAATCGAACCAGACGTCGAGAATGTCACGTTCCCGTTGGAACGTGCGATTGCCGCATGAGTGACATTGAAAATCTTTCGGAACAAAATCTTCAAGTGGGCTTTCATACCAAGCATCAGCACCGTACTTGGCGAAGATATTTGCTGCCTTATTTGTTAAGGTTTGATTTAGCGTTGCTTCGTGACACGACGTGCAATATAACGCCGGGATAGGTACGCCCCAGGAACGTTGGCGAGAGATACACCAATCAGGCCGGTTCTCAACCATGTTTTGAATACGTTCTTTACCCCATGCCGGAAACCATTTAACTTGGCTGATTGATGTCAGCGCTCGTTGTCGAAAGTTGCTTTGGTCCATCTTGATGAACCATTGGGAAGTAGCTAAAAAAATCACCGGCCGGTGGCATCGCCAGCAGTGCGGATAAGAGTGCTCGATGTTCTGACGTTGCCATAATCGGCCACGTTCCGAGAGAGCTGCTTCGATTTTCGGATTGGCGTCGAAGATGTCGAGACCCGCGAACATTTCCACGTCGTCAAAAAACTGACCGCCGGGTCCAACTGGTGCGTAGATATCTAGTCCGTAGCGCTTTCCAGTATTGAAGTCGTCGGCACCATGTCCAGGAGCCGTATGAACCGCTCCGGTGCCTTGCTCAAGAGTTACATAGTCACCGAGCACCGCTACGGAGTCCCGATCGTATAGTGGATGACGAAAGATAATGCCTTCAAGTTCACGACCTGCAAACGAGGCCAGTTTTCTGTCCAGAGGAACTCCGATTTTCGACGCGACTCGGTCAGCAAGTTGTTCGGCGACGATAATTGCCCGTGCATTACCACTGTCTGATTCCAGTTTGTACGCCGCGTAGGCGAGGTCTGGATGAAATGCAACGGCCAAATTTGAAGGAATGGTCCATGGGGTCGTGGTCCAAATCAGAACAGACGTCTCTACACCACCAAGTCTGGACTGTAGTGCGTTCACAGAGTTACGTTCATCTTTCGCTAGTGGAAATTCGACGAAGATAGACGGAGACTCGTGTGTCCGGTACTCTACTTCCGCTTCGGCAAGTGCGGTTCGACAGCGTGTACACCAATGAACCGGCTTTTTCCCGCGATAGATGAGTCCTTGTTCGACAAACATGCCAAGCATTCGAACGATTGTGGCTTGGTAGGCATAGTTCATCGTGAGGTAGGGAATTTCCCATGCTCCGAGAATGCCAAGCCTCTTAAAGTCTTCCCTCATCGTCGAAACGTGTTTCTCGGCATAATGACGGCACTCTCTGCGCACGTCGGCTATGCTCATGTCGCGTTTCTTTTTTCCCAGTTTCCGATCAACTTTGAGCTCAATTGGGAGGCCGTGGCAATCCCAACCCGGCAAATAAGGTGCATCGAACCCGGCCATTGTTCGTGATTTGATCACAAAGTCTTTGAGAATTTTGTTTAGTGCCGTGCCAAGATGGATTTCTCCGTTGGCATAAGGGGGGCCATCATGAAGAATAAATTTCGTTGCTCCCTCACGTGCGCGACGGATCTGCCCGTACAGATCAATTTTTTCCCAGCGCGTGATAGCCAGTGGCTCAGTTTGAGGGAGACTGGCTTTCATCCGGAAGCCTGTCTTCGGCAGATTAAGAGTTTCTTTCCAGTCAGGCATGGACGCCGGCGGTGACTTTGCTCGAGTCGACTAACCGATTAATGAGTCTAAAGTCCAATTGTAGTGTAAGTATACGCATACCGATACTAGATGGACGTAGATTCCAGGCGCACATTTTCTTTGCCGGACATGGCGCCATGCATTCAGTGTGCCTCTCACCATAATTGAGAAGAGACTGGTGAAATGAATTTGTGACGAGTTAGCACTGGAACTGATGAACGCTAATATTGGACGTAGTCAGTATTTCTAGAGAACAGTTGCAGCTTGGAGTGGTTGTCGAGATTTGGACGGATTTTGTTTGCGTGACTTGAGACCAAAGCAATACTCAAAAGCAGCCGTGTTTGTTGCATTCGTCGGATTCAATAGATAGGGAATTCATTAACAGCTATGAAAGCAGTTTTCTTTGATGTTGACTTCACTCTTATCTATCCAGGTCCGACATTTACGGCGGAAGGATATACGCATTTTGCGTTGCGCCATGGATTTTATGTTGATGCAGCTCGATTCGATTTGGCTGTGGCATCAGCGGCGATGGAACTTGACGGAATTGAGGATGATATTTATAGGGCGGAGCCTTTTCTACGTTACGCAGAGCACGTTCTACGTGGGATGGGAGGTGAAGGTTCCGATTTGAGGAAGTGCGCGGAGGAGATATATGAGGAATGGGCTGATTGTCGGCACTTTGATCTCTACGACGACGTCATTGAAACATTTAGGCAACTTCAGCTCATGGGACTCAGTATCGGACTTATTTCTAACACACACCGATGTCTAGACGCTTTTCAGAGTCATTTCGCTCTTGAGGCGTTTGTTACATACGCTATTTCTTCATATGAGCATGGCTATTTGAAGCCTCACCCTACGATCTTTCATGAAGCATTGCGATCGGTCGGGATAGATCCCCCTGATGGATTGATGATCGGCGATAGCATGGCCCACGACGTTGTTGGCGCTCAACGTGTTGGTATGTGCGCCGTGCTCTTGGTCCGTTCGGGAAGTCACACGACCGCTGTGGATAACGTTCAAATTATTCGGACTCTGACTGAGTTGCCGAGTTTAATCCAGAGGTTTGAATCGTCGGTTTAAATTATGTTCTGTGATCTATCCTGGTGGCCATGTCAATGTGCGACCGGCAAGCAGGTGAAGATGAATGTGAAAAACTGTCTGCCCGGCATCCTTATTACAGTTGATTACGGTGCGGAATCCGTCGTCGGCATGCCCTAGGTCGGCGGCTATTAGACCTGCCCTTCTAATCATCCCCCCAATGGTGAGGTCGTCGTCTTCTGATAATTCATTTATTGTGCTGACGTGTTTTCTGGGAATAACCAAAATATGAGTCGGCGCTTTTGGGTTGATATCTTTAAACGCAAGAATGGTTTCGTCTTCATAGACGAAACTCGATGGGATTGTTCCACTAGCAATGTTACAGAATAAACAATTAGTCATAAGATTTTTGGATTGAAGCAACTCGTGGGATGCCACTGAGGTCACCGACAATTTCCAGTAAGGTCAACTGCGGCGTTTTAGCGATCAGGGCTTTTGCTTCGTCTTCTTGACCGGCTCCGAATTCGACAATGAGTCGACCGCCTGAGATGAGATGATCTGGCGCAGCGGCCATTAGTGCGCGAAGTGGGTTAAGACCGTCAATGCCACCATCGAGCGCAACTAAAGGGTCATGGTCCTTGACTTCTGGGCTTAGGGCCTGAGTTGCTGCCGAGGGGACATATGGAAGATTTGCGACTATGAGATCGATTTCACTAACTGCATGGTCATTCGGGGCAAATCCCTCGAGATAAGAAGACTGGACCCAGGCGATTTGACGCGAAAGGTGATGGAAACTCGCGTTAAGTTTTGCGATTTTTATGGCTTCAGCCGAGACGTCTGTGCCGATGACTTGAGACGCTGGAAACTCGTGTGCCAAGGCGATTGCCAAGCAGCCAGAGCCTGTACCAACGTCAACAATTCTGATCGAAACACGAGACGGATTGTCGAAGAATTTTAGAGATTGTTCGACAATTAGTTCGGTTTCTGGTCTTGGGGTTAACACGTCTGGGCTTACGACGAAACTCAAGCCCCAAAACTCACGGCGTCCGGTAATCGCTGATACCGGTTCACGCTGGGTTCGTCGAAGTACAAGTAGTTCGTAGTCGGTTTTGAATTCAGCAGGGGGTGGTTCCTGGCGTCTGCAAAAGTAGGTGGGCCGATCCCATCCCAGAGCGTGACGAGCCAGGAACTCTGCGTCACTTGTTGCATCGTTCGGACGGATACCCGCAGCAATTAGTTTCTTCTGTGCTGCGTTGACTTCATCTAGGACCGTCACTTTACCGTATCGCCTTCAGTGGCTTTTAGTTTTTCGGATTGAAAATGTGTCACGACGGTTTCAATGATTTCTGCCAGTTCGCCATCGAGTACTGCGGGAAGTTTATGTGTGGTAAAACCGATACGATGGTCCGTGATACGGTTCTGCGGAAAATTATAAGTCCTAATTTTTTCGGATCGTTCGCCGGTTCCGACTTGACCTCGCCGATCTTCTGCAATTTCTTCCTGTTGATTCTGCAATTCGATCTCGTAAAGCCGAGATCTCAATACCTTCATTGCTTTCGCTTTGTTCTTGATCTGCGATTTTTCGTCCTGCTGAGATACAACCAGCCCGGTTGGTATATGAGTAATGCGAACGGCGGAATAGGTTGTGTTCACACTTTGTCCGCCTGGTCCGCTCGAACAGAAAGTGTCTATCCTCAAATCCTTTTGCTCAATGTGAACATCAAGCTCTTCAGCTTCTGGCAATACAGCAACAGTAGCCGTTGAAGTATGGATCCTCCCGCTCGCTTCCGTTGCCGGAACGCGTTGGACGCGATGAACCCCACTCTCATATTTTAGGCGGCTATAAGCGCGAGGCCCTTCTATGAGGGCCACAATTTCTTTGATGGCACCGACACCGGTTTCATGCACGGAGAGCACTTCGACGCGCCAGCTTTGTGTTTCTGCAAAGCGGGTGTACATCCGGAACAAATTTGCAGCGAAAAGGCCTGCCTCGTCTCCGCCTGTGCCAGCTCGAATTTCTAGAACAACGTTTTTTTCATCATTTGGGTCTTTGGGTAACAGCAAGATTTTGATAGTGGCAAGTAAGGCGTCCTTTCGAGCATTAAGTGAAGCAACTTCCTGCTGCGCCAGTTCTCGAAGTTCATCATCGTCGCCATCTAGCAGCTCGTTGACTTGTGCTAATTCAGCGACAATTTTTTTGTACTCCCTGAAATTTTCGATCAGCGGTTGGATTTCAGAGAAATTTTTCGTGTGCGTTCGATATTCAACTTGGTCTGACTGCACCGAAGGATCGCTGATCAGCGTCATCAGCTTTTCATACCGTTTTTCGATCGCCTGTAACTTGTCAAACATGACGCGGTTTCCCCTCGGCATCGTTTCTTTGATTCACTGCCAAGTGCTTTAGTGAGCGTGATTCTTAGAATAGATATTTAAAGAGTGTGATCAAAGGCGTAGTTCAAATGGGTGGAGACAATTTCTCTCAACCTCCTGAAACTGGAGGCAAAAACGCGATTTCATCACCTTCCATCAAAGCAGTATCCATGCGAGCGTACTCAGTGTTTACAGCGGTCGAGATGGAATTTTGATACGCCATTAAGTCAGGAAATTCACGCGCAAGATCATTCCACACGACGATAACCGTTGAGTCGATTGGGATTTTACGTGTCAGTTCATTAGCGCCAACGATCTCGCGAAGGCGAGCAAAAAGTCTGACTGTCACACGCATGATTGTTCCAGCGCATGCTGACGGGCTTCATTGTCGTCTGGATCGGCCGTGGCACCTTCGACCCAGATGTCCCCTCCGCTGAAGAATTCGTGTTTCCAAATCGGAGCAATTTGCTTGATCCGTTCGATGGTGTAACGGCATGCAGCAAACGCTTCGCTCCGATGAGGTGATGCGGCGGCGATAGCTACGCTCGCTTCTCCAATTTCGAGTTTTCCTAGCCGATGATGAACCGCAAGACGCGCCTGTGGCCAATGGTTCGAGACTTCTTTAGCGATGTTTTCAAATACTTTAACTGCAAGTGGTTCAAAGGCCTCGTACTCTAAATAATCAACTCGTCGTTTACGATTTTCATTTCGTACCGTTCCGACGAAAGCGGTGATCGCACCAGCATTTACTTCTGTCGGCGCAAAAGAATCGGCGACAAGGTCTGTGAGTCCGATGAGGTCGAGCGGTTCAGTCGTGACGACGAAAGCACTAGTTTTCACTGGTCGAGAGTATAACAGCCGCTTACGGGGCCGAGATACGGGTGGAACTCTGCCAAAAATGATTGAGTTGGCTGCAGAGGTTCCCGAGATGGTTAGAGTGCATCAGGGCGCCAGCAACAAATCGTTGAGCGAGTCGGGTTGACTCAAAAACAGGTTTTCCCAATGCGAGCGCTGCTGTCACCGCTGCCGCAAAGGCACATCCTGTTCCGTGAGAATTCAATGTTTCGACTCGAGATACGCGGTGTTCTATCAAGTCCTTGCCATCGTAGATTACATCGATCACCTGATCGTCATTTTCTTTGAAGTGTCCGCCTGTAATGACTACTGTTTTGGGTCCAAGGTCGTAGAGACAACGCACGGCATCGCGCAGATGGGCTATCGATGTGATCGGTATTCCGGATAGATGTTCGGCTTCCATCCTGTTCGGTGTTACGACGCAGGCTAGTGGCAATAGTGTTCGCTTGAGTAGATCGATAGCGACCGTACTCATGAGGGGACTGCCAGTACTGGTCATTATGACTGGATCAACGACGAGATTTGGAATGCGATGTTTTTTTATGCTTGTCGCAACAGACTCGACGCTCAACTCGTTTGAGAGCATTCCGGTTTTCACGGCGGCGATGGGAAAGTCTAGGAGGCTTGATTCGATCTGAGTTCGTATGACTTCTGGCGGTACCGTATGGTTCGCGCTTAAGCCCTTTGTATTTTGAGCGGTAACTGCGGTAACGGCGCTGACACCGTAAACGCCATAGGCTGCGAACGTTTTCAGGTCGGCCTGGATACCTGCGCCGCCACTTGAGTCGCTGCCGGCGATGGTCAACACAACTTTCATAGATCGTCCTCTAACGACGACGGTGGCGACTGTTTTCGATTCTATGAGAGAGAGGTTGTCGCGAAACATACGGTGTCGAGTGTTAGCGACGTCCGGTAATTTCATTGCTCAATGAGGGTGTTTAAAACGAGTTCAACGAATCTTAGGCAGAGATCATTTAAACTATTGAAATAAAAGGCTCTCGTCGTTAAATGTCTCGTTTGTTTTTCTGCTGTTTCGTCTGCTTTTGAGACCCAACTGGGCAACGTTTGTGGTCTAATTTCGTGTGCATAAATACCAGCCCTCAGAATTTTACTGCGGTGGACAGGGTAGAACGTTTGTCTCTATTTCTCGCATCGAAGGTCGGTTATAGCCTCGCTCGAACGCGAAAGCATCAAGATCGCTTGTTGCAAGTTCGATTACTGGAAGAAGCTCAAACGGCGTTGAGGCCTTCGTTTCAATACATTTTACGTATCCGTGGCAGGCACGGCAAAAATCTACCCGGCGGCCGGTCTCCTTGACATCGGTAGAGGCAGAGACGAACGAATCCCCTTGCTCTCCACAATAGATGCATCCCTGTTGGTCAAAGTGCCAACCTAAGCCACAGAAAGAACACCTCAGCTGTACAGTGGAACTCTGTGATTCTTCAAGGGCTGGCCAAGAGCCGCAGGCAGGACAGTATCCGTGCGACCATTTCCTCAATGCTCCAAGGATGATTGGGTCGGTGGTGCGTTCTGCAAGCAATTCGTTTTGGAGGTGATTTGCCACTGGACCTACACATAGTTCGGCTACGAGCCATAGCAGATCTGGTGAAATCGAGATGTGTTGTGCACGCGTACGAATTGCCGTTTGTTGTCTCCTCAGGGAAGCGGTGAGAAGCGACGGAATATCCACCTCGCCTCGTTCTAGCGCAGTACGAACACGCGTGGCTGGATTTCCCGCGCCGCCATCAGCTAAATCTTCGCAGTAGCCGAACAGAAATGGACGAAGCGCCACCGAGTCAAATTCGATCGACACGTCCAACATCACTGGCTCACCGTTCCCAAGGCGATTAGATTGAGTCTCGATACTCGGGACGTGGTAGGGCGGCCGTTGCCGGTCAAGTTCTGTGCTGAGCTCTAAATTTCGGCGGATAAGGGAACGCTGCAGATCGATCGCATCGCTTAGATCGGGACGTTTTCGGCGCAAATCTGCCCAGAGGGCTTCGGCTTTCGAAAATAATGCATCTCTATTCACGAATGTCAGTATCTCCTAGTTTGGCCTCAAGTAAGAAGCCGGTAATCAATAGTTGCGATTTTGAAACTAAAAGGCCCTTTTGGGGATGCGACTATCGTGGCTTGAAGTGGTCGGTGCGCGACCGATATAATCATGCAAGGGGGATACTACGTTGTCAGAACTGATTAGTGTGACCGAAGCGGCTGCGTCAAAAATTAGTAACTTGCTCGTCGAGGAGAAAAAAGATGAGGCAGGACTAAGAGTTTTTGTCCAGGGCGGCGGCTGTTCAGGATTTCAGTACGGGCTAATGCTTGAGGACGGATCGGGAGATGCCGAGGTCGATCGAGTGTTTCAGTCGAACGGCGTGACGCTTTTTGTCGATCCAATAAGCATTCGCTATCTTAATGGTGCTCAGGTAGATTTTGTTGATAACTTGACGGGCGGCGGATTCACCATCAAAAACCCTAATGCCAAATCGACCTGTGGCTGCGGTCAGTCGTTTGGCGTTTAAGCTCGATAGACACATGCGTGCCCCTCGTTTCGGCACCTGATTGTTTGTGTCGGCCTACTTTTTTTGTTACTTTCGCTTGGCCTTTTTGTGATGGCTAAGGAAGCCCAAGCGGCTTACGTTGAGCGGTTGCGTCCACCAGGAGGCAAGCGTTCGGCTAAACGCGACCTTATTGTCAACGTTTTCCTCCGCGAAGAAGGCCATCTAAGCGCCGATGATCTCGTCGACGTTATTCGGCGTGAACACCAAAAGATTAGCCGGGCTACGGTCTATCGGACTTTGCAGTGGATGGTTGAAGCGGGAATTGCCAGAAAAGTGGACTTTGGCGAAGGTCGTTCCCGTTATGAGCACTCCTATCGCCATCCGAGACACTTTCATTTGATCTGCAAGAGTTGCAACCAGTCGTATGAGTTTCTTTCGTCCGACATAGAGGCGCTGATAGAGGAAATTGTTTCGGCCCGTGAGTTTGCTGCGCGTCAAAGTGTTCTGCAGATATACGGTACGTGCGATGAGTGCCAGACAGGACGCGCGCAGCCAAATGAACCGGTCACGACGGAACTAGTCTTTGCACGCGACGCTCTTCGGATTGCAATTGCGACCGAACGGAGTGGATTCGATTTCTACACACGGGCCGCCAAAATCACCAAGGATGATCGTGGTCGGCGTGTTTTTCTGAAATTAGCTGAAGAGGAAAAGGAGCACCTGGCAACGCTCGAAACACGCTACGCGGAACTTCTGTCCGAAGACCCACAGCTGGAGTCCAGACCGACTTTCTTGTTCTTTAAGGGGGCGGCGGATGGATTGTTCGCTGCTGGTGCCGATGCACTCGGCAAGGCAGCGGACGATAAGGAGGCCCTGAAAATTGGTATTCGGTGCGAACGGGGCTCCCATCGTTTCTTTAAGCGATACGGCGAGCGGTTTGAAGATTCGGAGGGAAGACGGATATTTCTAGAGTTCGCTAGTGAGGAACGTCAACATCTCGAGCTGTTACTTCGAGAGTATCGGTTACTGGTCAAAAGACAATCGAAGCCTAAGATTCGGCGCCGGGTTCCAGGACAGTCCGGTTTAGCCTCTGGTTGATTCATGAGTATTGGTCGACGGATTTAGAGAATTGGTCATGATCGATCTCCACATGCACACTACAGCATCGGACGGGATGCTTTCGCCGACGAAGTTAGTCGAGCGTGCGCGGGCCGCTGGGATCCGCACGATGAGTGTTACTGACCATGACACTATGGCCGGCGTGTTGGAAGCCGCGGCCGCGACCTCAGTTCATGGGATGGAGTTTTTGCCCGGTATTGAGATTACGGCTGTCGCTGATGGTCGAGACGTGCATATGCTTGCGTATTTTCTTGACCCGCAGCCGCAAGGGTTAAGAGAGTTCTTGGTGCGACAACGTGCGGACCGAATTCGCCGGGCGAAAGAAATGTCAGAAAAACTGTCGGCGCTTGGGGTGCCGATCAAGATTGACGGTTTGATTGAGGAAGCCTCTACCTCTGGAAAAGCCGTGGCACGTCCTGCGGTGGCTCGTGCGTTGGTTGAAGAGGGCCACTGCTCAACCATTCAAGAAGCATTTGACAGATGGTTAGCGGATGGAGGTTCGGCATACGTCGCTAGGCAGGGTGCGTCTCCGGCTGAGGTCGTCACTCTTGTGGCGCGTAACGGTGGCGTTTCGGCTTTGGCGCATCCCGGGCTGCTCCGTCGAGATGCATTGATTCCAGAGCTTGCAACGGTCGGCCTTGGAGCAATCGAGGTCTTCCATAGTGATCATGATGCTTCGGCTGAGTCTCGTTATCTTAAAAAGGCCAAGCAACATGGTCTCGCGGTGTGCGGTGGCTCGGATTTCCATGGCGACCAGCACCCGAGAGCAAAACGCTTCGGTCAAGTCGGTCTGCCACGTGACAAATTTGAGCTGTTGTATCAACGTGTTTTGCAGGCTCACAACAATGTGACCCCATCAGAAACTTCCATCTAAGAGATAGTAACGTTATGACTGCTGCGTTGATTACCGCGATCGTGTTAGGGATTGGTGGGCTTACTTATAGCACCGTTCTTGGTTTTGTCGCCGAGACGTCAGACGACGTGGTGCACCACGTGTCAATCGCAATATTTTCGACACTGATCACGTTACTGGCGCACTCGATGACGATGTTCTATCTGATAGGGAAAGGTAAGGCTATCCGCGAGACGGTCGCTGAAAGCGGTTTGTCCACCGATCTTTACGCGAGAGTCGCTCGGGCAAGGCGACCAGTGTTTTCGATGGGTGCGTTGGCGATGGGTTTCACAATCATTGCCGCTGCTCTTGGTGGCGGTGTTGATGCGGGTACTGTTGCGAGCGGTTTTCACGCTGTGCTTGCGATTCTAGGGCTTGTGACAAATTTCATGACACTTCGGCTTGAGTTATTGGCATTTGTCGTTGCAGCTGACGTTGTCGTCAGAGTTGATCAGTCGGTTACCTAAGAGCTTCGTGGTCACTTACGACGACGCTTCACGGAAGCTACTTCTGTTTGATGTTGACGGTACATTGCTCCATTCTGGCGGAGCGGGTCGGCGAGGGTTGACGCAGGCGTTCGAGGAACTGTTCGGAGTGCCAGACGCGTTCGATCAAGTGGCGATGTCCGGCCGAACTGACCCACTGGTTCTCGATGATGCGCTCAGACTTGCTCGTCTGACTGCTCGTACTTGCACGCGAGATCGATTCTTTTACCGTTATCTTGAGATTCTTGCTCAGGAAGTTCTGCAACCGGGCAAGCGAAAGGGAGTGATGCCGGGCGTGCGTTCATTGCTCGATCGACTCACGGTGCGGACTGACGTCGTGTGCGGGTTGTTGACGGGAAACTATGCTGGTGCGGCGAGAATAAAACTCGATCACTTCGGTCTCTGGAATTATTTTGTGTGTGGTTCCTATGGTGACGATGCCTCAGACCGAAATGCACTTGTCCCAGTGGCGGCTGCGAGAGCGCGAAAATTGGGTTTCTATTTTGGGTCGATGAGCGATTACGTCATAGTCGGAGATACGCCATTTGACGTGCAATGTGCGGCCGCGGTTGGCGCACGTTCGGTTGCCGTGGCAACAGGTGCATTCGATGAAGATGTGTTAAGGGAGAGTGGCGCGAATGTTGTGCTCTCAGACTTATCGGACACCGATCGATTACTGTCACTAGTGACAGAATCGTTTTGGAATAGACGTTGCTCAGATTTCAATGAACGACGGATGAAAGGTGAGCGAGAGTGAACAATGTGGCTCGCGTGTGCATGCGACCCTTTGGACGCGTGTACTTCCGCATTGCAAAGCGGGTGAGGCTCGAAGGCGGTCGAAAGCTGGGTAGTTTTTCCCGGACACTGACGCGAGTTGTAAAACGTTTCGCGAAACGTTTTAAACAGTTTGGCAACTTATGGCGCCGATCGTTGAGCATTACGAAAAAGAGCGCACTTCGAACCGTGAGTTGGACACAGGATATTGTTCGAAGGACTCATCGCTCTGTGCAACGTCAGTTTTGTAACCTGAAGATCTCCGGCGGCATTCGAAGAATGCCTGAGACGATAGGCCAGATCGCACTAGGCTATGCGACTAGAGAATCGCGAGCTTCATTAGTTGACTTTTTGCTGAAAGCACCCGTCATCGTGCAAACATCTCACGGCCCTATAAAGTTTCTCAGCCACAGTGTGAATTGCGTCACACGCGCAGAAACGTTCATGGTGAAAGAACCTGCCACCCTGCAGTGGATCGATCGCATGGAACCAGGCAGTATCTTTTGGGACATCGGCGGTAACGTCGGCACACTTACCCTGTACGCGGCACGTCGTGAAGCACTAGATATCTGGAGCTTTGAGCCAGCGGCTGCGAACTACTACAACCTGGTCGCCAATGCTGAATTAAATGGCTACAGCGATAAGGTGAAGTGTCTGCAATTAGGTTTCAGTGATTGCACGGAAATTGCCAACCTCAATGTATCCCAGTTTATGGTCGGCGCTTCTTTCGGTTTCAGTGACCGAAAAGAAAAACGACTTTTGCGAAAGAAAGACGTGTCCACGTGGCAAGCGGTTCCAGTATGGTCGATCGATGATTTTATTGAGCATTACAGAATTCCATGCCCCAACTACATCAAAATCGATGTTCCTGGTCTGGCCGCAAAGATTCTTGAGGGAGCGTCGAATACCCTATTACGCCCAGAGGTTAAACAAATTCAAATCAAGATAGCTTCGCAGCACGGGAAAAAGGGTACACATGTCGTGCAAATTTTGAAAACGTGTGGTTTTGAAATTGCTTATCACAATCTGAAGTACCGAAAAACCGGCGGAACGGTATTTGCTGTTCAGAGAGACCTGGTGTTCGAAAAGACGGCTTGACTTGGGGTCTGTCGATTCGGTGTTTAGTCGAGATGCTCGAATTTGGCAAATAAAGTAGGCGTGAAAATTTCGATTCGATAGGCGAGCGAATTGATTATCGAGTTTGTTTAGGCAACAAAGCAAAATGATAAAGCTTCGAGGGAAGCAGCGCTTGTTCAGGACAACCTGATGAGATCTCTTGTTCATCTTTACTTTCGTTCTCTAAAACGCATGAGGTTAGGAGTTCGTCGAAACGTGCGTTGGATGTTGGCACTAGAGACGCGAATCGTGAAGCGTGCCTTGAAACGATTTAAGCAGCTTGTCAAATTCGAACGCCACTGTTCTCGGGCAATAACGCGAATGGTGGATCGCGCGGCTAAACGGTTCCATTTCGTTCCTCGGCCAGTCCGTCGCTTTTGGAGGCGTCAGGTTCATAGTGTTATGGAAAACGCTCGTAATCTTCCTGCGGTTGTTAGTCGAATGGCGCTGAATTTTGCTACGACGCGATCGCGTGCTGCGACAGTTGAAATGCTTTTGGATGAGCCAGTTGTTGTTGATTCTCCACATGGACCTATCAGGTTCCTCGGCCATGGTCTGTTGAGTTTTGGTCGAGCGAGTGCCCTTATGACTAAGGAACCGGATTCGTTAAAGTGGATCGATCGGATTGAACCGGGCAGTATTTTTTGGGACATCGGTGCCAATGTGGGCACCCTCACGCTGTATGCCGCCAGCCGAGAGACACTAAGGGTCTGGAGTTTCGAGCCGGCAGCAGCCAATTACTACAACTTAGTCGCGAATTGCGAACTGAACGGGTATAGCAAGAAGGTTCAATGTCTGCAGTTAGGGTTCAGTGACCGAACGGAAATTGCCTTCCTTAACGTGTCTCAGCTGTTGTTGGGTCGTTCGTTTAGCTTCAAAGAGCAGCCGAACAAACCATATTCAGGTAAGCAAGCGGTGCAAGTATGGTCCATCGACGAATTCATCGCTCACTACGACGTTCCTTGTCCGAATTACATCAAGATAGATGTTCCGGGCCTTTCTCACGAGATACTTGACGGGGCAATAAAGACAC
>Ga0310120_10000542_pt1 | contig 30019 bp, 26 predicted proteins | sample CB27_AW_983_MG_FD_203506 | JGI IMG/M metagenome (GOLD analysis project Ga0310120, IMG submission 203506) | Marine microbial communities from Western Arctic Ocean, Canada - CB27_AW_983 | ecosystem: Environmental > Aquatic > Marine > Oceanic | place: Canada: Western Arctic Ocean | collected...
GCCACAAGTGTCGCTGGTCAAAAAGAAGTTCGATGGGATTACGCCGCCCGCGGTCGTCGTAGCCGAAGAAGGAAAGAACGGGCTATCGAGCCCAGCACCCTCCTCCTCCATCCTGGTCGGCACTACGGTAGGATTTTCAATCCGAAATGCCTGGCGCCACCGGTCATAGAGAGAGGCCCGCACAACTGGGGCCGCAAGCCCAGCCACGACGACGACTACGAGGGCGGCGCGAACCATCCACGCCCCTCCTTCACCCGATGCGGCACCGCGCCATGCGGCAACGATCAGTAGTGCGGCACCCACCGCCGACGACACGATGTGAGTATTGAGAATCAGCTCGTGCTGTCGGGTGGCCCCAACAACAAACACAACCAACCCAAACACCAAACCCACCAGGACGGCAGCAGTACCGGCAAGTGCCAGGGGGCCCACCAGCCACGTGCGTCGCGCGAGACGCGAAGCCACTGCTAGGGCCATGACAATCCCCAGTACGGGATGGACAATCACGTTGGTGTAGTACCAGAGCGACGCGCTCGGCAAGGCGACGAGATAGGCAGTGTTCAGAAGGAGAAGAACACAGCCTGCGAAGAGAAGACGTGATGCGGTTGGCAGGTTTCCCATCTACTTACCGCGGCCTCCAACCACACCTTCAGTTTAACAGATCCCCTAAGTGGCTTGCGTAGAGGCTCTTGCTCCCGAGCATTCCCCTTGGGAAGCATCGGATCAGATCAGCTGCCGAACAACCACTGCAAGACCTGCGACCGCCGCCAGCGTCAGGACGACGGGGCGTACAAAGCCTCGGTCGACCACTGCCAACGTCCAATGCGATGCGATTACCCCGATCAACACACCTGGAAGCATGACCAGCGTGAGATAGACCTCGTCCTTGCCGAAACGACCCATGACACGGAGCACCACGAGCGACATCGCGGTCCCGATCCAAAAAAAACTCGACATCGTTGCGCGTAACCGTGCCCCTGTCCCATGCTGATATACCAACGCTATCGGAGGTCCACCAATCGACGCAACCGTGCCCATGACCGCTGACATCGCACCGGCGCCGACTAGAACCGACCGGCTGGGGTGAAATCGTAGACCTGATAGGCTCATTGCTACACCGACCAGCACAATGATGCCGCACATGAGCGGCATTCGATCGCGTGGAAGGAACATGAGCAGCGTCGCAGCCGCTAGGGTACCCACCGCGCGGCCTACGACCGCCCACCGCAGTCCACCAACATCGATGGCGTGACGTTCGCGAAAAATGAGAAACGTGGTCATGACCCACGTAGATAGAAGAATCGGCGCCGGAACAAATCGCTCGTCGACTAGAATCAGAATCGGTGACGCGAACAAACCCATGCCGAACCCGATCGAACCCTGAAGGGTCGCGCCGACCAAGACCGTTAGGCTACACAAGGCGATGTCAAGATAGGACAAAGGAACGCTCAGGTGCTTCGGGCCAAAGGCTATCGATCAGAAGTCCCTCTCGTAGCGCCAACCACTGTCGAGCATCCACAACCGGTGTCGAGGCCCGGACCTATCCAGCGCTTGTCCACCATCACAGTAGGCGACATCTGGCTCGTAGACAGCAACTCGTCCGCCGGTGACGTCGCAGAGCCGGCCAAGAAGCCGCTCGTTAGGCCATTCGTTTACGGCGCTCAACACCGACCGGACATCCGGGTAGCCGGCAAGTCGTGTCGTGAGGGCGAACGCCGGCGCCGCCAGTTGTATCGTACCGGCCGCCTGCGCCGCCAGCGCGTCGGCAGGCCGTAGCCATCGATAGTCGTAGATTTCCTGCCCGTCGATCTGAACAATATCGCTGGCTGTCTCGGCGATGAAGAACCAGGCCGAAAATCGAATAGGCCGGGTGAGAGGTGTCGTCCAATGCACAGCAACCACGAGCCCGTCGACCGCCAGGTCGAGGCCAGCCTCCTCGCTTCCCTCGCGCACCGCCGCGCGTTTCGCGGCCGTCACCTCGTCGTGTGCCCCACCTTCCGATCGGTCGGCTAGGTCGATTCGTCCACCCGGAAAGACCCAGTCCCCGCCATGGAATGCCAGCCCGGGATTGCGTCGGAGATACAAAACGACGGGACCGGACGGGTCAGACCGAAAGACCATGACCGACGCAGCCGGGCGTGGCTCCACCGATGTGAAGCGGAGACGCCCAGCTTCGGGCTCTGAATCGGTAACCTCGCCGACGGACACTAGATCTCCGCGTCGGACTCGATCGTGCCGTACATCAATCCCCCGGTCTCGCCGTGCTGCCAGCTGCCGGCGTACCGGTCGTCATAAAAAAGCAGACGCACCGTAAACGTGCCGAGCGTCGGAATCGTGAAGTCGGTGATCGCGATCATTGGCGTGTCGCCAGCCCAGACGATGGGGACAGTCACCGGCAGCGTAACGTCGACATTGGCATAGGTTATGCGGGCGTCGAACCGCCAGTCGGAATCGTTGACTTTCGCAACTTGTTCGATCTTGTAACGTTCTGGACGACCGCCCTCACTCTCGCGCCCGTCAATCGTAAAGCTACCGACCAGTGTCACGCTCCGCATCCGTTCCGTAAACGCACGCTCGAGGTCGGTCAGTGACACCAGCTCGACCGCCTGTCCTCCTCCTGTCTTCGCCACCGTCCATCCCAACGCGAACGTCAACACCAACACGACGATCAACAACACGAGTTTTAGTATCCTCGTCATCGTTCTACGCGCTCGTCTGTGCTGTCTTAAACCGCAGCCAGTGATCGGCCAACACTAAGGCGACCATCGCTTCTGCCATCGGCACAAACCGTGGCAGGAGGCAAGGGTCGTGCCTCCCTGTTGTGCGAATCGTGGCGGGATCGCCGGCACTGGTCACCGTCTCCTGCTCGAGCGGTACCGAGCTCGTCGGCTTGACGGCGGCTCGCATCACGATCGGCATACCGGTCGAAATTCCCCCGAGCATCCCACCGTGGCGATTAGTACGGGTCGCGATCCTGGGAGAGCCTTCAACATGTTCCAAATAGAAAGCGTCATTATTTTCCGTACCCCGCAGGGTGGCGCAGCCAAAGCCGATTCCGTACTCGACACCAAGGACAGCCGGTAGACTGAACAGCGCCTTCCCAAGGTCAGCCTTGAGCTTATCGAACACAGGCTCGCCGAGACCCGCCGGTAGACCGGTCGCGACAACCTCGGCCACGCCACCGATCGAGTTCTGCGTCGTCCGGGCCTCTTCGATGCGCGCCACCATCTGCGCCGCTTTCTTGGGATCTGGGCAGCGCACGATGTTGGGCTCACCGCTAGGTAGCGTTTCGACCTGGGCCAGAGTGATCGAGGCCGGGTCCGCTATCTTGGCTACGATGTCACCCACTTGCGTGACATAACCGACGACGCGGCCACCGCACTGGGTCCCGATCAGTTTCTTCGCCACCGCACCTGCGGCGACGCGTACCGTCGTCTCCCGTGCACTCGAACGGCCACCGCCCCGGTAGTCGCGTCGGCCGAACCTAGCGTCAAAACTGTAGTCTGCGTGACCGGGGCGATACTTGTCCTTGATATCGGTGTAGTCTTGACTCCGCTGGTCCCTATTGCGGATCAGAATTGCGATACTCGTGCCGGTCGTTCGACCTTCGAACACACCCGACAGGATCTCAGGCTCATCCGGTTCGTTGCGCTGAGTCACGATCGAACTTTGTCCCGGACGACGACGAGCTAGGTCTCCCTTCAGGTCGTCCTCACACAGTTCGAGCCCCGCAGGACAGCCATCGATGATCACGATGTTGCCAGGGCCGTGCGCTTCCCCGGCAGTGGTAACTCGAAACGCCTGTCCGAAGCTATTTCCGGCCATTAGAAGAAAAGGGCCTCCCGATTCACATCGACCACGTTCCCGACGTCCGGAAGTCCGTCGCCTTACCCTAAACGCGCTCAGACCGCTGAGCGGCAGCTCAGTTACGCACCGCCGACCGTCCCCACAGCGCCAGCAGCAGCACCGAATGGGGCTTCACAAGGTCGGCGACCAACAGGCCGATGGCGAGCACAAACAACTCGCACGACCGCAGACCGCGAAGAAACGCCTCCACGACCCGACCGGCTACCCGGTCCCTTCTCGCAGATGCTGGTTAAAAAACAGAGTCGTCCGCTCCCAGCACTGTCTCGCATACACCGCGTGATACACCTCGTGTCGCGTGTCATTAAAAAACCCATGGTCCGCGCCGTCAAGAACAGTTAACTCAACCTGCTTGCCAGCGGCGACCAGATCTGTCTCCAACCGTCGAGCCACATCGGGCGTTACGAACGCATCGTTCTCCGCGAAAAACCCAAGTACTGGCGCCTGGAGACTCCCGAGGTCCGGCTTGACGTTTGGATGAATCCCATAGAAATCGACACAAGCTCCCACCTTCGAGTTGGCGCAAGCGGCGTACAGTGAAAGCTGTCCGCCCATACAGAACCCGACCGTACCAACGGTCGTACCGCTCACATCATCCCGGCCCAGCAAGTAATCGATGGCGCCTCTGAGTTTCTGCTCTGCCGATTCAATTTCAAGGGCCATCATTAGCCGACCGGCGGCGTCGGGGCTGTCGGTAGTCTGGCCGTCGTAGAGATCCGGAGCCAACGCAACGAATCCTGCCGCCCCCAACCGGTCGACAATATCCTTGATATGGTCGACGAGACCCCACCACTCCTGGATAACGATCACCCCGGGGCCAACGCCAGATTTGGATCCAGCGAGATATCCACTCCCGGTCGTCCCGTTGGTTGAAAAACGAACCACGCTACTGTCCTGAGGACTAATCATTACGGCGCCATCGAGCCGGAAGCCAGAATATCACACGGTGAGCGGTCGTCCGGGCGGACTCAAGGTGCCAGTTCTAGCGGGAGCTCCTGCACCAGCTGCCCGCTCTCGCTGAAGAAGCTGACGCTCGGGTTTCCATCTTGGGCCACACCGATGACGAGCCGCATGCGCTGAGTGTCTGCCAAGTTGAGCAACGCCGTCTGCTCCTGAACGCCAAACGCAGCCCTGAGCTGTCCCTGATCGTGAAACGTCATCAGCGACGACCTGCTGGGATCGACAGTCATTCCAATACTTTGACGACCGTCACCATCAAACAGGCGCAGGCTGGGAGAACCGTCTTCCGCCAGTCGAAGACGGAGCCGATTTCGACCTGTCTCGAAGAAACTCAGTAAGGGACTGCCACCAGCCGTACCGAACACGCCACTGTGCGCGGCCTGGTCTCCTGTGATCACCAACCCGTCATCGTCCTGCACAAGCATACTCAGGCGACTCTGGCCCACCTGGTTAAACAACCTTACGAGTGGCGTCTCGTTCTCGTCAATACCAATGATCCCGCGCACCTGTCCAGCCGTATCGTAGAACGAAAGTGAGGCCATTCTTCGCTCGTCCTGACCAGCCAGGACCGCGCGCAGACGACCATCCTGGTCAACAATATTAACCTGTGTTGCCGTTACGACCTGGGCTCCTTGGGCGCGGACCGTCACTGTAGTCGAGGTGACTAGCGCACCACCACAGACGCCACCCAAAAACGATACAAACAGCATGACGGCGACGAGATGAGTTCCTTGAAGGTGCATCAGTTTCTCCTTGGAAGCCCGGTACTGGCGCCGGTGTGGCGAACCGTGCCCAGGCGAGATACTATGGCGCATCGGCGAACGCCCGGCCGCGGGTCTCTGGCCCGATCCAGATCATTCCCGCCACCACCAGCCCTGACGTGACGATACACAGCCGCATCGCTCCGGTCAGCGTCATTCCGGTGTCCTGGAGCTGACCCACCACAACCGGAGTCAACGACCCGATCGCTGCACCTACATGGTACGCCAGACCCGGCCCGACTCCCCTAACTTCGGTCGGGAACCGCTCCGTCAAATAGGACGGCGCCATGCCCCAAATACCGGCACCCATCGCTCCCATGAGAATCGCACCCAGCCAGAGCAGGCCAGAATTCCCTCCTGCCAGGAATAGCGGCACGGACACCACGCCTATCAAGGCGGACAACGACACGGCGCCGCGGCGACCAAGTTGCGTTTCGGACGCCCGCCCCCATGCAGCCATCCCTAAAATCGCGCCGAGATTAAACGTAATCAAGTACCCGAGTGGCTCACGACCAATCTCGATCAGGAAGGTTGGATACCAGAAGGTGATCGAGTAATACGAGAACATGAAGACACTCATCAAGAGCGACGACTGTATCGTCGCACCGATGAGATCAGGGCAAAAGAGACGGATCAGCGACACGCGGTTACCTGCCTCACGATCCGCACGTGTCTGCAGCTGTCGCTGGCGTTCGATCCACACCGGGCTTTCGCTAACGCCGGACCGGATCCACAGTACCAACAACGCAGGGAGAACCCCGGTCCAAAACATGACTCGCCAGGCGATCGTCGACTCCAACGACTCGCTAAACGGGTCTGGAAACTGGCTAAATATCGGATAGATAAAGTGAAACGTCAGCGCTGAAACGATAAAGCCCCAGTACCAGCCACCCTGCAAGAGACCGGACGCGAGGCCACGGTAGCGGGCCGGCCAGTGCTCGAGCGCTAGCGGCATACCAGCCGCCCACTCGCCGCCCATACCTATTCCAAAGAGTGCACGGAAAGCGAACAGCATGGCGTACGACGTCGAGAACCCACTCAAGAACGCGAAGATCGAGAACCACAGAATCGACCATATCAGGGGCCGCTTGCGACCCCAGCGGTCGGCGGCCATGCCTGCCCCCAGACCACCCACCAGCCGGAACATCAACGTCACCGTCCCAAGGGCACCGGCTAGGGCTCGGTCTACTGCAAAACTGTTCTGGATGTCGATCAAAATAAACGTCATGATCGTGAAGTCGAATCCGTCGAGCAGCCAGCCGAAAAACGTCGCCAGGAATGCCTTCCATTGCTCCCCGGTGATCTGGCGATACCAGGGCAGTTCAGTCGAACGAGTCGGGAGCGCCATGGGTGAAAAGTATGACATTCCTCAACGATTGGCCTGGTACGCCTTTGATGGAATGCAGCGTCAGTCGAACAACCAGCTATGTCGACCTCAACCCGCTAGGGATACTATTGCGCTGTGGCTGTGACGCCTCGTGAGCCGGCCGCACTGTTCAGGCTCTGCTATGACGACGAACCGCCTTTCGAAACGATCGCCCCGCTGTCCTCGTACTTGTGAGCGCCGGCGGGAGCTTCGTAGACAAACCACAGCTTCTCGTCGATGCGACAGAACTCATCACCAAAGTCAGCCAGCGAACTGTTGTCAGATCAGCAAGGTCGATACAGAACACCGTGAACAGAGCAAGTCAACCAGACAATCTCACCCTGTGTGTGGTGAAGTGTAAGCCTGAGCCAGCTGAACTCTGGCGTCGGCTCGCCGATCAGCTTGGGGTGTCGGTCTTTCTTGTCCGGTAGGTATCACGAGGGGGACCCGACACTAGTTCCGTTTAGGATGGACGATCCCGTAGGCGTCACATGGACTTTATACCCCTGGCCACGATCATCACCTACTTCGCCGTCGTCACCGCCGTCGGCACCGCGATGGCGCGCCGCTCGCGAACCGCGGCCGGATGGGCCGTCGCCGGGGGCAGCATGTCGACGGTCATGGTCAGCGTCGGCGTCGGCGGTACTCGTATCGGTGGCGCTGGCACCTATGGTGTAGCCGGCGATGTCATCACCGGGGGCGTGTGGAATTTCTGGTGGTACGGAATAAACACCTTTCTCGCCCTTTCCTTGGTCGGCGTGCTTTTCGCGGTCTACTACAGGCGTCTCAAGCTGCACACCGTTGGCCAGTTGTTCACGATCCGCTGGGGCACGCGACGATGCCAGTGGCTGACCAGTCTGTGTGTGCAAACGGAGTACGCCCTGGTTAACCTGATCGAGGCATATGTCATCGGCGTCATCCTCAGCACGCTGACACCGTTATCGATGTTCGGTGGAACAATGGTCGCAGCGGTGATCTTCGCGACATACGTCTCGTTAGGCGGTCTGTGGGGCACCGCCTTCACGAATTTGATCCATTGCACGGTCGTCTTCTTCGGACTGTCCACCGTTGGTCTCATGGGGATCGCCCAATTCGGCGGGTGGCAGCAGGTCACGAGTGCCGTTGGACACCACCTCCAGGCGGCCGATCGGAGTGAAGCCGCGTGGTGGAGTATCGTCGGCACCGGCTGGCTTCCGATTCTTGCGATGTTTTTCTCCGCAGCCGTTCACACCCCAGCCGCCTCCGTCTACACGAATTTCGCAACCGCGGCACGCACCGAACGATCGATCGCCCCGGCCTTTATCCTGGGCGGCGCCATCGCTGGACTGACACCGCTGCTGGCAGGAGTCATTGGCATACTGACAACTGCTCGATACGGTCTCGACTCCGGATTGAGTGGGTATCGGAACCTTACCACCCTGGCTTCCGAGATTAGTCCTGTGGTCGGGAGCATCGCCCTGGCGGCTGTCCTGGCAGCGGTGATCTCGTCAGGTGGGCCAATCCTCCTCTCGAGTGCCACGATGTTTGTGCGCGACTGGCTACCCGTCACCTGTTGCACCACGTCCGCGCGACGGCTCCGCGCCTACCGCATCACGACTATCGTCTATGCGTTCGCAGCGGCCCTGGGGGCGTGGCTAGTGGCCACACGAACGACGGTCTCGATTCTCGATTTACTACTTTTCGGGTTCTCAATGGTCGTTCCTCCCGCCGTCGCAATCGGATACTTGATTTACTATCAACGTACGACAGAACAGGGGGCGTTCTGGGGCATGGCGATGGGGTACGTCGGAGGACTACTGTGGTTCGGACTCCTCAAACTCGCACTGGTATTTGGCTTCGAAGCACCGGAGGGATCGTCGACCCTGAGGCACGTACTCGCCTACTGCTTCACAGTGAACGGCAAGGGTTTCGATCCGTCATATTTCACGTTCTTCGTTCCCCTCATCGTAGTGCCTGTTGTCTCACTCATGACGCCCGAGGAGCTTCAACGTAAGACGAGCTTCTACGCGATGCTTTCCGGCGACGCGAAGGTCGAGTAAGCACAGTGATTGATAAGTCCATGGCTGCCCTCGGAACCACTTGACCAGCCCGTTAATATGTCCGGTAGAGTGATGCACACTATCTGACACCTTATGACACCGCCATGAACGTTGACCTCGCCTACGGACGTGGGCGCCTACCCATCGACTTTCCAGTCGATCGAACAACGGTGCTCGAACCGACCTATCTGGACGGACTGCCCAACCAGACACAGGCTGTGCGTAACGCCCTTCGCGCGCCACTCGGTACGCCCCCACTTCGCCAGTTGGTCCGTCCGGGCCAAACCGTGGCCATATCAATTTGCGACAGCACACGACCTATGCCCAGCCATACCGTGCTCCCCGTCGTGCTCGAAGAGCTGTCACATATCCGAACCGGTGATATCGTTGTGCTTGTTGCCACCGGAACGCACCGGGCAACCACCCCCGCTGAACTGGAGAGCATGGTCGGCTCCAACGTCCTTGAACATGTCACGGTGATCAACCACGATGCCTTTGACCAAGCCGGGCTGTGCCAGCTTCCAGACGTCCAGCCGGAGGTGCCGGTCTGGCTGAACCGCCACTGGATGGAAGCTGATGTTCGAGTGACGACCGGCTTTGTCGAACCGCATTTCTTTGCAGGATTCAGCGGCGGGCCAAAAATGGTGGCGCCGGGACTCGCCGGATTCGAGACAACGATGCGACTGCATGACGCAGCGATGATCAGCGCCCCCCAGTCCTGTTGGGGCGTGACCGTGGGTAATCCGATTCACGACGCCATTCGGCGCATTGCACTAGCTAGCGGAGTCGACTTCAATGTCGACGTCGCAATCAATCGTGACCGCGAGATCACCAGCGTTCAGGCAGGCGACTTACTGTCGGTGCACGCGGCGATGTGTCACACCGTTAAGCAGTCAGCGATGCAGGTGTTCAGCTCACCGTTCGAAGTCGTCGTTACCACCAACAGTGGTTATCCGCTCGACCAGAACCTCTACCAAACAATCAAGGGCGTCTCGGCCGCAGCCCAGGTCGTGAGACACGGCGGTGTGATCGTCTGTGCTTCCGAATGCTCAGACGGCATTCCCTCGCATGGTGAATACCGTCAGATTCTCTCGGAGCGCCAGACACCAGCTGAACTTCTCGAGATGATCTGCACGCCGGGGTATCGACGACACGATCAGTGGGAAGTGCAGGTCCAGACTCAAATCCAACAACGCGCTCAAGTGTTTCTCAAGGCCGAGGGTCTCAGCGACTCGGAGATACGAGCGGCCCACTTCTCACCCGTCGACGACATAGGCACGTCCGTACGCGAGCATCTCGCGAAGGGCGGCCCTGACGCTCAACTGTGCGTCTTACCCGAAGGACCTCAGACGATTCCGTATCTACGAACCGACTAGTATGAGTTTCGAACCGTCACACAAGACCACCAGTCTCCTCGCTCAGCTCCGTGCCTTCATGTGCGAAGTGGTTTACCCGAACGAGACAACCTTCGCCGATCAAGTGCGAACGTCAAGTAATCACTGGGCATCGCCAGCCGTGATGGAAACGATGAAGTCTCAGGCGCTGGCGGCGGGTTTATGGAATCTGTTCATGCCAGACAGCGAGCATGGAGCCGGCTTGACCAATGTCGAGTACGCCCCACTCTGCGAAGAAATGGGGCGATCTCCAATCGCGCCAGAGGTTTTCAACTGCGCAGCCCCTGATACTGGCAACATGGAGGTCCTGGTTCGGTACGGCACCAGCGATCAACAGACAGAGTGGCTCGCGCCATTGCTCGCTGGACGTATTCGGTCGGCGTACGCCATGACGGAGCCACAGGTCGCGTCGTCTGATGCGACGAACATCAGCGCGAGTATCGTGTCCGAGGGAGACGACTATGTCGTCAACGGTAACAAGTGGTGGATCACAGGCGCCGGCCATGCGAACTGCCGTCTGTTCGTCTTCATGGGAAAGACCGATCCCTCAGCTGAGCGGTACCGGCAGCAGTCGATGATCCTCGTCCCGAGAGAGACAACGGGGGTCACCGTCGTCCGCCCACTCACGGTGTTCGGCTATGACCACGCGCCACAGGGGCACTGGGAGGTCAAGTTCGAGGACGTTAGAATCCCCAAGCACAACATCCTCCTTGGTGAAGGACGTGGATTCGAGATCGCCCAGGGACGGCTCGGGCCCGGCCGGATCCATCACTGCATGCGGATGATCGGACTGGCCGAGCGATCGCTGGAAGGAATGTGTGAGCGGGTACGCTCAAGGGTTGCCTTTGGCCGGCCGCTCGCCGAGCAGGGTGTCATGCAGGAGGCTATCGCTAACTCAAGAATCGAACTCGAGCAGGCGAGGCTCCTTACGTTACACGCGGCACACATGATGGATACAGTCGGAAACAAGGCCGCCCGGGCCGAGATCGCAATGATCAAAGTCGTCGCGCCAAACATGGCCCAACGGGTGATTGACCGAGCGATTCAGGCTTACGGCGGGGCAGGCGTGAGCGCCGACTTTGGACTGGCCGCCGGATGGGCTCAAGCGCGGGCGACGCGGCTTTTTGACGGGCCAGACGAGGTTCATCGTCGAACGGTAGCGAGAGTAGAGCTCAGTAAGGGAGTCGAGGGCTCCTGACTTCTGTCTCCTCTTGCCTCACGCTTCACGCGTACACCAGCGTGATCGCCTCCGCGATGCATACCGGCTTCTCGATCCCCTCGGCCTCCATGATGAATTTACTCTTCGTGCGGAGCACGTCCGGGGCAATCCGTTCGGCCACGAGCAGGCTTTGCGTTGCCCGTAGTCGGCTCCCTACCGGAATCGGAGCGGTAAAACGTACCCGATCGTAACCGTAGTTGATGAACCGCGCGACACCGCGAAGCTCGAAAATCTCGTAGCGAAACTTCACGATCAGGGACAATGTCAAAAGCCCCTGGACGATTGGGCCACCAAACGGCAGTTCGCGACGGGCCCGTTCAACGTCAAGGTGAATCCATTGATGGTCCCCCGTTACTTCGGAGAACGTATCGACCATATCTTGTGTCACGGTCAACCAGTCGCTGGTCCCAAGATCGGTACCTGCCAAAATCTCCAACTCCTCAAGTCCATTGACCACCCGTTTCACACAGACCTCCACTTGGACCATCGTGTCAGACGATGCCCCCCCCACTTACATCACGCGTATTATATGACTGTGATTTTCCGGTCAACCTGGCGTGCGAAACGACCCCGAACTGATTAACGTTCGACCTGACGAGGTTCTGGACCTGACTCGCCTTGAGCCATGGCTCCGGACCAACCTATCGCGTACCGACGGCCCCCTCACCGTCCGCCAGTTTCCCGGGGGACACGCCAATCTCACCTACCTCGTGAGATTTGGCGAGACCGACTACGTCCTCAGACGGCCACCGCTCGGTCCCATTCCGCCAACATCACACGATATGGCCAGGGAGCATCGCGTGCTGACACGACTGGGAGAGGTTTTCCCACTCGCACCCACGAGCTTTGCGCTGTGTCAGGACCGATCAGTTATGGAAGTCGACTTTCACGTCATGGAGCGACGTCAGGGTCTCATAATTCGTTCGTCGCTACCGCCAGACCTCAAAGACGAACCGTCCACGGTTCGTCGGCTGAGCGAAATGATCGTGGACACGCTGGCCGATCTGCACACAATCGATTCGGACCGTATTGGATTGGGAAACCTCGGACACCCCGATGGTTTCGTGGATCGGCAGCTCGCGGGGTGGTCGACCCGATGGCACGCCGCCAACACTCAGGAGTGTCCAACCGTTGACCGTCTCATTCGCTGGCTGCACGAACAACGACCGGCCTCACCGGTAACGTCGCTGCTGCACAACGACTACAAGCTGGACAACATCCTGCTCGACCCGAGCCAACCCGCGACCGCCACTGCCGTGCTCGACTGGGACATGTGTACACGAGGAGACCCCCTGGTGGATCTCGGCTATCTACTCAACGTCTGGATCGAACGTGGAGATCCGCCTGAGTGGAGAGAAAACACGGCGATGCCTAGCTATGAAGACGGTTTCATGACTCGAAGCGATGTCGTCGAGAGATACGCGAAGCGAACCGGCTTCGACGTCGGTGGAGCACTCTGGTACTACGCGTTCGGAGTGTTCAAGCTGATGGTGATCTTGCAGCAGATCTATGTCAGATATCTACGAGGCCAGACCAAGGACCCGCGTTTCGCCGACCTGGGACGCCGGGTCCAGGGATTAGCTGACAAGGGAGCGGTGATCACAAACCGAGACCGGTCACTCTAAAACGGTTTCATCACCGCCATACTCACCGCGAGAAACACCGCGATGAGGGTAAGGACAGTGAGCGATCGGCCCTGGCCCGGCTGTCGGTAAGCCAGACTTGTCAACAAGGTCAGCCCCAGCCAACACGCCAGCTTGACGATGACCCATCCCTGCATGGCAAGTCCTAGTCGAGCCAAGAGTCCAAACCCGCTCACCAGTGCGACGACCGCCAGAATGCCAGACCACATCATCGAACGGCGCCGATTCTCAGGTCGAGGTGACGCCAGCGCCGAAAAGGTCACGGCCGTCATGAGGATCACCGAGAAGATATGGACAATTTGGTACAGTTGAATACTCATCGTGTCTCCGGCGACTACGTTATGGCAATGGGACGCTCGAATAGCTCAGTTCCGGGTCGTATCGCAGCACCGTCCGTTGGACCGAGACCACGACCCCTGCGATCTCAGCGGTGACGGCTTCGGCCTGATCACCAAACGCGCGGGTGACGATACCAGGCTGAACGAGTTCGGTGAAGCTCGCATGATTTTCGGCGATCTGCCACGATGTTGGTGACGGCCCAAACACTCGTTGGTACACACCGAAAACGAGACCCGCCTCACGAAACTGCTGTAACCGCTCTTCGAGAAACGTGGTCCATTCTTGGCCTCGACCCGGTGCGACCTCAATAGTTGTAACCCGCGCCAGGAATAGCCGTCCGACTTCGTCCGATTCCGCGCTGAGATCAGAACGATATTGCATCGCATAGCTATCGCGCGAAACCGTACACCTTCTGAGGCGGTCGACGAGACGCTGAAACGCGCCGGGCTCCATCACCCGAGCCAACGGCCCTCCTATATCGTAGTCGGCTAGGTCTCCGAGCGGGCTTACAAACTGCAGTTCGTAACTGTTCCCAAACTCCGCAGTTCTCCAGACCGAACGCCACGGAATTCCCGCCGCCTGCAGGCCAGGCGTGACTTCGTCGAGTTGAAGTTCAATATAGTCTTCAAGCCGCTCAGGGACTACTTTAACGACGTCCACCCGTAACCAATCAGGGCGATCTTGAGCACGCAGACCGCCCGCGGAACCGGCGTCGACCAGTACAAGCAGCCCAGTAACGATCGCAACGCGCACACCCAGAGATGTCATCGGCCCGTCCCTCCACTTCGGATGCATCAGTAGCGACGTGACACTACTCTATCACCGAGGGGTGGGCGTCTGATTTTTGACGCCGGCGATACGTTCGTCAAACTCAGCGTGCCTCACCGTGAAGACCCTCGTGCTCGTCCACCGTCATCAAGAGCGCCCCTCCTACGATAAAGAACAGTATCACGCTAAACACACCGACACGTTGAGAGTAGGCATCGCTCAACACCCCCAAAAGCCACGGCCCGGCAAATGCCGTCACCTTTCCGGAAAACGCGAAGAATCCGAAGAACTCCGACTCGTGCTGCTTTGGCACAAACCGCCCCATGAGTGACCGACTCGCCGACTGGGTGGGTCCCAGGAAAAAGCCGATGCCGATCCCTGCCACCCACAGCCAGAAGCGGTCTGATGCGAAGGCGGCCAGCATCGTTGACAACGCGAGAAAAACCAAGCTGATCATGACGGTCGTCTTGCCACCCAGGCGGTCGTCAACAGAGCCAAAAATCCACGCTCCGGCACCCGCGACGACATTCAGCACGCTACCAAAGACGATAACCTCCGAGAGCGTGAAACCGAAGGTCCCTGCCGCGTAGATCCCACCGAACGCAAAAATCGTCACGAGCCCGTCGTTATAGATCAGACGGGCAACCAAGAATCGCCTGATCTGGCGGTGGCGGCACAAGTGAGCAAATGTCTGCCTCAGATCAACGAACGCTGCGCCGAGATCAGATCGGGGGCGATAAACATCCGAGTCCCGAACTAACAGAAAGAAAGGCACACTGAACACCAGAAACCAGGCGCCAACTAAGAGATTCGTCGCCCGGACGTTAAAGCCATCCACCGAGCTTATGCCGAGTGGTGGCGGGTCCCAGGTCGCAAACGGGAAAGCCAGCGCAAGACAGATCAGCCCGCCGGCATACCCAAGACCCCACCCGTAGCTGGACACACGGCCGAGACGGTCTTCCGAGACAATGTTCGGTAAAAATGAGTTGTAAAAGACCAGTCCAATCTCGAACGCTACATTGGCAACAACGAACAGAACGATCGCGATCAGCGCCGCATGGACCTGACCAGGACGAACGAAAGTAAGAGCAGCCGTCATCAGACAACACACGAGCGTGCAGCTGAACAGATACTTCCTCCGGTCGCCTCGATCCGCCAGGACACCCGCAAACGGAGCCACGACGGCAACAATGACCGCACTCACGATGATGCCCCGCGACCACAGTGCCGTTCCGCGACCCGGATCGTCGGCAAAGGTCTGCGTGAAGTAAGTGGAATAGACGAACGTCACGACCAGGGTGTTGAAAGCCGAGTTAGCCCAGTCGTACAGACACCACGACGCAATCACCTTGGGGTCGCCACGCGAAGAGGGATCGGCCACAGTTCACCGATCCTGACATACAATTCTGCGGGGTTGCTAAAATCCCGTTCGGTAACAGGACGTTCTGGAGACTAGACATGCCCTTCTATACGTTAATCGCGCACGACCGAAAAAATGGTCTCGAACAGCGCATGGCTCACCGGCCGGCCCACCTAGAGCACATGGCTCGCCTCGACGCAGTTGGCCGTATTCAATACGGTGGACCGCTCCTCGATGAGAACGGCAACATGGTAGGCAGCCTGATCATTATCGAGGCCGACGACCTTGAATCGGCCCGCGCCACGTTTGCGAAGGACCCTTACGTGATTCACGGTGTGTTCGAGGACTACGATGTGGTTGGAACCAAAAAGGTCTTCCCCAGGGGGAACTGATGACGAGTCCCCACCGACGGACACGGCTCCTAACTGCTGTTACCTGTCTCGCACTGACGGCGGCGTGTGGAAGCCGTGGCGCCGACGAAACAGACGGCCCAGGTGACCACGCGCCAGATGGCCGAGCGGTCCATGTCAGCGGAGGTGCGATCGCTGGAACGACCTCAGACCTCGATCCAGGAGTCGCCGTCTATCTGGGGATCCCGTACGCGGCGCCTCCGACCCGTCAATTGAGATGGCGTCCACCACAGGATGTCGATCCTTGGGAGGGAAGCCGAGCCGCTGACAGCTACACCCCTGGGTGCCCTCAGATCTTTCGTGAGGCTGATAGCTTCTTCGGTCCTGGTGCCGACACGACCGCCGAAGATTGCCTCTATCTCAACGTGTGGACTGCGGTAGAAGATGCGACGGCCGGTCTCCCCGTGATGGTCTGGATCCACGGCGGGGGTCTCACCAGGGGTACCGGAGCGCTGCCAGGGTATCGGGGTGACCGACTGGCCGCTCGCGGGGTGGTCGTGGTCACCGTTAACTATCGGCTCGGACCGTTCGGCTACCTGGCGCATCCACTCTTGAGTGCAGAAAGCGAGCACGGTTCGTCAGGCAACTACGGCGTGCTCGACCAGATCGCAGCCTTGCAGTGGGTACAGGAAAACATCGAGGCATTCGGTGGCGATCCAGGTCGTGTGACGATCTTCGGCGAGTCGGCAGGTGCGTGGAGTGTGAATACACTACAGGCTTCGCCCCTCGCTCGCGGGCTGTTCCATCGCGCGATCGGACAGAGCGGTGGCCGCTTCGGCGACACCACTTACCTGGCGGATGCGACAGTGACCGGCCCATCAGCCGAAGAGGTAGGGTCTCGGTTTATTGAGGGGATGCTTGCCAGCAACCAACGTCTGACTATGGAGCTCGGAGAAGATGTACCGGTGGAGCTCGAGTTCATGCGGCGCACCACGACCAACGAAATCCTCGACTTCATGGCGGGTAGCGACACGCCATTTCGCACGTCGGAAAACGTCGACGGCTGGGTACTCGAGCAAAATATCTACGATACCTTTGCCGCTGGAACGCAGCATGACGTGCCGGTCCTCGTTGGTGCGAACGCGGACGAAACTACGGTGTATGCCGACCGAGAAACACTCAGCCTGGAAAGCTATCGAGTTCAGATTCAAGAGGTATTCGGCGATCTCGCCACTGAACACCTTCGGGTTTACCCAGCAACCGATGACGAGTCGGCTCGTAAAGCCAGGATCGACAGCACCTCAGATCTTCGCTTTAACTGGGAAATGCGTACCTGGGCTCGCATGATGGCGACTGTCCCGTCTGATGCGTATCTCTACTTTTTCACACGCCAGGCGCCTGGCGAGCACAGCGCGCTTGGGGCGTTTCACGGAGCCGAGGTTATCTACGTCTTCAATAACCTTGGGTTGACCCCGTGGCCACCGAACGTCAGCCGGCAATTCGACGACATCGACCGCCAGCTGGCCGATCTAATGGCATCGGCCTGGGTGAACTTCGCCTCCACGGGAGACCCGAACGAGTTTGGGAGTGCTGAGTGGCCGACCTACGACGCTTCAGAAGATCGGGTGATGGTGTTTAGCGACACGGCAGAATCGATGCCACACCCCCGGTCGGCACAACTGGACATGCTCGACCGACATCAACAGAGCCGTCGATCCAATGAAAAGAACTAGAAGCGGTTTTACAACCTTTCAGCGCAGAGGGTGGCGCAACCCCTGGGTACAAGACTGACCCTCGACTACCTGCGCTCGACATCAGGAAAGGTCTCAGTGTCAGGTTCTCTCTGAACACCGAGAGTGTTAAGCACCATCGAGACCATCCGATAGCCGGCGACAGTAATCACAATGTCGATCAGCTCTTGCTCACCGTGCGACTCGGCCAGTGTAGCCCAGGTCGCATCGGAGATGGTGTCATCCCGGTAGAGCTCGTCGGTAGCCCTCAGTAGGGCAGTGTCGATCGGGCTCCAGCCTGAGGCGTCCGGACCGACCGATACATTTCGTACCTCATCGTCGGTCAGACCTTCCTCCCGCGCGATTGGTGCATGCTGGGCCCATTCGTATTCGGCACCGCAGAGCCATCCAATTCGTAAGATGAGCATCTCACGGACACGACCTGAAAGGGTCGACCCGGTGCGGATGTAGGTCGACTGAACCGCACGTGAGCGGTAGAGCACTGGGAAACGAACCAGCGTGGCAAACAGATTAATCGGCGGCTGACCGGTCCCGTCGGGATCCAGGAGTGCTCGCTCTGCCTCGGTTCGCTCCTCTACGGGCACCGGAACAATCCGTGGAATCTCCAGACGGAGAGGCGTCGCTCGAGCCAGCTCTATCCGGCCGAGAATGTCTGTCGGCCGGCGGTCGGCGAAGCGATCATCGGGCTGAACCCCAAAGCTATTCGCCATCATCGCTAACATCGTGTGTTCTGCAACCGTGAATAGGACGTCGACGATTTGACGTGCGTTGTAGACCTGACCGAGCGCTGCCCACGTCTCGTGGGACAGGAATGAATCACGGTAGAGCTCGTCGGCCGCTCTCAGAATCGTACTGTCCCAACGCCCCCATTCGGCCTCCCGGCCCTCCGCGACACGTCTCAGGTCCTCATCCTGCAATCCAAACACCCGAGCCTTCTCGGCTTGCTCGGCCCACATGACATCAGAGCGAGTCAGCCAGGCCACTCGAAGAGCCAGGAGCGTTTGGTCGACGACCGTCGCCATAGCTCGCTCCCTGACATACTCAGCTAGAGGACCGATGCCGGCCGCCGCCGCCGGGTGACGGCCAAGGGTCCTGATGAGGTTCGTCGCCGAGTTGGCGTCCACCCCAAACGCCGAAAACGTTTCTCGAAGGCCATTCGCCGACGACTCGGCTGCCGCTTCGACCGGTTGAATTCTTGGTGTGTTCACGCGTATCTGCGCCCACGCGGTTACGGAAATTACCGTGACCGTCACCACCACGAAAGCTAGCTCATGCCGCATCACGATCTCGCACCCGTGGGCGGATTTCAATGTCGTCGAGTGTTGGGATCATAGCCGATCACAGACAAATCTCACCGCACTCGGCACGCGAACTCGACGCCGTCCTGGTCTACAATGATGCCTCTCATCAATTCGCCAATGTCCAGCATCGACATAACGACGCTCTTCTCTCTGTCTGGAAAAGTTGCGCTCGTGACAGGTGGCTCTCGCGGCATTGGACGGATGATCGCGGAGGGCTTCGTCCGTTCCGGCGCAACGGTTTATATTACGTCGCGCAAACGGGAAGCCTGCGAACAGACCGCCCGCGAGCTCTCGGCCATCGGTCCGTGTCACGCGGTTCCAGCTGATATCGCGACCGCACCCGGCCGCAGCTCACTCGTTCGCGCCGTCGAAACACGCGTGGCGGCGTTACACATTCTCGTAAACAACGCCGGAACAAACTGGGCGGCGGCGTTTTCCGACTATCCGGAGGCAGGTTTTCAGAAAGTGATCGACCTGAACCTAACCGCGCTCTTTTTTCTGACCCGGGACCTGACGCCGCTGTTGGAACGGGCGGGGCGCCCAGAAGATCCGAGCCGAGTGATCAACATCGGATCGATTGACGGGCTCTGCGTGCCAACGGTCCTCCCAACACCCACCTTCGCCTACACGGCTAGCAAAGCAGCAGTCCACCATTTAACGAGAACGTTGGCCATCTTCCTGGCACCAAAACAGATCACAGTGAACGCAGTCTCGCCAGGCTTTTTCGAGAGCAAGATGACGGCGCAAACCCTGCGGGAACATCGCCGAACGATCGAAAAAGCCTGTCCGCTCCACCGGATCGGAAATCCAGAAGAGATGGCCGGTGTGGCGATCTATCTAGCGTCGAGAGCCGGCGCCTATACGAATGGCGCCGTCATTCCAGTTGATGGCGGCACCAGCATCAGCTAGCGGAGTGTCTGAGACCGGGCTCTACCAGAAGCCAGTGAGGTGTCAATGATCTATCGCAGCCCATTTCCAGACGTCGATATCGCAACGATGTCTCTGCCGGCTTTTGTACTGGAACATGCCGACCGCCGATCTGACAAGGCGGCATTGATCGACGGACCAACGGGCCAAACGCTGACATACGCCCAGCTCGCGGGAGCGATCAAGCGCACCGCAACGGGGCTGGCAGCGCGAGGATTTGCCAAAGGTGATGTTTTTGCGATCTTCAGTCCCAACCTGCCGGAGTACGCCGTTGCGTTTTTTGGCGTCGCGGCCGCCGGCGGTATCAGTACGACAATTAACCCTACTTACACGGCGACGGAACTCCGGCGGCAGCTCCAAGATTCAAGTGCCAGATATCTGGTGACCATCCCGCAGTTTCTCGACACGGCACGGGAGGCCATCACCGAGACCGTCGTCGAGGAAATCTTCGTCTTCGGCGACGAGGAGGGCGCGACGCCGTTTACCACGCTCATGGTGGAGGGTAACACTCCAGTAATCAAAATCGATCCCAGAGAAGACCTTGTGGCATTGCCCTATTCCAGCGGAACGACAGGCCTACCCAAGGGCGTGATGTTGACCCACTACAACATCGTGGCGAACTTGACGCAGATTAACGGTGTCGAACAGACCGCCGCTACCGAGGTCCTGATCGGCATTCTGCCCTTTTACCACATTTATGGCATGGTCGCGATCATGTGCAGTGCACTCCGGGTCGGCGCGACGGTCGTGACGATGCCGCGGTTCGATCTTGATCAGTTTCTGGGTCTGATTTCGAGGCACGGTATTACGACCGGCTATTTGGTCCCGCCGATCGTGCTGGCGCTGGCCAAGCATCCGGCGGTCGACCAGTACGACCTGTCGACGCTAAACGACATCATGTCTGGCGCGGCACCCCTACCTGAATCGGTCGCCACGGCGTGTGCCAGCCGTAATAACCTCGTTGTGCGCCAGGGCTACGGGCTGACCGAGACCAGTCCTGTGACACACATTAACCCACGGACGTCAGCGCTCAAGGTTGCATCGGTCGGTACGCCTCTACCGAACACGGAGCATCGAATCGTCGATCTCGCGACGATGAAAGACGCACCGCAGGGAGAGCTGGGCGAGGTTTGGATCCGTGGACCACAGGTGATGAAGGGATACCTACACAATCAGGAGGCCACCCGGGAAATAATTGACGAGGAGGGATGGTTGCACTCAGGTGACATCGGGAAAACCGACGGCGACGGCTACCTCTACGTTGTCGACCGAGTCAAAGAATTGATCAAGTACAAGGGGCTTCAGGTCGCACCGGCCGAGCTCGAAGCAGTTTTGCAGTCGCATCCGGCGATTGCCGACGTGGCTGTTATTCCTAGCCCCGATGAAGAAGCAGGTGAGGTGCCAAAAGCGTTCGTCGTGGTCAAGCCTGAAACCACACTGACGGCCAACGAGGTGATTGCATTCGTGGCCGAGCGAGTGAGTCCACAGAAAAAGGTACGCAAGGTCGAATTTATTGACGCGATTCCAAAAGTCCCGTCGGGAAAAATCCTTCGCCGAACGCTGGTCGAGCGTGAGCGTGCCTCCGTTGGTGGTCGATGAAATCGCTCAATGGCTGACTCGAAGGTGTCCTGTATGACGACATTCAGAAACTCATAAACGCCCAGGATCTCGCCTCGTCTCAACCTTACGCTCAACAGCCGGAATGATCTGCTGCTCGACGAGGTCGTATAGAGACCGTAGATGTGCTCGGCGCCCCTCACCTGGAGTTGGCAAAGAGGTCGTCGTCACTACTAGCCTGAGGTCTGGCACGACAAAGATGAACTGTCCGCCATACCCCCACGCATAGTACGCCTGATAGCCGGCCAGCGTCCGCATCCACCAGCCATAGCCGTACTCCCGTCCGGACCGCTCCGAGCGCGACCGAGGCTCCAGTGATGCGAGGATCCACGCCTCGGAGACAACCCGCGTGCCGGCGTACGTCCCGCACGACAGCACCAGCTGTCCCACAGACACCATCGCCCGCGGTGTCATCTGCATCTCGTTCCCTCCGAAGTAGACTCCCTGCGGGTCCCGGAGCCATCCGGGAAGTGAAAAGCCCAGCTTCTCAGCAAGATAACGGCGTCCAAACTCGAGCGTGCTCATCCCGCTTGCCTCGGTCAAAATCGCCGACAACAGATGGGTGTTACCAGTGCTATAAATCCGCCGGCCGCCAGGCTGATCGATCATGGGACGCGTGAGAATGTGCTGTATCCAGTTACCGCTCTGGACCCACCGACCATAGTTGCGATTGCTGGTGGTCTCGAGCCCAGACTGCATGGAGAGTAATTGCCCCACTGTAATCCGGGTCTTCGCAAAATCAGCATCATCACCAAAGTGCTCGGAGAAGTAGTCACCAATCGTCTGATTCACACCGGCGATATAACCAAGGTCAATGGCGATACCGACCAGGAGTGAGATAATCGATTTGGAGGCTGATTTCAGGTTGGCCACGCGCTGCGACGAGGCACCATGATAGTAGTGCTCCTCGACGAGCTGGTTGTCGACGGACACCAGTAGACTCCGGAGACGTGGCAGCTGGTCTGCTCGCGACAGGAGCTCGGTGCGAAGCGCGGGGTCAAGTGGTGAGGTGGGCAGGCTGTCACCAGGTGGCGCCGCACCGGATGCCGCAACCAGCACACCCATGACGACAACGGCGAGGACAACACTGAAACCTACAGAGAAACCTACGGATGGCCGCTCGACATCTTGCATCTCTTGACCCGGCTACGTGAAGCGAGTATCCCTCAGTTGTCCACCGCTGCCAACGGCCGATCGCCCAAAGAAGTTCGGCCGACAAGATTTTCGTAAATGCCGACTGCAGATTCGGCCATCCCGATAGCCGTGTAGTGCGACCGGACGCCCACAGCACCGGCGGTCCCCAGCTGAACCCGGCGAGCCGGATCGGCCTCCAGTGCTGCTAGTGTGTCAACTAATGCATCGATATCGTCAGGTGGCACCAGTACTCCTCCACCCGTGCGCTCGACCATCTCGGTGTAGGTGCCACGTCGTGGCGTGACGACCGGCACGCCGCAGGCCATCGCCTCCAGCAGAGCAAGTCCTTTGGGATCGTCGTAGACCGCAGGCACGACAAACAGATCCAGCTTGCGGAGAAAGTCGACCTTACGCGCCCGGTCCAGCGTACCCTCAAACGTCACGTCGTCCTCGAGACCCCACGCTTTCACTTGCCTCTGGAGACTCTCGAAATACGGGCGGTGCTCAGGACCCACGTAGCCAGCGATTCGTACCGACGTCGTCGCGTACTGACCACGCTGGCGAAGCCGGTGGAACGCCTCGCACAACAAATGCGTACCTTTCTCAGGGGCAATCCGACCGAAATAACCGATCACGCAGCGATCGGACGTCGTGTCCGCCGACGTGCGAGGCTTGTACCCGGTTACGTTGATTCCAAGGGGCACGACATCGACCTTGGCGCCGGGCACTCCCAGGTACCGACACATTCGCTCGGCATAGTAGTCGCTGACGGCTAGAAACCGGTCCACGTACGCCACGCTTTGACGGATGAGCTGCAGCGCTTGAGCTCGATATGGTTCATCCAAGTGGTTAAGAAAGATGTCTTCGCCCTGCAAGGTACAGCAGACAGGTACCTTAAGCGCGTCCTTGATCGGCCGCGCGAGCGCAATCAGCATGGAGTTTGAAAGGTCAACCACGTCAGGTGTGGGCTCGTGAGTCAACCAGTGGACAAGCTTATCGATTTCTTTGGCCTGGTGACCGTTCGGACCGGCCAGCACCGACACGGTGAGCTCTCCGAGCTCTGCGGGGCGGGTTTTCAGACCCCTACCAGAAACCGCACGAATCAGCCACGGCGCCTCCCATAGTCGGTCGAGTAGCCACGGGGTGTGCCGAAAGAGAGAGAGATGTTGCTCGAGGTAGACGCTGACCCCACCGAAAAAGACTCGTTCGGCGCTGACGTTTTCCTCGTCGGTCAACGTCGGCGTATACATCGGCAGCAGGAGCACATCGTGCCCCTGCGCCATCAAGGCAGCTGCAAGAGTATTGTCGCGTATGCAGCTGCCGCAGTACATGCCCCCGGCACCGGCCGTGATGTACGTAATGCGCATGGGAACGAAGAGTGATTATAACGTCAGGCATCCTAACAATAGGACCGACCCGAAATCGCGACGACCTCAGTGATACCATACGCACATGATTCAATCCATGCTTCCACAGACGGCTTCTTTTATCTCCATCGGTATCCTTATCTTTGGACTGGCCGCCGCCGGCCAAATCCCAGCCCCTGACGATGTGGCGGCCGCACCGAGCGACGCCGAGACCACCAGCTCCGGCCTGGCCTCCAAGGTCATCCAGGCCGGCACAGGTTCCGTGCACCCATCGGCAACGGACGAAGTGACAGTCCATTACACCGGGTGGCTGACCACCGGACAGATGTTTGATAGCTCCGTCGCCAACGGTGCTCCAGCCACTTTTCCCCTGAACCGTGTTATCAAAGGGTGGACCGAAGGCGTCCAACTGATGGTCGTTGGAGAGAAACGGCGCTTCTGGATTCCGTCCGAACTTGGTTACGGCGAGAGCGGTGCGGCTGGAGGTGCCATCCCCCCCGGCGCAAGTCTCGTCTTCGACGTTGAGTTACTAGGGATCAGGTAGCGCCTGCACGAAGCGCGAGAGAAAGTCGAAGCCTCGGCGCTATAAGCTATAACAAGCACGCGCTGGACGAGCCCTCTGTCAGCAACAGACAGGTTAGCGTCGCTGGTTGTATCGACGATATGAACCGGCAACCGGAATGTGGTCGCAGACTCCGCAAACGACGTTCGCGTCCCCTCCCCCCCGATCAGTCTTCCTGACGCGAGGGCCGTCGAGCAGAGAAACCGGCGTCATGATGATCACTCAGGCACCAATGGGGCCCCAGCGACGACCAGTTCCGAAAAATTCAGACGAGCCTAGCCTAGCGCGTACGACCTGGAACCGGGTTGGGGACTCCACCGATGCGGAGGCATGGTGTGGAAACGAAAGCGGTTCTACTGTGCCGAAATCGCGCTACGCCCTTTCCGCAGCACGTACTTCTGAATCTTGCCAGTCGCTGTTTTTGGGAGCTCGGTCACGAACTCAACCTTACGTGGTGCCTTGAAGTTGGCCATGTGTTCGCGTGCGTAGGCGATCAACTCGGCTTCTGTGAGCACGGTATCCGCCGCCAGTCGCACAAACGCGTGTGGCGTCTCCCCCCATTTGGGGTCGGGTATGCCAACCACCGCCACCTCCTGAACTGCGGGATGACGCATCAGAATCCCTTCGACCTCGACGGATGAGATGTTCTCCCCGCCACTAATGATCACGTCCTTGAAGCGGTCACGAATCTCCGCATAACCGTCCGGATGAACCACCGCCGCGTCACCGCTGTGGAACCAACCGCCGCGCGTTGCTTCTGCGGTGGCCTCTGGATCGTTGTAGTAGCCGTCCATGACGACGTTCCCCCGAACCACGATCTCACCAAGAGTTTGACCGTCACGCGGGACCGGGTTGTCGTTCTCATCGACCACGCGCAGCTCACCCGACGTGATGAGCTCGACACCCTGACGGGCCTTGATCGTCGAGCGCGCCTCGAGACTCAACGCGGCGTGCTCCGGTCGAGGCTCGCAGATAGAAATGAGGGGAGCGGTCTCGGTCAAACCATAGGCCTGGGTGAGGTTCCACCCGAACTTGCCCTCGACCCGCTGAATGGTCGCAGCCGCCGGCGGCGCCCCTGCGGTCAAGACCCTAACCCCTGCAGGCACCTCGCCCCGGACCTCCGGCGGTGCCGTGGCCAGCGCGATGAGGACAGTCGGCGCGGCACAGAGCATCGACACCGATTCGTCTCGCATGAGACGGAACGCCATGGCCGGATCTACCTTGCGCAGGCAAACATGTGTCCCTCCGACAGCCGTCACGATCCAAACGAAGGTCCAGCCGTTGGCATGAAACATCGGCAAGGTCCACAAATACCGATCAGCACAGGTCATCGGTAGATGCACGAGTGTTCCCACCACGTTCATATAGGCATTTCGATGGGTGATCATCACGCCCTTCGGACGCGACGTCGTTCCGCTGGTGTAATTGATTGCGAGTAGTTCGCGCTCGTCGACCGAGGGACGGTCGACGCCTCCAGACTCTGCCTCGAGCAGCGTCTCATAATTAAGCCACCCGTCCTGGGTTCCTTCGAGAGCCACCCAGTGCAAGACGTCACCGCAAGAGCCACGGATCGTCTCAAGAGTCTCGAGGTAGTCGGCGTGGGCACAGACGACCGTCGCCCCGCTGTGCTGGATGATGTATTTCATCTCGCCTGGCTTGAGACGGAAATTGATCGGAACCACCACAGCTCCAATCTGCGGAACGGCGTAGAACGACTCAAGCTGCGAGTGTGTATTCGGTGAGACGTAGGCAACGCGGTCACCCTTGGTAACCCCAAGGCGCTGCAGCGCGGCAGACCAGCAGTCGCACCTTTCACCGAACTGCGTATAAGTGAGCCGTATCGACCCGTCGACGACAGCCTCTCGATCCGGGTAGAGTGAGCGCGCCCGACGCTGGAACTCAAGCGGTGTAAGTGGAGTCTCCATGGCTCGCCCTCGAACAGTCTACTGTTGCTTCGGTCCGACCGTGTTTCGCAGCACACCGACGTGCTCGAGCTCCACCTCGACAACGTCGCCGGGCTGCATGGCGCTTGTCTCCCCCGGAGTGCCGGTGAAGACCATGTCACCGGCTTCGAGCGTCACGTATCGTGACACATAACTCACGATCTCGGCCGGGCCAAAAATCAGGTCTTTAGTACGCTGCGCCTGCTTCACCTCTCCGTTTAACCGTGTCTGCAGCATCAGGTCGTTGTAGTCGGCACCGGAAACCATGACCGGCCCGACCGGGCCAAACGTGTCCGCGCCCTTCGCTCGAAACCACTGAAGATCGCCCTGCTGCCACACACGTTCACTCACGTCATTGCCAGGTGCCACCGCAAAAATGTACTCGTGAGCCTCTTCCTTCGTTACGTTCTTGGCAGTCTTGCCGATGATCAACACCATCTCGCCTTCGTAGTGCAGATCCGTCGCATCCGGGTAGTAACTGATCTCGGTGTCATGAGGAATCAGCGACGTCGGATACTTGGAAAAGAGTCCGGGATACTCTGCTGGATCGGCTTCGTTCAGATGACTGCGGTAGTTGAACCCGACCGCGATGACCTTACCCGGTGCCGTTGGGGTCAGCAGTTTTACTTCTCCGAGCATCGCGATGTTGCCGGTACGCTGGCGAGCAGTGAAGATATCGCCCCGAAGCTGATGGATCGTTTCGTCCTCGAGGATGCCGTAGGACACGTTGCCGTTGTATTCGTAGCGAACGTAGGTCGTGGTCTCCTGTGCGAAGATGGTGCCACTCACCGTCAAAACAAGTATCGCGACCACAAACCGAACTGTTTCTTGCATTTTATTTCTCCTACGGGCGACGGCCTGGGGAGTCCGGAATATAGCACCGATTCCAGATGGATCCCAGTTGCCTTGCCGAAAAGAGACGTATGCTATTCTGCCAGCTAAGAGTACCGGCTTATGCCAAACGTCACCGTAACACCAAGCACCACCCTCCTGGACCGAGACATCGCCCACCTCATCCACCCACTGCACGATGCCGCACTCCATGCGCACGCCAAAGTCTGGGTTAAGGGTGAGGGCACGATCCTGACTGACGCCGACGGGCGGGAATTCATTGACGGGCTGGCAGGACTTTGGAACGTCACCGCTGGGCACGGGAGAACCTCGCTGGCCGACACCATGCGTGATCAGGCAGCGACACTCGCCTATGTCTCAGGCTATAGCGGGAGTTCGAACGAGCCTGCCATCGCTCTGGCCGAGCGGCTCTCCGGTCTCTGTTATCCGTCCATTAATCACTTCTTCTTCACTAGCGGTGGCGGAGAGGCGACCGAGAGCAGCATCAAGATGTCACGGGCCTACTGGAAGCTCAAGGGGAGACCGAACAAGACCAAAGTCATTTCGCGCAACGAGGCCTACCACGGCGCGACCATGGCTGCGATGAGCGCAACCGGACTCAGCATCTACTGGCCACTGTTCGAGCCACGGGTCCCTGGGTTTATCCACATCCCATCACCGTACCCCTATCGCTACGAGGCGCCGGCAGGGACGAGCCAGGGTGTGACTGCAGCGAACGAGCTGGAGCAGGCAATCCTTAAGGAGGGGCCGGACACCGTCGCGATGTTCATTGCGGAACCGGTTCAGGGTGCTGGCGGCGTGATCGTCCCACAGGACGACTACTTCGCGCGCATTCGTGAGATTTGCACGAAGTACGACGTGTTGTTCGTCGCGGACGAGGTCATCACAGCGTTTGGTCGAACGGGCAAGATGTTTGCCCTCGATCACTGGGGTGTCGAGCCTGACATCGTTCAGTTCGCCAAAGCGATCACATCGGGGTATTTCCCATTTGGAGGGATCGGCGTGAGCGACGCAATCTCTCAGGTCTTGCGGGACGACGGTCGAGCGTGGATGCATGCCTATACCTATAGCGCGCACCCGGTGGGATGTGCGGTCTCTCTGCGAACACTGCAGATTGTCGAAGAGGAGCGCTTGCCAGAACAGGCCGCCACCAAGGGTCAGTACCTCTTCAATGCATTGACGGCGGCGCTGGCCCACCATCCACACGTCGGCGACATCCGCGGTAAGGGCCTGATGTGTGCGGTGGAGCTCGTGCAGGACAAGACCACCAAACAGTCGTTTCCGCCCGAAGATAAGATCGGTCTTCGCTTGAACCGCGCGGCGGTCGAAAGAGGCCTATTCAGCCGAGTGAAAACCGACTGCTATCTCCTCGCACCACCGATTGTGATCACGACTACACAGATCGACCAGGTCGTCGAGATCCTGGCCGACTCAGTTCGCGCCGTGGTGGGCTGAAGTGCTCACTGCCGGCCTACGACAGACCTCCGACCTATAATGCCGCCATGATTTTCGACTCTTCCAGTAGAAACGACCTCGTGCACCGCGAGCGTGAGCTCTCCACCGAGTATGCCCGGCTTAAGAATATCGGTCTGAAGCTAGACCTGACACGGGGGAAGCCCAGCCCTGAACAACTCGCTCTTTCGGATGACTTGGATACCATCCTCGACGGTCAGTACGTCCTCGATGACGGTACGGATGTGCGCAACTACGGCAGCCCGACCGGCATCCCAGAAGCTCGTCGGCTCGGAGCCGAGCTGCTTGGTGTCTCGGAGGATCTCGTGATCGCGGGCGGTAACGCCAGCCTGACGTTTATGTATCAGTACCTGTCAAACTCGCTGTTCTACGGCGCACTTGGCCCAGGCACGGCGTGGCGAGACGAAGGCAGTCGACTCAAGTTCCTTTGCGTCGTGCCCGGATACGACCGTCACTTCACGATCACGGAAGATCTGGGCTTCGAGATGATCAATGTCAAGATGCTCGACACCGGTCCGGACATGGACGCGATAGAGCGACAGGTTCGGAAGGATCCACTGATTAAGGGAATCTGGTGTGTTCCCAAGTATCAAAACCCAACGGGATATACATTCTCCGACGAGGTCGTTGAGCGGTTCGCTCGACTCGGAACAGTCGCGGGACCTCACTTTCGCATCATGTGGGACAACGCCTACGCCGTCCACGACCTCTCTGGTGACGGCGACACCCTGGCAAATCTGATGGAAGCCTGTCAGGCCGCCGGCACCTCCGATTCGGTCGTCATGCTAGCGTCGACCTCAAAGATCACCCGGGCTGGAGCGGGTGTCTCGTTCCTGGCCTGCTCGCCAGACAATTTGAACCACTTTGTGAAACGGCTCGTCGTGCAGACCATCGGTCCGGACAAAATCAATCAGTTGCGGCATGTCCGTTTCCTGAAAGATCGCCAAGGTATCGAGAACCACATGCAGCGTCAGGCCAAAATCGTGCGACCGAAATTTGAAGCGGTGCTTGAGTACCTCGCCAACGGTC
>Ga0310120_10000544_pt1 | contig 29950 bp, 21 predicted proteins | sample CB27_AW_983_MG_FD_203506 | JGI IMG/M metagenome (GOLD analysis project Ga0310120, IMG submission 203506) | Marine microbial communities from Western Arctic Ocean, Canada - CB27_AW_983 | ecosystem: Environmental > Aquatic > Marine > Oceanic | place: Canada: Western Arctic Ocean | collected...
AGGCGATCCCCTTTCTCAAGGAGCGGCTACGACATCGACTCGGATGTGGCCATTCGATCAATTGGGCCCAACAGGGCACCACCGTGGTGGTCGTCGCCGGGGTCAATGGAGTCGGCAAGACCACATCCATCGCGAAACTGGCCCATCAGTGGAGATCGGAAGGTCGCAGCGTGGTGCTCGCTGCTGGAGATACGTTTCGTGCAGGAGCGATCGACCAGCTTGGCATCTGGAGCGAGAGACTTGGAGTCGAGATGGTCCGCGGCGAGCCTGGAGCCGATCCCGCCTCGGTCGTCTTCGATGCAGTCGAGACCGCACGCCAGCAGCAAGTAGATGTTCTTCTGATCGATACCGCTGGTCGCCTTCACACCGAAAAACCCCTGATGGACCAGCTCTCAAAGATCGGCCGTGTCATCGCCAAGCAACTCGATGGCGCACCCCATGAGGTCCTCCAGGTACTCGATGCCACGACCGGTCAGAACGCGATTCTCCAGGCGAAGGCATTCAACGAGGCGCTCGAGGTCTCGGGGCTGGTGCTCACCAAACTCGATGGAACCGCCCGCGGCGGAGTGATCTTCCCGATCCTTCAGGAGATCGGCTTGCCTGTGAAATACATCGGGGTAGGAGAATCGATCGAAGATCTACAGCCATTCGACCCCGAGAGTTTCATCGAAGCCCTCTTCGAATAGAGATCCCCCGTCTACCGGTCGGGTGAGCGCTCACCTCCGCGTCGGATCAACTCTTTCACACCGTCACCATCGAGATCTGCCCAGCCGCATTCTGCAATTCCGGAGATCGGCTGATCCAGAGTGCCATCTCCATCCTCATCCCCACCGCCACCCGAGGCCGATTTCCACCTCTCCCCGGGAAGAAGCGGCCTCAACGGTGGCCCGCCGACCGGGATTACCAGAGCTTGGTAACTCCGCTTCGTAGCATCGGGATTTTGAGCCAGAACCGTATCGCCAGCACCGTTCTTCCCCACCGCCAGCGGCAGGCTTCCCGACAGCGCACCCGGAAATGGGCCGATGGTCCTCTCCAGTAATGCTCCCGCCTTGAACTTGAGAAACAGTAGCCCTGATCCATCTGAGGCACGACCTCTCCCCAGCAACACGATCTCATCTGTTCCGTCCGAATCGATATCGAAGAGATGGATTCGGACCCGGTCGCAGGGAGTGAGACCTCGAATGATGGGAGCGGCCAGGTGGGGTTTTCCCTGCGGGTCGACGCAACAGATCTCCATGTCATCGGCACTCGACGTATCTCCTCCGCCGTAGAGGCTGCGTACAGCCATGAGATCCGGCTCACCGGGGGAACTGACCGCTTCGAGGTGAAGAGGATGCATCACGGATCCCTCGGTCAGGACATGACCGAGGCCAAGCACATGCCCTGCCTCGTGCGCGATCACCGCCGGCAGGCTCGGTTGGAACCTCATCGCGACATTCAATCCAGTCCCGGATCGAGCCAACTTCACCGGGGCCTTTTCGAGAGTCCAATCGACCGAGGCGTTGAGATGGATCGAGAAGGGAGTCGGATCTCCAGATGTGGGCGCGGTGGCGATGTGAGCCACGAGTTCCGAGGAGATTCCAAACCGGACACAAGGTCGGCCATGATCCGCTTCTTTCCAGCTGATCGTGACAGTAGCGGCTTCTGTCGCCTCGGCGCGACGAAAGGAGCAGGTACCGGCAAGGTTCCAGCTCTCCATCGCCGTTTCGATCGCCCCTTCAGCCATCTCCGAATCGAGCGGGCATCCGGAGGAATCCAGTTGCCAGAGGATTCCATCGGCACCTGCGATCCGATGCATGACCCGATATGGAAAACGATATGCGATTCCCGAGTAGGGCTCGTCTCTGCTGGCCACTGGATCCATGATGTGGCAGGAGCTTGCGATCATGAGCAGCAGCAAGGCACACCAGCATCTGATCGCAGAGCAGGGGCCGATGGATTCTCTCTGTTCGGGAGAGCGACACGAGACCAGCAGGAAATTAGCCAGGAACCATACCAGCGAACCACGGTTTCCCGGAGAGCGATGCCGAACCTCGGGCTTCATCTGTGGCCTTTCACCTGTTGTCCCTGCTGACCATCGAGTACCGCTGGATGAACACCGCCCGCTGAGCCAGCGATTTTCACTTTTCCACTTTCAGCGGGAGAGCTGTTTTCAGCTTCCAGCTCGTATCCAACTGCTGCTGAAGCCGCTTCACCACTTCCGGGTGCTGGGCACAAAGATCTTCATGCTCATGAGGGTCTGCCGCCAGGTCAAACAGCAGCTGAGAGGACATGGTCTGGGGATGGACCGATTTGTTGCGGCCGATCGTCCCATCGTAAGTCATCAGGAGCTTCCAGTTTTCCTCGATACACCAGCGATAGAGCAACGTCTTTTCCGGGTCAGCAAGGTCGGCGATGTCATGGGCATAACCTTCCCCCAGCAAGTGGGTACGGAGCGGTCCCCGGCTGGACGACTGGTCGACAAGGTCGATGCCTTGCATCTGGGCCGGCGGTTCCAGTCCACATGCCCTCAGCACGGTGGGGGCAATGTCGATACTGCTGACCAGTTGCTGGCGTAATCCTGGACGCACCTTTCCCGGCCAGCGAACCATGATGGGTGTTCGAATTCCGCCATCAAAGGGTGATTGCTTGGAACGTGGTGCAAAACTGTTTCGCCAACCCTCGGGCACCATCGTCTCCGGCGTTCGCTGAATCCAACCGTTGTCAGTCACAAAGATGACCATCGTGTTGTCCCGTTGGTGCTTCTTATCGACATAGTCGAGCAGCTGGCCGCAGGTTTCATCAAACCATTCACACATCGCGTAATAGCGAGCCAACTGGATCGGTCGATCGGGTGCCTGGTATTTTCCAAGCAGCCGCTGCGGAGGATTGTGGGGAGAATGGGGCAGAAACGGCGCGTACCAGAGGAAATAAGGCTTCTCCCCTGCCTCATCAATGAAATCGAAAACTGGCTTGAGTCCCTCTCGGCCGATTTTCAGCCCCTCGTCTCCATGCCGTCCTCCCCGGTCCGGATCCCCATGTGTCATGCCGTGGGTAAATCCACCGCGAGAGAAATTCCCCTCCCACCACTTGCCACTCTGGTGACTGAGATAACCGTGCTCGGCAAGCAATCTCGGGATCGTCGCAACCCGATCAATTTTGCTGATCAACTGTGCCCGCTGCTGCCGAAAACCCGCATCTTTTCGTAGTGCCGCGCCTCCGACACCCTGCGGGGGTGACGGGTCGTTCCCGGTAATCATGTGCTGGTGCGGGTAAAGTCCCGTGATCATGGTTGCCAGCGATGGCCGGCAGAGGGCCGTGGGAACATAACCGCGCACGTAGGTGGCACTTTCCCGGGCCAGCCTGTCGAGCGAGGGAGTCTGGATGACAGGGTGCCCCATGAATCCGAAATCGGTCCAGGTCTGATCATCCGAGATGATCAGGATCACGTTGGGGCGATCGCTTGTCGGTGCCCTGGCTGGTCGGTGTGAATCTGTTTCCACCTTCGACTGCTTTTGATCTCTTCGCAGCGGAAATTTCTCTCGTGAGTACTCACCCCCGTGCTGGTCCCTGAGTTCATCACAGCGAGAGCGCATCGTGGCCAGTTGATTGGAATACTTCGAATGGGTTGCGTGATTGATCAACTGGTCCGGATCTTTCTCCAGGTCATGAAGAAACTCAAAGGGCGGATCCTGCTCGAAGTAGCGCGCATAAACCCACCGCTCGCCGCGGACGCCCTCGTACTTGGGGATTCCACCTGGCATGTGCAGTAGGTGTTCACAGAGAAAATCTGTGCGCCAGCCGTCGGGCTGTTCGCCGGCCAGCAACGGCCCCAGTCCGCGGCCCTGGTACGACTCCGGTACCTCGACTGCCGCCAGCTCGAGGATCGTTGCGGCAATATCGATATTCAACGCGACCTGATCCACCCGCTTCCCGCGGGCATCACTCTTCGCCCGCGGATCATGAATCACCAGGGGCACGCGCAGCGATTCCTCGTAATGGGACCACTTGCCGGCAAACCCTCGTTGTCCCAGGTAGTAACCATTATCTCCTGCGTAAATAATAATTGTGTTCTCTGAAAGCCCCGCCTCCTGGAGTTGTTTCACGACACGGCCGACCACGTGATCCACTCCACTGATCATGCGGTAGTAATCACGGATATTCTTCTGGTACTTTTCGTCCGTATCCCAGCGCCAGAAGTATCGCTGGCGATTCAAACCTCGCTTGAGAAACTCTGGCTGCGACTCAAATATCTCCGGGGCCGCCATTCGAGGCGGCGCGATCGTGGAATCCTCGTAGAGATGCGCGACAGCCTTCGGGAACGGGTAGTGATTCTGCTTGTCACTGTCCTCAGCATGCGGAGCGTTAAAACTGACAGACAGGCAAAACGGTTTGTCTTTCACCTGCTGGGAGAGAAACTCGATGGCCAGGTCACCGGCAATCTGGCTTACATGGCGAGTCGAACCATCTGGCTGCGGCTTGTGGTATGGGTTGGTGCTCAGTGGTTTGAAATAATGGAACATCTCGTCAGTGACACCACTTTCCACCGCCACTCCGAACTTGCCGACGAATCCCGTCTGGTATCCATTCTGCTTGAGCAGCGCGGGATAACTGTGTGACGTCTGCTGCTTTGCGATCGGCACGGTTCCAAATGTGTAACGATGGGATCGTTCATAAAGGCCCGTGAAAATCGAGGCGCGGCTGGCTGCACAAATTGATGTCGTGACGAACATATTCCGAAAACGGACGCCATCTCGCGCCAGTTGGTCGACGTTGGGAGTCTGGATCACCGGGTGCCCGGCACACCCCATCTGGTCCCAGCGTTGATCATCCGCCAGGAAAAAGATGATGTTGGGCTGTTCGGCGGCCTGGCCAGTCGGGCAGAAACTGGCACACAGGAGCAGGGCGAGCAGCCACGTCGCAGAAGTGAAGGGCACAGGTGCCATGAGAATCTCCAGGTCAAGAATGGAAAAGGGCCTTGGGAAATTCTAAGCGAGGAATCCGGGCCACACTAGCAGCCACTGAACCGGACGCACCGCGCCGGTGAACGGGCGGGCGGCAGCACCGAGAGCCTGGCTGTCGCCGTGAACGGCTTCCCTCCAGGCAGAGCCGCTGGATGAAAAACCGCCCGCTGAGCCGGCGCGAGGGCACGGGTCAGCGGGCGGTCAATTGTCAGCTGGATCCAGTCTCTAAAGATCCGAGAGGAACAACAGCAGGGCCGCTCGATCTGCGGAATCGAGTGCCTCGAAAGCGTCCCTCATCTGTATCGCCTCGTCTTCGTGGAGCAGGATGGCGTCCTCCAGTGTCGTGGCGCGGCCATCATGGAGATACGGGGCGGTTGTCCGGACTCCCCACAGCGGTGGTGTCTTGTAGAACCCAACGCCAGCCGGAGTTCCAAGATCCGCGGTGCCGCGGAAGTCTTCCGGGTGGATGTCGTGAAGTAGCAGGTCGGAGTACAGCGGCACCGGGCCACCCGATCCCTGCAAGACAGGAACATGACACACCGAACAACCCACCTCATTGAAAAGGGTTTCTCCCACCAGCACCTGGGGGTCGGTATTGCCGCCTCGAGGTGGGTGCGCCAGATGCACTGCGAAGAACAACATATCCGAGAAGTCATCCGTCGAGATCTCGGGATCGGCAACAGAATCTGCATCGGTCAGCATTCCGAATCCACGACCATCGTCGGGAACAGTGATTCCAGTCTCGCCACCGAGCGCATCCCTGAGGAAATCGGAAACGGTAGGCACCTGAGCCTTCCAGCCCAACTTACCCACCTCGGGAACGCCGGCGATGTCGATCATCCGAGCCACACCTCTGCAACCGTCGCCATCGTTGTCGTTGGGATCCTCGTGAGAGAGGATCTCTGCATCTGAAATCGTGTCGATCAGGCCCAGCCCGAGCGTATTCGGAGTCTGGCGCTGTTCGAAGACATCCGCCTGAGGATCCGCATCCTCTCGACCCGGCGTATCGGGGCGCCGCAACTTGCTGGCCACCTGTCCGCCGGGAAGATCCTGGAAAGGCCCCGCACCGCCGTTGTCCATGCCGAAACGCATGACATTCACATCGAGTCCGCCGGCACCTCCGATGATGGGAGTCTGGTGACAGGACCGACAGGAATCCGCGTTGAGATCGGGAGTCCCCAGGCCTTCCGCCTGAGTCCAATCGCGATCGAACACCTTTCGACCGCGAATCCACTGTTCAAGTTCGGCGGGGTCGAGCTCTCGATCAGGACCTCCCATCGCCCCTACCGGAGGTACTGGAGTGTCGTCATCGATAATCTCCGCATTCACCGCAGAGATCACGACCAGGGTCGAGACCAGCATCACCAATCCAGTGAGAAGAAATTTAACTGTTTTCATCACAGCGCCTCCAGGAATCGGATCACCGCTTCTTGCTCAGAAGGGCTCAGTAAATCAAAAGCATCTCTCGACGCCTGGCCCTCGCCTCCGTGCATCAGGATCGCGTCACTGATGCTGTCGGCTCTTCCGTCGTGGAGCCAGGGCCCGTGATGTCGAACTCCCCAGAGGGGCTGGGTTCTGAATTCATTCGATGTGAGAAGAGGTGCGATGGTGCTGAACTGTGGCATCCCCTGCGAGATCCCGTCGGCCAGTTCTGGCCCCATGTCATGGAGCAGGAGGTCGGTGTAGGCGTTGACCGGTCCTACCGACGACTGCAAATCAGGAATGTGACATTTGTTACAACTCATCTGAAAGAAAAGCGTTTCACCCAGCATCTCCTCGGAACCCATCGTTCCACGAGGCGTAGGTGCAACAAACTTGCTGAAGATCACGACGTCTCCGAGGTCCTCCACCGAGATCTCCGGGTCTGCCACGCCGTCCATATCTGACGTCGGATCATCCGGCCCTGCTCCGATCTGCATCATCGCCGCACTGACAAGACCGTCCGATCCCTGGAAGGGATCGGTCGTGATCCCCATCTGGTTGTTGTAGGCACCGCGAAGGAAAGCCTCCAGAAAGTTCGCCTGCGCCTTGAATCCAAATCGACCGATATGGCCCATTCCATCGGTGTTGTACCGCCCGCTGATTCCATCTCCATCGGCGTCATCTGGATCGGTGTTGGAGGTGATCTCGATGTCAGAGATCAGTTCGAAGAGTCCAACTCCAAAACCAGGGGGAGCATTGCGCTGGGCAACAGTGACCTGGAGTCCCCCCACCTGAGAGGAATCCGGAATCGCGGGTCGTCCACCACCGTTCACCCCACCTGGAATTGTATAGGAGGGCATCACGATGCTGGGCACATCGCTCGGATCCCAGATCGGTCCCTGATTGCCAGGAGGTCCCACAGCGGCAAAGAAAAAGTTCCTGTAGATCGGAGCAGATCCTCCAACGCCCGGAGTGCTGTGACACGCGACGCAACTGGTTGCGTTGTAGTACGGGCCCAGACCCTCTTCCGCGGTGAACTCTTTAAACATCAGATCCCTGCCTCGCAGGAACGAGTCAAAGGTCGCCTGATCGAGCCCCTGCATCGCGTCCCCGATGGTGCATGTGGCATAGGACTCACAGCCGAGCGAATCCGGCGTCAGATCCTCACCACAGATTCCGAACGGGGCATCAGGAGGAGCGCCGTTCTGAAACAGGTAGATGAAACCATAGATGGCGTCTGCTAGATCGATGGACCCATCGTCGTCGAGATCGTAAGCCGATTTGCAATAAGCGACAGTTCCACCGACGAACATGTAATCCAGCATCTGGATGCCATCGGCGATGTTGAAGTCTCCATCTTCATTGACATCACCTCTCTGGAAATCTCGAGCATGGCTGGTGCCTGCCAGGCACAGCGTGAGCAAGAGAATCAGAGAAACTGGAAACCGAGTCATAGTCATCCTCCTAAAGGCTGATTGTCACTCAAGTTTGGACAGGTGCGGGCTTTGGTCCTGGTACAGGAATTGCCGTTCACCAAATTTACCTGGCGGTTCGAACTGCACGAATACCTACGATGTCTGCCCGAGCAAAAGATCCAGGAGGTCGGTTGCGGAGACACACCCCCGCCGCAAACCTCACTCGATTTCACGACCTATTTGGCCCCGCACTATCCATTCTACTCCTCAATCCAGGTATCCAATAGCGTGAAGACGGCCATTGTGGATGGGAATCAGGATTATTTCCTTTGCGCCCTCACGCCTCACAATTTTCCGCGTCAAATCCCACCGAAGATGATCGTAAGTGCCAGTACGGTGCCGAGTAGTGCCACTATCGGGCGTAACAGGCGATCTCCCCCCCTCAGAACCAACCGACCTCCAAGATAGGCTCCGATGCCGTAGGCTGGAATCAGAGGGATCGCCACCCGGGCATCGATCACACCGCTCGCCAGGTACCATGCTCCTGAAGCTGCTGACATTGCCATCACACACCAGACCTTCCAGTGCACCGCATTCACCACGGTCAACCGTAACGAGGTGGTCAACAGCAAGACGATGAAGGCTCCCACTCCGGCGCCGATGAAACCGCCATAAAGTCCGCACAGTAAACAACCGGCGTAGAAAACAACTCCTGGCTTCATCTCATCATCTGAGCTCTCAGTTTCTTTCGGTCTCGGCAACAGAAATGCACCCACAGCAATCAACAGCACCCACCCCATCAATTGCCGGAAAATGCTCGCATCGATACTCTCGATCTCGATGGCCCCCCACGCTCCCGGAACCGCTGCCAAGCCGACCAGAAGAATCGGTTTCCATCCCACCTTCAGTACTCTTTGATTCGGATCCGCCTGCCGCCTCAGCCCCCGATTCATCGTCCAGCCCGCGACGCCAGCCTGGAACGCGACGCAGATCCTGTTGGTGCCGTTGGCGACGAGCGGATCGATGCCGAGAAACACCAGTAGAGGAAGTACGATCAATGTGCCGCCGCCGACGAGAGTATTCACGGCACCCCCCACGACCCCTGCAGCAACGATCAGAGTCCAGTCTAGATCCACGGCGATGACCCTCCCGGGGCTACTTTCGCACGCCAGAACCGATCAATACAGGTGAGTTGGCTTGATTCCCGAAGCCGATCCATCGATCCTTGCACCCGCTCTGGCGTTACACTTCGCCAGTCGACCACGATGGGAGGAACCGGATGGATCCGGTGATCAACGATTTTTCGATTCGAATTGCCACCGCCAATGGAACCGGCAGCCAGACATCCAATATCGTGATCCAGCGAGCCCTGATGAAGATGGGGCTGGCGGCGAGTTCGAAAAACCTGTTCCCATCCAATATCGCTGGCCTTCCGACCTGGTTTCAGATCCGGGTCAGCCCAGGCGGCTGGCAGACGATGTCTCCACAGTGGCAAGTGCTGCTTCCTCTCAACGCTGCGACCATCGGTCGCGATCTTCGAGAGAGCGAACCCGGCACCGTGGTCATCGAGAACAGTGCGATGAAGACCGCCGACAGCGAATTCGATGGACTCTGTCGATACTCTGTTCCCTTCGATCAACTCGCCCGAGAAATCAGCGACGCAAAACTTCGTCCACGACTCAAGAATCTGATCTATGTCGGCGTAGTGGCCCAGCTCTTTGGGATCCCGATCGACGCGATCCGTGCGGCTCTTGGATCCGTTTTTCCGGGTAAGGAAACGGTCATAGAGTTGAATGTGAATGCAGCTCAGATCGGTTTTGATTTCGCTTCCGAAAACCTGAAAAAACAGGACAGATGGAAATTTGAACCCGCCGACCAGATCAAGGAGCGAATCCTGATCGAGGGGAATGAGGCCACCGCACTGGGTGCCATCTGGGGAGGAGTCTCGGTCGTCGCCTGGTATCCCATCACGCCGGCATCTTCACTGGCCGAGGCGCTGGAGAAACACATCGGGGATTGCCGCGATGCTGATCCCGAGGGTGGAAAACGGTTCGTCGTGATCCAGGCCGAAGATGAACTGGCCGCCATCGGAATGGCGCTCGGAGCCGGTTGGGCAGGAGCTCGATCGATGACCTCGACCAGCGGCCCAGGGATCTCACTGATGGGTGAAAACCTGGGATTCGGCTACTTCGCAGAGATCCCCACTGTTGTTTACGATGTGCAACGCGTCGGCCCTTCGACAGGGCTACCGACCCGGACCCAGCAGAGTGATCTGCTGCAGGTCGCGTTCCAATCTCACGGCGACACTCGATTCCCATTCCTGCTTCCCGCCAACGCTGTCGAGTCGTTCGAATTTTCCTGTCAGTCGTACGATCTTGCCGACAAGTATCAGACCCCGGTACTGTTCCTCTCCGATCTGGACCTGGGCATGAACACCTGGATATCCGATCCCATGCCCGAACCTACCGGCGACATGCAACGCGGAAAAATCGCAACCGACGAAGTGATCGCACGCCTTGAGAACTGGGGCAGGTATCGGGATGTCGATGGCGATGGAATCCCTTACCGCACCATCCCCGGAGTGACATTGCATCCCGATACTGCACACCTGACCCGAGGGTCAGGACATAACGAAGACGCGGAATACAGCGAATCACCTGAGGTCTACAAGAACAACCTCGATAGGCTCTCCAGGAAAATCGACGGCATGGTGGTGGATCTTCCCGCCCCCGTACTCACCGAGGGAGACGCAGCACTGGGTGTCATCGCTTTCGGCACCACCGACCTCGCCATGCAAGAGGCACTCGAATCTCTCGACAGCAAGCCTGCTTACCTGCGCATTCGCGCATATCCGTTCCACGAGGAGGTCGAAGCCTTCCTCGCAGAACATCAGCAGGTTCTCGTCATCGAACAGAACCAGCAGGGCCAGATGGCTCAGTTACTGCGAATGCACATCCCACAACACGCTGATCGAATCGAATCAGCAACCTACTATGGAGGTCTGCCACTGACGACACAGATCGTCAGGGAAGCGATGGAGAAGCATCTCGGAGTGGAGACCCGATGAACGAAGACAAGAAACCAGCGACAAATACTCTCGGATTGACCAAATCCGATTACAAGGGCGGCCCTTCGACGATGTGTAAGGGTTGCGGTCATGACCGCATCTCGGAAGCGATCATCCAGGCTTCCTACGACCTGGGACTCGATGCCACGAACATCCTCAAGATGAGTGGCATCGGTTGCAGTTCCAAGACTCCGGCATACTTCCTCGGGAATGCGATGGGCCTCAACTCTACCCATGGCCGGATGCCCAGTTTTGCCACAGGAGCCCACATCGCCAACACCTCGATGACACCGATCGGAGTCAGTGGCGATGGCGATTCCGCGAGCATCGGAATGGGCCAGTTCGTTCACGTTCTGCGGCGCAATCCAAAGATGGTCTACATCATCGAGAACAATGGCGTCTACGGCCTGACCAAGGGACAGTTTTCAGCCACCGCAGATCGTCAAAGCCCGTCCAAACGGGGCGGCTATCCGCGCGAGGAATCGATCGACCTGTGCGGACTGGCGCTGGAACTGGGTGCGACCTTTGTCAGTCGCTCCTTCAGTGGTGACAAGAAGCAACTGGTTCCATTGCTGAAGGCGGCCCTCTCCTTCGACGGACTCTCCTTCATCGATGTCATCTCTCCCTGCGTCACCTTCAATAATCATGAACGCTCAACAAAGTCCTACACTCATCAGAAGGAGATGGGAGTCACCTTTCACGACCCCTACTATGTCAGCCCTCAGGACCCCATCGACATCGAATACGAGCAAGGAGAGCTACAGGAAGTCACTCTCCACGACGGTTCGAAGTTACTGCTGAGGAAACTGGAGCACGAATTCGATCCCACCGACCGCAATGCCTCATTCGATGCGATCCAGCGGACACGAAATAAGGGCGAGGTGCTGACAGGACTGATTCACATCGATGTCGAGGCAAGGTCGATGTCGTCAAATTCCGGGCTCACAGATCAACCGCTCTCGATGCTGGCTCAGCAAGAGTTGCGCCCCGCCAGCGCAGTGCTCGACCGGATCAACGACAGTTTCAGGATCTGAGCCGGGACAGATCGAGGTCCGCTACAGCTAGCCAACGACTCGCAGGTCATCGACGAGGATTCCAGGCAATTTCGAACCGGATGGACTTCGCTGGCGATAGGTCGAGAGATCGGGCAGCACCTCCGTTGTGGATCCCAGGTCGATCAGCCCTTCCCCCAGCATCCGGATCAGCGAATCATCGATGCGGACCGTACCGATGGGAGCCACAGGTCTCCCATCTTTGATCCTGAGTGCCATCCAGCGCGTGACTCCGGTGATCCGCGCACCCTCGCGCGCAGCCAGGTTGGTGTAATGAACGTGCGACAGCCACAAGCCGTCGCCGACCTGTTCGTGGGAAGTCTCCGGATCTAGCGTCCCCGGACCCATCTCGAGACAGCTTGGCATCTCGGCGGCAGACGCACCGTTCTGTTCGAGACCAAATTCCATGGCTGTTCTGGGACTGGTCAGCTGGCCTCGACCTGCACCGGATGTGACCAGTTCCACCGGGGCCGGAATCGTGTGGCCACTTGCGTTGAATGCAGGAGCGCCGATGGCACCGGGGTTGTCGCGAATGACGACGCGCGGATCGAGTTGCGTCTGATCGTAGAGCGGTGCCAGGGGGCTGGTCCCGGTCTTGACCGCACGTGCTGAAAAAGCACCTGACCAGAGCACGGGTCCGAACAGATCCTCGACCGCCGCAGGCTCCAGCCATGCACGGTACTTCCCGACCGGTGGAGTTTCGACGGGGAGTGCCAGGATCTCTGCCATCGAATGGGCCTGTTGGCGACGCCTGTTGGCGCTGATCGGATCCCAGTTCTCGCCCGCCCACGCCCACTTCGTCGCTCCACCCTCTCGTAGGTGCATCGACCCGTCGATCACCGTTCGGGGTGCTTCGTACCAGCGACGCAACCCGGTGCTGGATGCAGCGGCTCGATAGATCGTGCCCGTGATGGCGAGTCCACACGTCTCCAGATCAGCAGCCTCTCCCGCCAGCGACGCAATCACCTGTTCCGGATCCGGAATCTGCCCATCGCCTCGATGCTCATCTCTGATCGCCTCGGGCAACGGGGGTAGATGGGGATCCTTCGGCAACTGGGAGACCATTTCAGACAGGTTCGAGATGGTCGCTCGCAACTGCTCCCTGTCCGCCTCCAGGGAACCCGAGAGCATCAAACCCGAACAGACCTCGCGGCCATCCTTTCGCAATGCGATGAAGAGATGTCGCTGCTCGATCGATCCGCTCTGCCGGACACGCCCCGATGAGATTCTCGCGAATCCGGTGATCTCGGCCGCAAGCCCGAGAGAGATCTCTTCTCCCGCGCCCATGACCGATTCTGCGTGATCCGCGATATCGTGAAACCAGGACTGCATCTAGCCCTCCCGACCGAACACCTCGAGACCCCGAAAGCGACATGCGGGCACGGCATGCCCGACGAAAACCATCTGGTTCGGCTCCCCCTTGCCACAGTTGGGAGTCCCGCGCACCTGCCAGGTATCCGAATCACCCACTGCATCGAGCGACCTCCAGAAGGGTGTCGTGGTGCTGCGGTACCCCGCGTCCTTGACCCTTCCCCCCAGTTCGCCATTCTCGATCAATCGCGCATCTTCGACTCCGAATTGAAACTTCCAGCGCTGGTCGTCGATCGACCAGGAGGAGTTCACATCGAGCCAGACGCCCTTCTCGACGCCTCCAATCAGCTCCTCAAGACTGGTCTGACCCGGTTCGACGTTGAGATTTGCCATGCGGTCTATCGGTGGACGATTCCAGGAACACGCTCGCGAGACTGCGATCGCATCCTCGGCACGGGACATCCGTTGGGCACTGAGCGCTCCGCCGATGCCACGCACCAGCAGACCTCTTTCGATCAGGTGAGTCTTTGTTGCAGGCAGTCCATCATCGTCAAATCCTGCGCTGCAAACCTCTCCCTCGATGGTCGGATCGATGACCACATTGAGGATTTCTGGACCCCATCGGAGGCTGCCAAAGTCATCGGTCTTGACGAAACTGGTGCCTGCATAATTTCGCTCGTCTCCGAGGATCCGATCGAGTTCGAGGGCGTGGCCGATCGACTCGTGCACCTGCAAGACCATCTGTGCCGGGCCGATCACCGCATCCATCACGCCTGTGGGGCAGATGGGAGACAACAGGGTTTCGATCGCATCGGCGGCAATCGACGCGGGCAGGTCGTCGAATCCGGTTCGATCGAGCACCTCGTAGCCGCCCAGTTGCGCATCGCTACGGCCACCATTGGTTCGCTTCTGAACATCCTCACCGTCGGTGGCCACCACTTGCAGCCATGGAATCACTCGATCGTGGGATTGCTCGATCCGGATCCCATCGCTGGTCACGATGGTCGTCTCGGTTCGCACTCTCTTCACCGATGCGGTCCTCTGCACGATTCGATCATCGGTCTTCATCTTGCCGCAGGCAGCGCGAATCCGGTCGATGATCTGCCCCTTCGATACATCCTGCCACGGCTCGGAGATGGCATGAGTCCACTGGCCAGAACTCCGGGGCCTTGGAGCTTTCGAGAAATCCGTCACACCCTGACTGCCGGTGGCGCGCGCCCACTGCTGGGCGACCCGAGCCGCCTGATACAGCCCACCGATTGTGAGATCACTGGTGGCTGCGAGCCCCAGACCTGCGCCATCGACGACGGTGACCATGGCGCCGCTGTCTTCAGAGTTCGACGGCGGTAGCAAGACATCGTCACGTACCGAGTAAGACTCCTCGATGTTGCGAACGACCCGTAAACTACACCAGGTTCCCCTGGGCGTGATTCGCGCCAGCATCTCGGCAGCATCCGTGAGTTGGTCAACGGTCATTGGATTCTCTCCATCTCATCTGGAAGGCGCGGTCCCTGCGGATCCTGTACTGATACTCCACCCCTGAGTACCGTGGTCTCTCCGTCGATGCCGTGGATGACCAGATCCGCACGATATCCCGATTGAATCTTGCCGCGCTTCGGAAGACCGAGATCTTCTGCTGCGTTGGATGAGCCGATGGCAGAGATCAGTGAGTCATCCAATCCGAGTTCACCGGCAGTTCGAGCAAGCGCTGCGGGCAACAGCGTCACACTGCCTGCAAGGGTTCCATCCTTGAGAGTCGCTCGCGAACCATCGGAACAGACTTCCTGACCACAGAACGTTCCCGACGACACTCCCAACCCTGCCAGCGGCATCGCGTCACTGACCGCCATCAAGCCACCTGTCCCCTTCATGCGCAGAGCCATCCGTACGGTTTCATCGTCGAGGTGATGTCCATCGAGGATCACCTCGCAGCGCACCCGATCATCGAGAAGCAATGCTGTTACCGGTCCAGGATCACGATGATGGATCGGTGCCATGGCATTGCACAGGTGCGTACATCTTCTGGCTCCTGCAGCGATGGCAGCACTTGTCTGATTCGCATCGGCACAGGTGTGACCGATCGATCCATGAACTCCGACCAGGCTGAACTTCTCCTGCGCCTTGAGTGGAATCTCCTCGGGTGCGAAGGTCATGATCCTCAGCTGTCCCGAGCCCGCCTCTACCAATCTTCCGAACAGTGATTCATCCCAGGAATGGATACCCGCCTCCGGTAACGCTCCCATCCGGCCAGTTGATACGAAAGGGCCCTCGAGGTGAATGCCGAGGATGGAGGGACTCAGTTCACTCGCTCGCAAGCACTCCCGGATGGCAGAGAGCATCTGCTGTTCGCTGCCAGGGATGATGGTCGGATAGATGGTAGTGATCCCTCGTGCTGCCAGATCCTCGGCACAGGAGGCGATCGTCTCTGCATCCCCACTGGTGAAGTCGGTGCCGTGTGCGCCATGGATGTGCGCATCGATCAGTCCAGGGGTAACCCTGCGACCGCCGAGATCCCAGATCTCATCTCCCGTGGCGGTTCCGGGTGCTGCGAGAGCAACGATGACGGCACCTTCGATCACCAGATCTGCTCGCAGTACCCGATCGGGCAGCACAGCCTCTATATCTCTGAGCACGATCCGACCGAGAGAATCCTCGGGGTTGCTCATCCGCGGTTCCCTTCACGGACGGCCTTTTGTGCACACATCGCAGCTCCGATCAGGCCGGCGCGATTGCCGTGCTGAGCTTGTACCACCTTCAGACTGGCCACAGCCTTCGGTAACACCTTCGATCGAAGCGTCTCCTCGATCAGTTCCAGATGTCGAGGACGCGCATCGATGATTCCACCACCGATGACGACCACATCCGGATTGAGCAGATGCAGCGCACTCATCATGCCCGATCCCAGCGCACGCGCACCATCGTCCAGCACCTCGTTCGCCACTTCATCTCCATCGAGTCCTGCCCCGATCAACTCGGACACCGTGGGTGCGTCTTCGATGGATCTTCTGCGAGCCCACTCTGCGGCCATCCCCCAGCCGCCGGCATAAGCCTCCACGCAGCCGACGAGACCGCAATTGCAGGGCAAGCCCGCTCGCTCCAGCACGATGTGTCCCAGTTCCATCGCCCCTCCGGAAGTTCCCCTCAGCAACTCGCCGTCGATGACCGCCCCACCACCGATTCCGGTGCCGACGGTGGCGGCCAGTAATACGCGAGCACCCTTGCCCGCACCCGTCGCGTATTCGCCCCAGGCAGCCGAGTTCGCATCATTCTCGACCACCGCGGGCACCTGGTATCGATCCCGAAAGAACCCGACGATATCGGTGCCGTGCCATCCCCCCAGGTTTGCGACCGGATAGAGGATGATCCCGCTGCTCGGATCGACCACCCCCGGTGTCCCGAGTCCGATGGCCGCCACGGACCCGCCTCTGCTCTTCGCCTCGAGGAGTGCTGCATCGACCGCCTCCGCCAGCGCCTGGAGGATCGCTTGCTGACCCAGATGGGCGCCGCTGGGTCGCCGATCTGACCAGACGACTTCCCCCGTGGCGCTGCAGAGTCCGACCTTCACCTCGGTTCCACCGAGGTCCAGCCCTGTGAATAATGGAACTGTCATGGCCCTCCAGGCCGGAAATCGCCCCCGGCGGCCTCCAGCATCGCCCCCTCACAGCAGGGGCGCAAGTCGGCCCTGTCGATGCAAGTGAAGATGGAACCCGAACCGAATTGGATGGACAATCTCGGCGGAGGTTCGAGATGACCGAAGCACCACCATCGCCGGAAGGCTCCGGCTCCGTCGGCAACTGGATCGATCGCTACCGCGCGGACCACAACCATCCGCTCAACCACCTCACCCATTTCATCGGAATCCCCGCCATCGTCGCCTCGCTCGTGGTGGTCTTCTTCAACTGGCAATGGGGCGTCGGTCTGTTCGTCGGTGGCTGGATCCTCCAGTTCATTGGCCACGGAATCGAGGGGAACAAACCTTCCTTCATGAAGGACCCACGATTCCTGCTGATCGGCCCACTCTTCATCATCCAGGAAGGCTTCCGCAAGTTGATCGGAAAATCGACCCCTCCGGCGAAGGATTGACCTCGATGAGTTTTCCCCACAAGTTTCTTTCCTTCTGCTGGGTGGCCTTGCTGGTCCTGACTGGACCAGCGCTGCCGGGGCAAAATGGCGATCGATCCGGCGAAACACAGAACGAGAACTGGCGCCAGTGGGATGTTCCGCCGGCTCCGGTTCTGACGCCGCAACAGGCTCTCGATTCGTTTCAGGTGGCACCCGGTTTCAGGGTTGAACTTGCAGCTTGCGAACCACACGTTGTCGATCCCATCGCCATCGCCTGGGATGAGAAGGGGCGCCTTTGGGTCGTGGAACTTCGAGCCTACATGAGAACCGTCGATGGCGATGGCGAGACGGATCCCCTGGGGCAGGTCGTGGTACTGGAAGACGGTGATGGGGACGGTCGCTACGAGCAGAGCACGGTGTTTCTGGACGGCCTGGTCAGCCCACGCGCCATCTCCATCGTCGAGGGTGGAGTGCTGATCGCCGAACCGCCACATCTGTGGTATTGCCGCGATCTCGACGGCGACCTTCGCTGTGATCGTCGTAGCGAGGTGGCACGCTACGGCGATGCCAATCCCGATGTGGTCGAACACACCGAAAGTGCACTGCTTCGCGCCGTCGACAACTGGTTCTACAATTCAAAGAGCAGCCGCCGATTTCGCTTCGATGTGGTCGCTGGAAAACCTACCATCGAACTGGATGCTACAGCCTTTCGCGGCCAGTGGGGCCTCGCTCAGGACGACCTCGGACGGCTCTTCTTCAATCACAACTCGACATGGGTACTGTGCGATCCACTTCCCACCGAGATGCTGCTGCGTAATCCCAACTGCGGCAAACCGGTCGGCCAACCGGGTCGCTCCGGTCATCGGGTCATCACGGATGAGTCGACCTGGCCGGTGCGGATGAATACAGGCATCAATCGCGGTTACCAGCCTGGCATGCTGAGAGAGGATGGGCGACTGCGTCGCAACACATCCGCCGCCGGCCTGACCATCTTCCGCAGCCATCGCTGGGGTGATGACTGGAATGGTGTTGCCTTCGTCGCCGAGACCACGGGTAATCTGGTCGGCGCATTCAGGATGCAGGAGCAGGGCGTGAAGCTCACGGGGGAGCAGTTGACCTTCCCCCACGACCAGTATGTCAAGCAGGCGTTCCTCGCCTCCACCGATGAAAGGTTCCGACCCGTCGATGTCGAGGTCGGCCCCGATGGCAACCTGTACGTTGTCGACATCTATCGCGGCGTCGTCCAGCACCGACAGTTCGTCACCTCGTATCTGCGCAAGCAGGTCGAGGAGCGCAAGCTGGAGCAACCCATCGGCCTCGGCCGGATCTGGCGTGTCGTCGCCGATGATGAGAAGGCTCAGACGGAACCACTGGGATTGCTCGCCGGCGAAGCGGGGCGTATCCGGGCACTCGACCATCCGGTCGGCTGGGTGCGCGATCAGGCTCAACGGCTGCTGGTCGAGGCGGGAAGTCTGGCACCGGTGAAGGAGTTGAAACAACTGCTAGCGGCAGACGATTCCAGCAACTCGATGGCGATCGGTCGCGTTCATGCACTCTGGACGCTGAGTGGGTTGGGTGCTGTGGATGGCGACATGCTGTGCCAGGCTCTACAGGATCCGGACGAACGAGTGCGTCGCGCGGCCTGTCGCATCGTCGGCGAACCGACGCCGCTGCCAGCCGATCAGGTGACTCAGGTCGTGGCAGCACTCGCTGCCAACACGGCGGAGTTCTCCGAGATCGAGAAGATCCACAGGGTACTGGCACTCGGGGCATTCCAGGACCACCCCGGAGCCTTCGCCTCGATGCTCGAGATGCTGCGCCGAGATGGCACCAACCCTCACATCCGCATGGCGGCACTGAGCGGCTGGAAGAATTACCAGATCGAGCGGATCGGACGTTTTCTCGGCAACCACATCGATGCTTTCGAGGGCCGAGAAGCCCTGCTCGAGGAAACCACCCGATCGGCACTGCGTTCCCACCCCTCCTCGCTCGGACTGCTGCTCGACTCTCTCGATGATCTCGATTCTTCAGATCCGCGTCTTGCGGCGATTCTCGGGGGCATCCAGGTGACCGCCGCTGACAAGCGCTGGAAGGCGCCGGTGCTCGCCAGCATCCCGCAAGTACTGGAGCGAAAGGATCTACCCGCTGCAGTGACCAAGGATGCACAGGCCATCATCACCCGCCTCACCTTCGATCCCTCGTCGTTGCCCGAAGTCACGCCATGGACCGAATCCCAGCGGCGACTCGCCAGCCGGGGTGCGGTGGCCTTCGCCTCTTCCTGTGCACTCTGTCATGGCCCGTCGGGAAAAGGGCAACCCGGTCTCGGGCCGTCTTTGATCGACAGCCGCTGGTTGCTGGGCGAGGAGAGTATTCCCATCCGCCTGGTTCTCGATGGAATCACCGGCCCGGTGGAGGTCGACGGGGAAACCTGGGACATCACGATGCCGGGACACCGCGAGAACCCGCTGCTCGATGATGAAGGCATCGCAGCGGTATTGACCTGGACTCGACGCCAGTGGGGCCACGCGGGCGATCCCATCGATCCACAGAAGGTGACCGATCTTCGTCGCTTGACGGCGGGTCGGACCTTACCGTGGACTGTCGAGACGCTGAAAGGGGACCCTCGGTGAGTTTCCTCTGGCTTGCATACCTTCTCCTCCACACCAATACCATCCAGCTCCCGGCAGTCGCTGAAGCGATGCCGACGATGACTGCAGACGAGTCGAACAAGGTGGCCTGGGAATCACTGGTGCCACCGGACGACCTCGCCGGCTGGAAGGTTCTTGGCGGGACGGCACGCTACCGCGTCGAGGACTCGGTGGTGATTGGACAGACGACCCAGGGCAGCCCCAACACATGGCTCACCAGCGAGCGCAAGTTTGGAGATTTCGAGCTGGAGTACGAGTTCCTCTGTGACACATCACTCAATTCAGGGGTTCAGATCCGCAGCGAGGCCAGAGGTCGCAGCGCCCGTGGTTTCCAGGTCGAGATCGATGTAGACGACAAGCGAAAACGATTCTGGAGCGCCGGGCTCTACGAAGAGGGAGACCGCGGCTGGATCGACGACCTCAAGGACAATCCCGAGGCACGCGCCGCTCACAAACCGCTCGACTGGAACCATGTCCGGGTGGTCGCGGTCGGAGCCAGGATCCAAACCTGGCTCAACGGCGTGCCAGCAGCACAGGTGTTCGACACCCGTCGCCTCAGTGGCTTCATAGGGCTACAGGTTCACGGCGTCGGAAACCGCAAGGAACCGCTCGAGATACGCTGGCGGGGATTGCGCATCCGGGACCTCGGGTCACATCACTGGAGCGCGGTGAAACCTCCCCCAATTCACGGCTGGGTGGCGCAACTGAATCTGCCCGATGGTTGCTGCACATTTCGCGTCAAACTCGCCAGCGATGACGACGACTCCGCAGTCGGATTCCACTGGGGAGCCAAGAACTCGGTCGAGTTCACCAATGATCGAGTCCGCTACTCCTGCAGCGGAGATGGCGACCCGACTGGAGAACTGTCAGTGGAGAGCGGCGGAGCCAGGTTCAAGGGTCGATTCCAGGTTTTCAGCGGCGATGAGACCTCCACCACCCTGGTCCTCGGCGATGGATCATCACGGCTTCGCTGGGAGTGTCCTGGTCCACTTTCAGCGACCAGGATCCTGCTGAGTGGCCGCCGATCAAGAATAGAGGGATTTGAGGTGCTGGTTGCCAGCACGCGCCCTGAACCCGGCAAAAAGCCGCAAGAGTAGGCCCCGGAAGCCGTTGCACCCCAAAATGGTCCCCGGTAGACTCCTGGCTTCGGTGCAATAACACGGAGGACGTCATGAAGGTCAAGATTCGCAAAAGCGGCATCAAGCGCAAGAAGCAAGGGTTCCGTGCCCGCATGCGTACCAAGGCCGGACGCAAGCAGATCAATGCGCGCCGACGTCGCGGCAGTTCTCGTATGACCGCCTGGGGCTAACCGAACCGGTTTGCCCGCTTCGAGTCCCATCCCCACCACACTTCTCAGAGAGCCCCAGATGAATCGACCCGGGAGTTCTGCTGTCGCTCGAGGGCATCTGGAAATCGCCTTGCGGATCTGTTCCCGATCAGCGGTTGAGGATACTCTGCACCCGATCGTGGTAACCGTCTCCAACATCTTCAGCGTGGTGTTTCAGAAGTAGCGTCGCCAGTTGATGTATCGCTCGGGAGGCATCCGTCTCTGTATCCATCAGATCGATGGCTCTGGACTGTCCCTTCGCAGAGGAACTCGACTCACCGGAATCAGGAATCCAACCGAGGTATTCCGGCAAGGCAGTGGTTGAGCGACAGTACTTCTTCAGCAACTTCACAAGATAATTGCTGATCGTCCTCCCCATCTTCTCATCCTTGACCTGGTTTGCGATCACCCAGCTTTGCGGAGGATCCTTCAGGCCCTGCACGATCGCCATCAGTTCCCAGGCATCGCTGCGAGAGGACTCGTCATCGCAGACCACGACCAGCAGGTCCTCAGCCATCATGCAGAAGGGGACCACATTAAATTCTACCCCGGCGCCAGTGTCGAGGACGATCAGATCCACCTCGTCTGCAAGTTGAGCCAGCAGCCCCTGGAAATCCAGCAAGAACTTATCCTGCTTATCGGGGTCCCCTCCAAGAAATTCCGAGGCCCCACTGACCCCCTTGAGGAAGTAGAACTTGCCGCCCGGGGCGACCGCCGGTTGCCACTGATCTGCAGGGATCTCGACGAGAGCCGAGGAGAGAGAACACTGCTGTTGCAGGACACTATCGAGGCTCTTGGACGGTTTTTGGCGTAGTTTTATGTGGACATTGGGTGTGCCCAGGTCGACATCGATCAGTGCGACCCTTTTTCCGAGACGCGCCAACTCACGGCAAAACAGGATGGAAACAAAGGTCTTCCCAGCACCACCCTTACCGCTGCTGACGGTGATCAGACGAGATTGGGACAAGGGGCTCGCTCGCTTTCATAACTTCGGCGTAGGCGCATGATGCACCGCTCAGGGGCGCACTTCCACCCACCATTCCAGTTGCTGCTGCAGCAGCCCCTGATCATCTCGAAGTACCCACCGGGTCGGATCCTTCACCGCACAACGAACCCGGTGCCAGCCCGGTTCCAGGTCCTTGGCGCGGATCTGGGCTGCTTGAACAGTTTTCCCGGTCGGATCGGTGCCACTCTGTGCGCGTCTCCATGGTTCTCCTGGCCTGTTGTCGACCACAACAGTTCCACCACTGCTCGAATCCCCGGCCTGATCAGGTCGCTGAAGACCGAATGAGAGTACATGCCAGGTCACCTCGAGATCGTGAGTGCGAGGCTGAAGTGTCCAGACCTTGAGGATGACCTCGTCTTCAGTGCTCTTCTCGAGCATCAGATCACCGGGCTCGGGATCAACTCGATCGATCGGCCGCACGCGTGAATAGATCACCTTGACCATGTGCTCCATGCAAACGACGCAAAATCCGCTGTTGTCCCTCATCATGCAGGACACCTGAGGTCGCCAGACATGAAACGGCTTCCGGTCCCCACCCTCGAAGAGTCCCACCTGGCTACCATTCCACCAGCGATCCTCTGCCTCGATCCACTCGCGCCACAAGACCCTCTCCTCCACTTCCTGCTTGTTACTGCCATGCATCAGGTTGGGAGGAGCAGCTCTCGTCGCGACGATGTCATCTCGAGATGGAGGCGGCTGCTTGTCCGGATTCTGCCCCGGTTCGTAATCGTACTCATCATGCAATCCAGCGAGTGAATGCCCCACTTCATGATTCACCAGGCCCAGAGCGCCCTTCGGAAGACTCGCAACGCCTCCACCACCCGTGGCAACTCCCGCAGAATCGTTGGCAATCACCACGGTCTGCCTGTCTTTACCCGCATCACCGAGCCGAGACAGCAGGTCGAACACCTTCGAACCATTCGTTGTCAGGACATCGTATCGAACAGAGCAGCCGAGAGCGGTGTCCTTGACGAGTTCGCCCGGCTCTCGTGAGACTCCCATATCTTTCGACTGCAGGTGCACTGCAGTGACATTGAAATACTGTTCGTACTCCCGATATGGATCGACCGAGAAGAGCAGCTTTTCACAGGTGCGAGCATGGTTGAGGAACATCTCCTGCTGTTCATCTTCGACCTGATATCCATCTCCGAGAATGAAAAAGTCGATGCGGTTGGTCGCCTCTCCGGATTCCCTCAGGGGAACTTCTGCGAGATAGGAACTTGCCAGTAGTTCCCGAGCATCTGAGGATTGCTCTGCATCGTCAGACTCTGCAACAATTTCACGGAGCATTCGATCTGCCAGGGAGAATGAGCCCTGCTCACGGAGGATCAGGACGAATTCGATGATGGCCTCGATCATGTTGGACTTCTTGAGGCGTTTCGCCTGAGCGATCGCCTCGCGTTCGCGCTCTTTCCTGAGCCTGCGCTTCTCGATGATCTGTTGCTTCTCCAGCGAGGTCACCAGTCGACCATCAAACTCCTCGTATCCCCCGGTGCCCGGGCTTCCACCACGGCTCCGGTCCAGTATCGCTCCTGCCAGTACCTTGCCCCTTGAACGCCGGTGGAGATTGACCAGTGCCCGATGAAATCCTTCAACATCCCCGGCGGCCTCTGCCAGAAATACCATCCCCATGACGCCATCGAGCGAGTGCGGTACTGCCCGGAACAGGATCGCTCTCGCCTGCGAACTGACTCTGGGCCAGGGTCGTTTATCGATCATCTTGCCGCCGGCGATTTCCCTCTCCAGCGTCAAGCCTTCACTGGTCGCCTGGAACACGCGAGTGGTTCCACTGGCGAGTTCCACCTTCAACTCCCCGCCCGAGGCTCCCTCCAGGAATTCGCTGAACATCGTCGAGAGAGATGCTGCCCTGACCAACATCTCCAGTGCGTCGATGCGATCTTCGGTGGGTAGATCCAGAGCGACGGCTCTGTGCAAGACAGGTGGAAGTTCCAGATAGCGGCACTCTTCCATCAGTCTACGAGCGAGCGACAGCAAGGAAGCCCACTCCCTGGGAGATTGCTCTTGCCGCCGTGTGTCACGCAGCCTCACATCGGCCACACCCTCGACCAGTTCGGAAAACACCTGCTCGTATTCCGGGATGCCAGCAAAGCGATCGCGCGCGGCTGCAATTACTCGTAAGGCCTCACCGGGCTGCCGCGCATCCAGGAGTGAGGTGACTTGCTCCTGAACAGTTTTCATTCCATCTCGAGCAAGCGACGTGATCGCTACTGCTCGGTTCCTCCAGTACTGCTTGCTGGATGCAGAACCCTCGACTTCTGACAAGAATCGAGCGATGGCATCCGCCTCCCCGAATCTATTGTCGAGGATCAGGGGAGCCAGCATCTCATCGAGCGCCTGTCTCCTCTCGATTTCGCTTGCCAGTTGCAACCCTTCGAGCGCCTCTGCAAGATCACTGCACATGACTGCGGCTCGGCTCGTTGGATACCTGCGTGCAATGCCTCTGAGCGCCTCGATGGAATCCCAGGTGATCTCTGCAGCCGCCATTTCCTGTTCGAGCAGTGCCAGTTCCACCTCTCCCTCATCGGGGGGTCTTGCCATCGGGATGGAATCGATGGCCGAGGTCTGCTGATCTGCTGGATCCGATATCGTTCCGGGAGCCCGATGGATCTTCTTCGGCCCCAGAGAGTATTCCCGAGCGACCAGAACCATCAGCAAGACCAGCAACAACATCAGGGAAGCATCCGTCAGTCTCGCCAGAGGAGTTGGTCTTCGTTTCACGAGCGAAGGCTTGCGAGACTGTGCAGACACACCACTCTTCTGACCGACCACAGGCGCCGATTTTGCCATTGCTTCGACAGGCTTCTGAGTTCTAGGAGAAGGTTGAGCGACAGCAGGTCTGATTTCGATTCTCGCAGAACCGATCGCTATTTGATCTCCAGCCCGCAGAACTGCCGAGTCGATCGGCTCTCCATTGAGCTGGGTGCCGTTGGAGGAACGCCTGTCGAGGATCCGGTACTGTCCTTCTTCGATGCGGATCTCGGCGTGAAGCCGGCTCGCCTTCGGGATATCGAGGACCACATCACACTCATCAGATCTGCCAAAACTGATGAGGCTTGTCTGCTCGGTGGAGATTTCGGTCTCGACTCCATCGAGGATGAGATAGATGCGAAAAGACGGGTTGTGCGAACTAGCCATCCTTCATCTCCGTGTCCATCCTTTGAAGAAAGCAGGCGATCTTTCCAAATCGTCCCTCCCTGCGGGTCACTCAAGGCCGAGATCGGAACGCAAGCATGCAACGATTTCTTCGTTTTCGAGATCGATGACGGGTTCGGAATCATACTGCTCAAAAAAGAGTGAGGCTGTTCGATCCTCGGGAATCTGAAGTGCTTTTCGTATCTTCTTTTCCGCTGGAACGAACCCTCTTCCCGCGAGTCTCAGTATCGACTCGCCAATCGTCCCCTGAAGGCCGCAGACCAGCACCACCGCGTCATCAGGACCGAGCGAGCCGGCAGTCAGAGACAGCCTCGACTCGAGCAGTTCCAGACCATCTTCGGTGAAGCAATCCTCTGCCCTTCCACATCGCCCTTGCCAATCGGGACACTCGGCGGGCCTGCTGACGGTAGGAAGGTAGATGAGGCCGTGATCCTCATCCATCTGCTCCAGTTCTTCTCGATAGCCGAGATCTCCCGATCTTGAAACGCCGTGTATGATACAGGTCCTGGCGACGGATCGACCATGGGTGAGATCATCTCGCACGATCGAAACAAAGGGCGCCAGCCCCGTCCCTGCACTGACATAGATACGCCAGCGATCATCATCGATCCCTATCGTGCCGGGAATGGTGAAGTGCCCCTTGGGCTTTGGACGGAGAAAGACGCGCTCTCCCTCGGGCAATCGAAACAGGCTGTGAGTGAGAGGGTTCTTCGATTCTGGCCGTGCTACACGACGGATGTAAAACTCGACATGGCCTCGTTCTGCGGGTTCAGAGGCGATCGACATCGGCCGCTGAACCGATCCCAGTTCAGGTTCCACTGCATTGTTGACACCGATCACCATGTACTGGCCGGGAACGAACCAGTCCCCCTCTGGCAACTCGTCGTCCAAGGCGACCCGGAAGATAGCCAGTCCCTCCGACAGGTCACTTCTGTCGACAATCGTTGCGTTGGGTTCCAGAACCTTGGCCAATCCAGCCCTCCCTCTCTAATCATCGAATGATTCGGACCCGGAGAGTCTCAGTGGGGGTGGTCCTCGGGTCAAGGTCAAGGAGTACAAGTGGACTCGCCGCCCGCAGGTGCGCAAAATGGAACTCTCGATGCTGTGGGCTGACTGCTGCGGAAAGGGCTGCCATGGAACTCAACGGAAGAGTAGCTCTCGTGACCGGTGCTGCCCGGCGCATCGGGCGGGCCATCGCGATCCGATTGGCAGATGAGGGAATGAACATTGCTGTTCACTGGAATACTTCTGCCCGGGACGCGAAGCGAACGGTTGCAGAGTGTCAGCAACGAGGAGTCAGTGCAGTGGAGATTCAGGGAGACCTGACCGATCCAGGTTGCGTCGCTGCCATGATGTCCAAGGCGGCAACGCTTGGCCCTGTACAGGTGCTGATCAACAATGCGTCTCGCTTCATTCCCAATCGCCTCGATGAGATCGACCGCGAGCAACTTGAACAGGATCACCTCATTCATGTTGTCTCCCCTGCGCTGCTGTGTCGTGAGTTTTCCAGGCAATTGCCCTGCAGCGCCGAGGGTCGCATAGTGCAGTTGCTCGACTGGCGCGCCTCGATTGCGGATCCCCATCACTTCAGTTATGGCCTGGCAAAGGCGGGAATGCTGCATCTGACGAAACTTCTCGCTGCAGAGTTGGCTCCGAACACGACGGTCAATGCGATCTCACCGGGATCTATCCTGCCGCCGAATTCACTACGTGATGAAGATGAAGAAGAATCTCTTCACAACTCCACCGAAAAGATCGATGCTATTCGTCAGTTGACGGATGCCTTGATCTATCTGGTCAAGGACGCAGACGACACAACGGGGAGCGTGATCCCCGTAGATGGAGGGGAAACCCTGTCATGATCGAATTCCCAACTCACCTCCAATCCCTGGACAGGATCATGATCGAGGATCTCGCCGTCAGAACCGTCATCGGGATCTTCGATCGCGAGAGGGACCGCTGTCAGGAGGTGAAGATCAATATCACCTTGTGGACCGATACACGGGGTGCAGCCAGCAGCGACCGGATCGAGGATGCCATCGATTACCGTGACATGACAAAGCAGATCATTGACCATGTCGCCGCATCCAGTTGCCTGTTACTCGAACGCCTCGTCGAGGAAGTCTCCGCGCTGGTCCTGGAGAACAGCGCCATCGAGGCCGTGCTTGTCAAGATTGACAAACCAGGTGCACTTCGGCATTCGAGCAGCGTTGGCGTCGAGATCTTGCGGACACAATCTTGATCCCCTCGATGCCGGTCCAGGTGCTGCTGCTGCTGGGATCCAACATCCGCCCCGATCATCACATGGATGCTGCTCTGGGCATGTTGAAGGCCCAGATGAGCATGGTCGCTCACTCCCCTATCTTTCAGTCACCACCGATCGACGCTCCCGGCACTGCTGACTATCTCAACCAGGCGGTGATCATCTCCTCTCGAATACACTCCGATGAACTTCGCCGGCAGTTGCGCGAAATCGAGGATTCACTCGGAAGGGTTCGCGCCGAGGTGGAGAATGCACCTCGCACCATCGATCTAGATATCCTCGCTGCGGCTGATCGGGAACAGAGAATCATGGGCGACTGGCCGATAGATCCTGCGCTGAACTCACTTCATCACGCCGCGGTTCCAGCCGCAATCATCGCTTCTGGATGGAGATTCCCCGATTCAAAACTGACCATCGGGGAGTCGGTACGATTGCTGGGCGAGGTGCCCGACGGGTTCAAGCAACTATCCTGAACAGTACTCAGGGGCAGGCGCTGCTGCAGTCGAGAGAATCAGCAGTAGGGTCGCCACCGCAGGCACTGACAGGCTCCGGCAAGGGAGTTCCTGTGACAAACAGGAAGTCGAGCAGCAGTACCGCATCGGTGATGTTGAGAGTTCCATCGTCATTGCAGTCAGCCGCATCCTCGCAACCGACCACATCGCTGCCTGGAATGAAGAGCATCGCGAGGATCTGCACGGCGTCTGCCAGATTAGCCGTCGAACTGGCATCCGCATCGCCACGGCGGAAATAGCCAACGCCATCCGGCCCCAGTGCGCCCATATCAGCGGGAGACCCATCCGCATCTGCAGGAAGCGCGGGATTGCCGCTATCGATACAGCCAGAGCCAGCTTCGAGGGCCAGATTGCCGGCGGCAGGATCGATGAAGAGTGGGTCTTCATCGATGCATGCGATCGGTGTCACACCTGAGGTTGCGAGGTCCTCGATGCAACTGTAGGACGCCACCGTGGAACCTGGTTGCGCCTGGATCGCCTGTAACGATCCTCCGACCACGATGCAGGAATCGATCTCTACGACCTCCGGATTGTTGTTATTGATGGTGATATTCAGGGGTGAATTCGCCGCTGGCGCCCCGAAGGTACACCTCTCGAGGTAAATATCCGCCTGGTTGACACTGACGCCCAGATTGGCACCGCTGGACATCGCGGAGTTGCCATGAAAGACACAGAACCGCAGTACCTGTGTCTCCCCCGAATCGCCAGAGTCGATCAACATGCCACCACCACTGGTTCCCCCGATGTTGTTGCGCACCAGGCAGTGATCGAGTGTCACCCTCGATAAGTCGGAGACGATCAGACCTCCACCCGTAACCACGGTCGTGTTGCCGGCGATTTCACAATCCTGAAACACGGCATCGGATTGACTGTAAAGCCAGATGCCACCACCCAGGAGGTCTGAGGTGTTGTCGAGAATAAAACACGATTGGAGTTCGATGCTGGAAGCCTCGCAGTAGAGTCCTCCCGCAACGATGTTTGCATGATTTTGCTCGAGAGTGCAATCCGTCATCGAAATTCCGGTCGATGAACCGGTGAGTGCGATCCCACCGCCAGAGTCGAGGGCGGTATTCATCCTGACCAGGAGCTGTTCGAGAACAAGGATACTGGAGTTCCCCCCATCGATGGCGATTCCAGCACCGACCGTCGCCTGGTTCTCTTCGATGATGCAATTGGTGATCCGAGGTGATGCATCGTTGATATAGATCCCACCGCCCTTGCGAACTCCGTTGAGTAAGATCCCTCCACCACCGCAAATCGTGAATCCATCGAGGACGGTGAGTTCCGTTTCGCCCGAGTTGATGCGAACCACTGGATTATCGAGAGTGCCGGAGATGATGGTCACATCTGGACCAGCTTGAGACCGGATCACGATTTCCTTGCCAGCGAGATCGATGGCCTCGTTCCAGGTTCCCGGCGAAACGATGATCTGGTCACCATCGACGGCGATCGAGATGGCTCCTGAGATGGTCGGAACATCGGCGGGAACGAAGATATCGACCGCCAGCACAGCGGCGCCTGCAGAAAGCGCCAGGATGAGCCAGATGCCTCGCATCAGCGCCATCACTAGTTCGGATGATCTCATCGAGGGAGTGCCCCTTATCGGTCGGTCATGTTGAATAAATCGCTTCGAATAATGCTCCAGCCGTCCATTCTAGCAATAGTTCCGAAGTAATAAAGAGTTCAGTTAGCCTCGAGAGTACGGCAAGGACTCAGTATTAGCACAGGCTAAATATAACCTTGCACAG
>Ga0310120_10000546_pt1 | contig 29866 bp, 23 predicted proteins | sample CB27_AW_983_MG_FD_203506 | JGI IMG/M metagenome (GOLD analysis project Ga0310120, IMG submission 203506) | Marine microbial communities from Western Arctic Ocean, Canada - CB27_AW_983 | ecosystem: Environmental > Aquatic > Marine > Oceanic | place: Canada: Western Arctic Ocean | collected...
AGCGGTCAATGACTTTGCCAGACTGGCTTCGATCGCATGCAATTCCGAGAGTGTCAATCCGCTGTCGTCAAATTCACCTTCCAACAGACGTTTCATGGCAATCTCTTCAACAAGGCTTTCAATACGGGCTGGCGCAGGATCAACGAGTGTACGACTGGCACTTTCTACCGCGTCCGCCAGCATTAACACACCTGCTTCTTTGTTCTGTGGTTTAGGACCCGGATAACGGAAAGTGCTCTCGTCCACTTCTTCGCCATTGGGATCGTCCTTACTCCTTCCCTTGGCTTGATCAAAGAAATATTCCACCAAGCTTGTTCCGTGGTGCTGTTCGATGAAGTCGACAATTGAATGCGGTAAGTGGTGTTGACGGGCCAAATCAGCGCCATCTTTCACGTGGGCGATAATGACGAGCGTACTCATCGCCGGCACCAACGATTTATGCTGACTTCCTGATTCCCCTTGGTTTTCGGCGAAGTAACCCGGCTTCAACATCTTACCAATGTCGTGAAAATAGGCTCCGACCCGAACTAACAATCCGTTGGCCCCAATCGAATCCGCTGCGGCCTCGGCAATCGAGGCAACATTGATTGAATGATTGTAGGTACCCGGGGCCCGCCGAACCAGTTCCTGTAATAAGGGATGGGCTGCATCACCCAGTTCCAGCAAGCTGATTTCAGTCTGGACGTCAAATAGGCTTTCGACAAATGGCAACAGACCGGTCATCAGAACTCCGGCCAAAAAACAAAAAAATCCATAGAGTGCCGCGTTGGCAAGCAAGGTGGTCCCCAGGGGATAACCCGAGACTAAACTCACTCCCAAAGTGGTGGCAAAAGAAACTAAACCCGCACAACTACCGATGTAAATCAATTTCGTGCGGCTACGAATGTGGGCCGACATTTGGATCGCAGTAGCAGAACTGGCGACGTAGATGACAAACTCGTTCAGTCCACGTCCCGTCGTCAGCACCACAACCAAGGCTATACCCGCAGTGAGCACCAGAGCCAGATCCTGCTGGTAAGCAATTGTTATGATGGTTCCGAACATCAAGAGAAGTACAATTTCGGCGCGCCACTCTGTCAAAATCGGAATCTGGCTCAGGGAAACCAAAAGGACGTAAAGAGATACAATGGTAAGAAAATGCCGCAGATCTTTGAGTAATCGCGGTTTGCGATGCGCAATATAAAATCCGCACAAGGCGTAAATCGCGGCGTACATGCCCAAACTGGCCAGGCTGCCATACACAATTTCAGATTTAGTGCGTTGTTGCACAAAAGCACGATGTTCCAATCGCAAAAGTTCAATGGCATCCTTTGTAAAAGGCACACCAGCCGCCAACTGCGGCAATGCTTCCCCGGCCAGGAACTTCTCTTTGACCGTCTCGACTTCACTGGCGGCAAGCTCAGCAGCATGACGAGCCACTCGATCTGAGGCCGTGGGATTGTGTGCCAGCGTGGGTTTCAATTGTTGCTCAAACCACTGATAGACATACTTCCCAATCACTTCTGACTTCAATTGAGCAACCAATTCCTCTAACAGTCCGGTGCCGATTTCGGCGATCCGCACATCCTCGACTTCCACCAGTGGCAAAGGTTCATCGCCATCCACGGAATAGACAAACAGTTGACTGTCCACGACACGACACTCAACATCTCTCCCCTCGGGTTGAACAATGATCTGCTTGTTGCTGCCACGGTCATGTTCCAATTTTTCCAGCAACCCATTTCGTTCGAAATCGAGCAAAGCTCGTTCGACTGCCTTTTCAAATTCCGCCAAGTCCGCATCCTTGACTAGGGCCTCACAAAATTCTTTAAAAGCCGCAATGGATTCTGTTTCTGATCGTTTGGCTGGCTGTTCTTCCTGACGATCCAAAAAATTGTTCCAGATCGATAAATCAACATCTGCAAACGATTCCGCCCGAATCACCTGAAACACTTGGTCTTTTAAGGTGAAACGCAAATTTTCCAGAGGCTTTTGGTGGTGCTCATAGACATTGAGTGCCTGTGACTTCGCCCGCTCTTGAGCTCGATCCTTCGTTATTTTTGTTTGATCCCAATCGTCACGCTCGAAATCAATACGGGCAACAATCTTTCGGGCGGGAAAGTCCCAGGTGCGGTAGGTCATCGGTGGCTGCCAACCCTTGGTAACCAGCCACATCAGGAAGGCCGCCAGAAAGCAGATCCCCAGGCGGACCAGCACGTCCCCTCTGCGCAAATAATTAATCGTGCGCAGGAATAGCCCCGGGGGCAGCTCGACCGAGGCTACACGCTTGGATCGATTTCGAGTTTGACTGCCTGAAGACATAAATCGGAGTGGCCGAGTCGACTACCGCCGCTTCCTGGGATTTTCATCGTAGGCCCGAACAATTTTCTGCACAAGTGGATGCCGAACAATGTCTGCCCGGGTGAGCTCGACACTGCAGAAGCCCTCGATGTTTTTCAGACGCGTCAACGCGTCTGACATACCACTCCTTGTGTGAGTCGGCAAATCGACTTGGGTGATATCGCCGGATACAACTACCTTCGATCCGCGACCCATCCTTGTCAGAAACATCTTCATCTGAGCCACGGTGGTGTTCTGTGCTTCGTCAAGAATGATAAATGATTCATTCAAGGTTCTACCCCGCATATACGCCAAGGGGATCATCTCGATCACATCCTGCTCGGTGTAGCGATTGATCTGGTCATAGTCCATCATTTCTCGCAGCGCATCCAATAAAGGCCTTAAGTAGGGATTGATTTTGGCTTGCAAATCGCCGGGTAAAAATCCCAAACTCTCTCCAGCCTCCACAGCAGGTCGAACCAAAACAATCTTGCGGGTTTGCTGGTTCTTAAGTGCCTCCACTGCCACAGCCACAGCCAAATATGTTTTTCCGGTTCCCGCGGGACCTGTCGCAAATACCAGGTCGTAGTTGCGTAAGGCAGCAATGTACGAACTCTGGCCACTCGTAAGTGGTTTCACCACTTGTCCCGCATGCTGTACGTCAATCATTGTCGAGGTGAGAGAATCACCACCTCGAACGCGAAACAGAACGTTGCGGACCTCGTCGGGTTCCAGGCCGCCTTTCTTTTCCGCAAGCGTCTTGAGCTCCTCCAAAGCTTCCGTTGCCCGCGCTACAGAGGCTTCGTCACCGGCAACACGAATTTTACCCTCGCGATGTGTGATGTTGACGCGAAGTGAGTCGCGGATCTGCCTTACATGCTGGTCCCGTGCCCCAAACAAGGTGAGAACGGAAGCAGGATCGACTAAGGATATGGTTGCTTCGATCATCCAGTTGACGGTGTCGAGTGAGAGACGTCGTATTCTGATTTGTAATGTATTACGCCTATGCTCAAATATAATCAATGCTCCGGCGGCGTGAACCGCTGGCAGGATGAAAGTGACGCAAGTTGTTACCAGACAACACGTTCCACCCGACAAATGTTTCAAAAAAAATTCTCTCCGCAACCCAGAACCATGCAGATCCCTTTCGCACGTTGGGTGGCGGGGTCGGATGACAATCCCGACAACTTTGGTGTCGTTTCGACCGCAAGTCTCGCTGCATGACGAAAGAACTTTCCAGGATCGTGTTTCGTTGCCCCTTTTTAACGGTGCCCAACTTAGTGCGTCAACAGACCGAAGTACCAGAAGAGATAGGCCGCAGGCGCCGCAAATACAACGGAGTCCACCATGTCGAGCACCCCACCCAATCCGGGCAACCAGGTACTGGAATCTTTCTTTTTAAAATCTCGTTTCATCAATGACTCGGACAGATCCCCCAGCAAGCCGGCCAGGCTGAGTAACAAGCCGTACGCCACCCAATTCAAAAGCGGTACGACATGAAATTCAGGAACGAGCAAAGGAGCCATGACGTTGAACATCAGCCCTGATGCCAAACACCCCGTCAGACAACCGCCACACGCACCTTCGATTGTCTTTCCTGGACTGAGTCGGGGTGCGAGTCGACGGCGCCCAAAAAGATGGCCAAAGGCGTAGGCCCCTATGTCGGAAGTTTTGACGACTACAATCATCGAAACGAGCGCCAACATGCCTCTTTCGTTACCTTGAAATGTCCTTAAGCCCGTCAAAAAACATCCAAGCATCCCCACATAAACCATCGCCAGCAGCGTTAATCCGATAGACAGTACGGCACTCCCGGGTTCCCGAAATTCTTTCATTCCGCGACACAACGCCAGCACAAAAGCTATCAATAATCCATGCACGAACCATTCCAGACGAAATTCGTGCAACTCAGCCTGGTATCCGTGCTGCAGGATGGGCAGGACCGGGCAGATCATGACCAGAAACACTCCCAGACATGCAACCCACAAAGGAATCCCAATTCCAGACACTGAGACCAAGCTCACAAATTCCGCGGTTGCCAGAAAACATATCACCATCCCCAAGGGCAGTAGCCAAAGGCCGGGACGCTGAAAATTGAAATGAAAATCGATCCAGCAGATCATGCACAGAATGGCGACAACTGTCGTCCCGGAAATAATTCGCCAGCGCAACATCTCACCCGCTCCTTCAGGTACTCAGTCCACCAAATCGACGTTCACGTGCCGCGTAGTCTTGAATCGCCTGATGCAGATGTTCGATCTCGAACTCCGGCCAGCATTTTTGCGTCACCCACAGTTCGGCATAACTGATTTGCCATAAAAGAAAATTACTGATGCGCATTTCACCAGCGGTACGTATCAGCAAATCCGGATCGACCATGCCTCGTGTGTAAAGGTACTCTGATATCGATTCTTCCGACAATTTCTCCGGATCCAAGGATCCTTCTCGAACCTCTCGTGCAATGCGTTGGATGGCATCCAGTAACTCCCTGCGGGCTCCGTAGTTGATCGCCAGGCAGAGTCGCATTCCACCTGCCTGGTCACTCATCGACACCGTCTTGTCCATTTCTCGCAAGGTGGCATCAGGAATCCCATCCCTGCGGCCAATGACTCGCACCGATATGTCTTGGTCCATGATTGTCGTGCGTTCCTCGATCATGTACTGCTCGAGCAGGTGCATGAGGAATTCAAGCTCTCTTTGCGGACGCTTCCAGTTTTCGCTGGATAAACAGTAGAGCGTGATCTGCTCAAGCCCCAACCGAACCCCCTCTTCAACGGTCCTGCGTACACTTGCTACACCACGACGGTGTCCTTCGACCCGCGGCAGCCCCTGACGTTCCGCCCAACGGCCATTGCCGTCCATGATAATTGCAATGTGCTGGGGGCGGTCTTCTCGTGGAACGTCGAGTTCAATCGGGGCTGTGGAACTCACAGAATGCCACTTCACGGTGGTAGGGTTTGATCGCTGGCGACTTCCGACGTGGATAAGTCCTTGAAAGCCGATCTGTGGATGGCGGCTCGCGACTAAAGGTTGACGGATCGAGTCAGGATTTTATCGTCCAAAAAGTAGATTTTCTATCGGTGCCGGAAAGAAGACCCCTCCTTGGTGCAAACATAACAACCGTTCTGTTTGCGCGTGCTGACAGCGGAGCCGGCCTCTGGGACTGCAATCACACTAACTTGTTGCGACAAACTGGGGATCAAACATGGTCTGTTCGCGATCTGGTCCCACGGACACAACCGCCACGGGAAACCCACTCAGTTCACTGATCCGGTCCAAATAGCGTTGAGCATTCTGTGGCAGGTCATTCACCGCTCGAATTTCGGTGATATTCTGTTGCCAGCCAGGTAAGGTTTCATAAATCGGCTGCACTCGACGCAATTCCTCGACCTGGCTTGGAAAATAGTCGATTCGTTTTCCATCCAGTTCATAGGCGACACAGATGTTAATTTCCGGAAGTTCACTTAGGACGTCCAACATCATCACAGAGAGTTCATCAACGCCACTTAAACGGGAAGCATAGCGGGCCGCGACCCCGTCAAACCAGCCACATCGACGTGGACGGCCAGTTGTTGTTCCATATTCGTTTCCCATTTCCCGGATGTGTTTCCCGGTCGCATTGTCCTGCTCGGTTGGGAAGGGTCCACCACCGACACGCGTCGTGTATGCTTTAATTACACCGATCACCTTGTTGATCCAACGGGGCGGCACACCTGAGCCGGCAGTGATACCGACTCCCGAACTGTTACTGCTGGTAACGAAAGGGAACGTGCCGTGGTCCAAATCCAATAACGCGCCTTGGGCCCCCTCAAACAACAACTGCTTACCTGCATCAAGTGCGTCAAGCAAATATCGCGTACTGTCGGCAACAAAAGGTTTCAACCGCTCCGCAAACTTCGAATACTCCGTAAAGATTTCATCAGCATTTAAATGAGCCGAACCCTGACCGTTGTTAGAAGTGAGAATCTTGTTTTTCACTTCAACGATCTGTGCCACTTTTTCGCGGAACCCCGCTTGGTATAAATCTCCCAGACGAATGGCTAAACTGCGACCGGCCTTGTCCCGGTAACACGGCCCGATCCCACGAAGCGTGGTTCCAATGTTCTCGCCACCGATATCAGCCTCGTTGAGAATGTGATCCTCCTCGATATGCCAAGGCATGACAACGTGCGCACGATCGCTCAGGACCAGGTTATCTTCAATTCGAACGCCTCGTGACACTAAACTGTCGATTTCAGCCAGGACCGTCCCGGGATTCAAAACGACCCCGGCCGTCACGATGTTCATGACATGCTGGTTGAGAATACCGCTGGGAATATGGTGCAGCTTGAACGTTTCGCCCCCGGTAACCACGGTATGGCCAGCATTTGCACCCCCTAAAAATCGAACGACGATGTCAAATTGAGCGGTCAGTAAATCGACGAGCTTCCCTTTTGCTTCATCGCCCCACTGCAACCCTATTACACAGGTTCCCGGCACGTTGTCCCTCGACGGTTAATGGATCGTTAAAGAGATAACACTATCTCGTGTTATAGAATCGGTTGGCATCTTTCACAAAGTATTTTGGGCACTTTTTCGAGGGATTGGCAGGCGGGCGATCATCCCACAAATTGACAGCGGCCAAACCGCTCAGTTTAGACCCCCTGTCAGAGTAACACAAGTCACTCGCTCAGAGGCCCAGACAGAATCGCCGCCATGGGGACAAAAATAGCCAGTGGCAACCATGCCGAAAAGGCGGGTGTCAGCAAGTACTGTCTGCCGAGGCCGTGGCAGACGATGACCACCAGGAAGAAAACAATCACGAGCATGACACAAGAACCGATCGCAATGAAAAAGTTGCGATTCTCGCGATGAAGGACAAGAGGCAAACCGAGGAAAATCAGGGTCATGTCCAGACACGGTCGAACGATCCGTTCATGAATGGCCATTCGGATGTCGACACCATACTGCAAACTCGGATTTCGCAAACCGCTCGCCAAGTCCGCAGTCGAGGAAAATCTTTGCCAGCTGCGTCCTCCTTTCAATTGAGCAAATGTGACATTGCTTACAACAAAACACTCATTTGGCGCCAACCAGGGTGTATCGCAGGGACTGAACACCATGGTCTTACCCTGCCACCCTATGGAAGGCAACTTGCCAATATTTTGAGGCTGGTGCACATCTCGAAACAAATATCCACCGGGCCGCCCCTCTTGTGGGGCCTGGTAGTAGGCGTTGGCGGCTACGATTTGTTTACCGAACGGTCTCAGTCCCGGGGGAAGGCGAAACCGGGGGGCCAAAATGCGGCTTTCGTTGGCGAAGGTACTTCGACCTTCTATGAAAATTTGAGTTTCGTGATCTCTCCTGCCTTCCAGTGATAGACCATGATCACCATACCAGTCCTGAGCATTGCGAGTTAACCGGTCCTGAAACTGGGGAATAACAATCTCGCGATTGGCAATTGCAAGCAAACTGACAGCCAACACGCCGCCAATCAAGGGACGAATCAACCGGGACTTCGGAATTCCAGCAGCCAATAAAGCGGTCATCTCGTTGTGCCGCTGCAACCAGGTTAAAGTAAAGATGGCCGCAATTAAGGCAAGTACACTGCTAGTCAGATCGAAAAACGCCAGGATCCGTGCACCGTAGTATTCCGCGAGAACCCGGAGTATGCCACCTCCTCGTTCGCTGTAGAGAAGAAATTCGTCCAGATTCGAGAAAGCGTCAATGACCAGGTACAAGCCGGTCAGACTGAAAAAACAGATCGCCAAGGATTTCGCAAAAGACAGGAGCAGGTAGCGATCGATAATCGTCATTTGGAATTCCGTCTCCGCCGTGCACTCTGGGGCCCCAGTCGCTCAGGAACCGAGCCTCGTAATCATCTCGATTTTATATTGAGATAGACTCGCTTGCTCTGATCATTGTCCAAGACGATTCCCTTAGCGGCTGCAGTTGCTCTTTCCCCCAAGATTCTCGCAAGACTGTTGATAATGGTGTGCAAGATTGAATCTGTCTTTCCTTGAAACGACGCTCGGTTTTCGGCGGTGTCCACATGGATGTACAAACACCATCCATCTGTTGCACCAGTAAACAAATTGCCAGTAATAACTCGACCATCGGACAGCCGACAGTCATCGGGAAGTTTGGTTGTGAATTCAAACGAATGGGATTCACCGGCTTCCAATGTGAGATTTGATGCCAGGAGTTTCTTGTCGTAGTCACGGCGTTTGCTGGCTGATGCACCGGTTTGCCGATTTACTTCCCAGCACTCCTGAAGGGATATTAAGATTTCATCGGCGATGACTCTCTTTTCACCACCGGTGACGGTGATATCAAAGCCAACCGTGTCGCCTTGCCACATCTCAGCTTGTTGCGCCCTGATCGTGATAACGCAGCCTGCCACACTCAATGTCTGCTCTGTTGAATCTGACATCAGGATTCCTTTTTGTCTCTCGCCAAGTTGACCTGCGGCCACGGACGAATCAAGAAATCTTTGGAAGGGGCGAGTACATTACGCCAGCTGGTCACTTAATGTCAAGATGGGAAAGACAGAAGATTCGGTAAAGATTTGCGGCTGCTCGTCGTGTCCAGATCAACATTTGCATTGGACGAGAGATGTGGACGAACACAATTTCCTCCGCATCCGTAACCTCGTGGTACGCTGCATTTTATCCCAACACAATCCGACGTTATCGAGATCGGTGCGGGGATGGGCAGGTTTGGAATCTGGCCCGGTAACCGTTATCTTTTTAATATCTGTGGTAAGAGATTCGAAACCAGTTTACCGCTACTGATTACTATCGGTGAGATAACTTCATGACAAGCCATGTCACACAAGCATCCGACGGTTCTCTCGATTCCGTCCCTGCCTCATTTCCACATCGTCTCCTGCAAGGAGGCCGGAGAGTGGCTGCCTCTCTGACCGATGTGATGTATCCTCCCCAGTGCACTTTCTGCTGCGATCAACTAACATCAGTGGGAACACCCATCCAACTTTGTCGAACTTGTGAGCAGGTGTTGGGAACGTGTGCGACGAACTCCTGCCCTCGTTGTGCGTTACCGGTTTTAGACTCTGCAGCGAAACACACTTCCTGCGTCCGCTGCCTTCACCAAAAACTCTATTTTCAAAGGGCCTATGCCCTGGGCCCGTATCAAGGAAAATTGCGGGAAGCGGTGGTACGGGTGAAATATCCTCACGAACATGCTCTTGCAATTTCGTTAGGACAACTGCTGGCAAGTAAAATCTCACTCAGTCAATCTTTCCATCAAACCAATACGGTGGTCGTTCCCATCCCTACGACCTGGTTAAGCAGGCTCGTCAGGGGCGTGAACACACCCGACTACATTGCAGCACCAATCGGTCGCGATTGGCAATTACCAGTATTTCCAGACCTTTTGCACTGCCGCCACAAAGTCAACAAACAAAGTAGTTTATCGCCTCGAGAGCGCCTGCGAAACATTCGCAATGCATTTCGTGTTTCCAAGAGCTACAATATTGGGGGTGCTCAAGTTATTTTGGTAGACGATGTTATGACGACGGGAGCTACCGTGAACGAAGCCGCTCGGGTCCTTTCAGCCTCGGGTGCTTCACGGATCACAGTCCTGGTCCTGGCGCGGGCGGTTTGAATCCCTCCCAGCGGCTGTTCGGTCCACGACAGGATTGGATACGAACCAACACGACTCGATGGTTTCGGCTGGTGAGCAATCGAATTCGTGAAATTAATTTTCACTGGAGCAGGTTTCCAGTCGAGAGGTTGCCTTGGACAAGAAAAACATGCCCTCACATTTTTACAATCCTGACGAACAACCAAATTGGAATCGGCATCCGTTTCGACGGGCGGTGCTTCGCGGTTTGGGTGTTATTCTGCCTCCTCTTCTGACCATTGTCATTCTGATTTGGGTCTGGAACGCAGTTGAACAATACGTTTTGGTGCCCGTGGAAACATTAGCACGACAGAGTATTGTATGGATACATTCCGGTGACATACGTGAGGAAGAACCCGCCAATCCGTTATACACAAAGATTGAGCACAACGGCTTTGTACGGTACATCCCGACACACGTTGTCAGGGATGTCCAAGCCAACCTGGGTGCGAAACCCATGCCGGAAACGGCAGAAGCGATCTACCATCGCTACGTAGAAATCAAGTACCTGGGACCGCAGTACGTCATTCCGGTTTTCCTCTCCGTCTTTATTCTGGTGCTTTACCTGGTGGGTAAATTTTTAGCCATTCGATTTGGACGGATGTTCTGGAATTTTATAGAGCAACTCATTCACCGCGTTCCTATTATCCGCAACGTCTACTCCTCAGTGAAACAAGTCACTGACTTTATTTTTAGCGAACACGAACTGGAGTATACCCGCGTCGTTGCAGTGGAATATCCCCGGAAGGGAATTTGGTCCATTGGATTCGTAACGGGCGAGAGCATGTTGGATATCGGTAGCGCTGCCAACGAACCCGTCTTGGCTGTGCTGATGCCGACTTCGCCAATGCCGGTCACTGGCTTTACCGTGACAGTCCGAAAAAGCGAAACGATCGACTTGGATATCACCATGGATCAAGCCATTCAATTTATTGTTAGTTGTGGGGTGGTTGTGCCTCCTCAGCAATTGCGAAACCAACATCATCCCGAATTGCCCCGCAATGATTCCGGCTCGAATGAACTGGAGTCTAATCCCCAGAACCAACAGGTAATGGCAACCTCGCCGACTGAAGGCGAAATCACCAGTTAAAGAAATGAGTTGCCTCGAAGATGGATTTTTCGAAGGAACTGCGAATCGGAACTCGGGCCAGCGCCTTGGCCCGCTGGCAAGCAAATTGGGTGCGTGACGAACTAGTCCGCTTGGGATTTGACGTGTCCATCGTTCCCATTGCAACTCAGGGCGATCGTGATCGGCAATCCTCGCTTGCGGACGTTGGTGGACAAGGTGTGTTTACGAAAGAAATTCAAAAAGCACTCCTACAGGGCACGATCGATTTGGCTGTTCATAGCCTGAAGGACCTTCCCACGGTGACTGTGGCCGGACTGCAACTCGCCGCCGTGCCCAAGCGGGCTAGCAGCAGTGACGCGTTGGTATCTCACGCAGCGAATTCGCTCCGCGACCTGCCCTCAACAGCCCGGGTCGCCACCGGTAGTCCACGCAGGCGGGCACAGTTGTTACACTTCCGCTCTAACTTCCAATTCGTCGACATGCGTGGCAATGTGAATACTCGACTCCGAAAGCTTGACGAGGGCGAGTGCGACGCCCTGATTCTCGCCGAAGCCGGATTGAAACGACTTGGATTAGCCAACAGGATCACCGAGTTGATCTCGCCAGACATCATGCTTCCCGCAATCGGGCAGGGTGCGCTGGGTATTGAAATTCGCAGCGGTGATGAACCCACGTTCACCGCGGTGACCCAGTTAAACGACACCCACTCCGAACTAGAAGTCCTCGCGGAACGATCCATGTTGTCCGCCTTGCGAGCCGGGTGTTTAGCACCAGTGGGTGCTTTTTCCTCAGCCACACCTCAGGGGATTACTCTCACGGGTGTGGTCTTGAACAGCAGCGGAACGCGTCGCTTAGTTGCTTCTTCCAAGGATACAGTTGATGCCCCTCTGGAATTGGGTAAACGAGTTGCTGAAGATTTATTTTCACAAGGTGCCTCTGAACTGATCGCCGAATCGGGGGCATGAGAGAGGTAGCAGCCTGCAACCTTGGCAGTTGCAAGCGTGCCATTCAGTATGACTTGCCAGTCTGCGGACAATGCGACTTAGATTGGCATCGTTCAGACGGCCCTTCGGTCGCCCCGCCTCATTCAAAAAGAAACGACCGGCGCCAGTGTCCGCCCGAACAGGAGCGGCTGACTGCCGGAACGAAACCGGAAACAACGCAATCGTTCTCATCGTGGCAGGAATCTGCTAAACAAGTGTACTCTGAATAGATTCGTGAGCGGCGCCGACAGAACAATTTACGAAAGTCAGGTGACATTTAAAGCCGTTCCTCTGAAGAACAAAATCCCGCTAGGCTCCAACGACGTTTTCAGGATCAACCTAATCCGTTGGGTGATCGGCTTAAAGAAATCGCCTTTCAGCCCATTCGGCAGATCACCTGTCGGATGCCTGAACTACCACCGTGGAACTTCCTATAATGCCGATTTTTCTGACCGGGACGGTTCCAAACTGCCGATAAACCGTGTAGCGACCGTCTGTTTCCACTCGCCGAAGTGATAGAATTCAAGTCGATTTCACAGCTGATCGACCAGGCGACGAAAGAGGTTGAGACATGGAAATTCAAACAACTCGTTTCGGTAACGTGAATACCGAACCCGGTGACATTCTGCTTTTCCCTGCAGGATTACCGGGCTTGAAAGACCGTTTACACTGGGTGTTGCTGGCGGATTCCGGAAATGACTCGTTGGGTTGGTTGCAAAGTATCAACCGGCCTGAACTAGCATTCGCCGTCGTCAGCCCCCGTCGCTTTGTAAAGGATTACCAAGTTCGTGTTTCCCAGCGCGAGATTCTTCCACTCCAGCTAAAGACTCCCGAGGATGCTCAAGTTCTTGCTATTATCAACAAAATCGGTAGTGTCCTCACGATCAATCTGAAAGCGCCGCTACTCTTTCATCTCGGACAGCGTCTGGGCCACCAGGTGGTGGTCAATGACGACCAACCACTACAACATGTAATCTCGCATCAAGTCTCACAGACCCGAAAAAGTGCGTGATACAGTCGCTTCGGCCGCTATAGAGGTTAACCCGCTACGACAATTGATTTTGGTTGACTTGCCCTTCCGATATTTTAAACGTATCCATTAAGCAACGTAGTAAAACGTGACGCCTCGAACTTTCAGAGGTGGAAGGTGTTGGACCCGCGGGATGCTATCTGTGGCTAAGGTTGGACTGACTCACTCAAAAGAGCCAGCCCAGCAAACTTGAAGGAGTGAGCGATGCTGGTATTGTCGAGACACCGTGACGAGAGCATCATGATTGGTGATGACGTAGTCGTTACCATCGTTGATATTCGTGGTGATAAAGTAAGACTAGGCATCGAAGCCCCGCAACACATTCCTGTCCACCGCCAGGAAGTCTACGAGGCGATTCAACGTGAGAATCGCAATGCGAGTCAAATCGATCCATCCGACACGAAGGACGTTGGACAGTCCAACACATCCGCTGACTCGCAGTGATCAACCGGCGTTTACTACTGACCGGCTGACCGTCTTTTAACCCGACTCAATCAGAGAACCCGGGTAAAGCGATTTAGCTCCATTCTGAAAGCCGGAGCGAAATCGAAACCAGCAGAACCAGGGCAACCGCCTACCGTCCAGCCCTGTGCGCTGTCAGCGTACTCCTAATCGTACGCCCCGGTTCAAGCGTTTCCCCGCTTAGCGATGCGGCACCACTGCTGTTCCCCGGTCGGCCGGGCATCACGTTGAACCAGGCGCTCCCGTTGGCTGACGCAAGGCAACCACAACGGTGAAAGCTGGTTCCCAGTGACCTCCAGCAACGCACCCCGGTTGACCAAACTCCCACCACCGGCCATGCGGGCTTATTTTTGCCGCAACTCGTGAGTTTGACGCAAACGCGTTAAATCCGGGCGGTCATTTGCAGCGCAATCGGACGACCACCTAGGCACCTTGTAGTCGAACCCTTGATGATTGATGATAGGTTGTCCAACTGATTTTCACAGGCAAACTCTAGTGGAAGGATTGTTCTTTGACAGCCACCAAACAGCTCATCCGGGTTGGTCATAGCCCGGACCCCGACGACGCTTTCATGTTTCACGCTTTGGCGAACGACAAAATCGAAGTCGGTGAATACCGTTTCGAACATGAACTCGTCGACATTGAAACTCTCAACCGGCGAGCTTTTTCTGGCGATCTTGAGCTGACGGCTGTCAGTTTGCACGCCTATGCTCACTTGGCCGACCAATACATCCTCTGTCCTTGCGGTGCCAGCATGGGAGACCAGTACGGCCCCATGGTGATCTCGCAAAAACCGTGCTCGATCGAGTCACTGCGAGACAAGACGATTGCCGTTCCCGGCACCTTGACGACAGCCTACCTGGCTTTGCGGATGTGCCTGGAAAACGATTTCCAACATATTTTCGTACCTTTCGATGAAATCATCGAAGCCACCGTCGCCGGTTCCTATCAGGATCAAAAAATTGATGCAGGCCTGATTATTCACGAAGGCCAGTTGACTTATGGCAATCAAAATCTGGAGCTGATTGTCGACCTCGGAAAATGGTGGCACGAACAAACCCAACTGCCGCTGCCTCTGGGTGCCAACGCGCTTCGCAAAGATCTCGGTGCGGAAGTTCACGTCGAGGTCAACGATCTGCTACATGCCAGCATCCGCTACGGCCTGGAAAATCGCGCTGAGGCTCTGGCCTACGCCCTGCAATTCGGACGTGATCTCGACCGGTCCAAGGCAGACCAGTTTGTGGGTATGTATGTGAACGACTGGACCCTGGACTTCGGACCGCGAGGCCGCGAGGCAGTACGCGTGCTGTTGGAGCGGGGCCATCAAACAGGGGTCATTCCCAATTTGGTTGTGCCGGAGTTCGTTGGAATTTCTTAGCCCCCAGCTGCGCATCTTGAAATCCAATGGTCTACACGATTCCCACCAATTGCACACGTTGGTGCAAAGTATGATCAACAGCATGTCCTGGAGAGGTTGTGCAAACGCCACTTCTCTTTTCACAGAGAGGGCATCGTTCTTTGTCCCAGCCCATTGCGCAAATGGCTCCCTAACAATCCGCCGATGAGGTCCGGATTCCGCATGAAAACACCACGTAGTTCCCCCTCCGACCCGTCTGCTTCCAACCGCAGGTCCCTCGTCCCGGTCCTCCTGGCAATACTTTTTTTTTCACTTGTCTCACTGGTTCTCGTTTTCCTAACACTGGGTTCTTTCGGCTTGATCCTACTGGCGGCCGGGGGGCTTTTCCTGGTGGCAGGCCTGCACTATTTGGTCTGGGGCTGGTGGCTGGGGCGCGTGATTCGCGAAGAAGAATCTGACGAGGAGAATGAACCGTAAAGGATCCTGGTACGGGCTTTCCTGCACCGCCACCGAGGGCACTCTGAACGACAGGGCGGTCTTGCCGCCTGATTCCAGCCTGGTCAACATGGTCAGCAGGTTTCATGAATCTTCTTTGCCGTCAAAGATTCGCTTTCAAGTGATGATCGAAAGCAGGTTCTTCTGACCTTCCATCGGAGCTTTACGGATAACCGACGACATCGGTTTTAAAAAAAGATATCCGGGGGGGCATTTCCTTTATCCAGGAGTGGGGATTCGGAATGCTCAGATTGTTTTTTTTCTATCCGTCCTACAAGCGATGCCCGGCAACCTGGTACGCTCTCGATCATCTGCCCGACCTCGTCCAGTGGGTATGTCAAACAGTAGAAAAAGCATCAACCAGCAATACGCCTTCATGTTCCTAGTGATCTAAAGGCTCTGTGACAGAACCATTAGTCTTCCACCTGCTTCCGGAGCGTATCACAGAGTCCGTGTGCCGCCTGCTGCGTTTTGGCTTCGACAACGATGCGCACAATCGGCTCGGTATTACTGGCACGAATCAATGCCCATTGGTCAGGCCAATCCAAGCGCAGTCCATCCAGGCGGTCGGATTGAGCTTCCGGAAAATGCTCCTCGAGCCGGGCGAATGTGTCGACAAAATGACTCCGGTCCAGTTCGACCTTCGTCTTGCGAATGGCGTACTTTGGTAACTCGCCAACCAATTCGCTGACCGTCATTTGACGGCTCGCCATCGCGTCAAGAATTCTCGCCATGCCAACGAAGCTATCCCGCACGTAACCCACTTCAGGATCAATGGGCCCCCCGTTTCCTTCGCCGCCAAAAACGGCTTCTTCGGACACCATCTTGTCCACCACGTTAGCTTCTCCAACCGCCGAACGATGAAATCTTACCCCATGTTTTTCAGCCAGATCTTGTGACATTCGGCTGGTTGAACAATTGGTCACAATCGGACCGGGCTTGTGACGCAAGGCATGTTCGACACACAGCGCAAGCGTGTACTCCTCGCCCACATAATTCCCCCGCTGGTCGATCACGGCTAAACGATCCGCGTCCGGATCCTGACAAAATCCGACATTCACACCAGACCGGGCAACCCGTTGGCACGTATCCCGTAAATTCTCCGCGGTTGGTTCTGGAAGATGTTCGAACTGTCCATCCGGCTCACCACCCAGGAGGACGATTTCGCAGCCCAAACGATCCAGCAATTGCTTCCCCAGTCGACTTCCGGCACCATGATTGGAATCGAGCAACACCCGAAAACGATGCTGGCGAATCCCCTGGACGTCGATGGTATTGGCGACCCGCTCTAAGTGGGACTCCTGGTCGTCGATCACCGTCGCGTTGGCCGGTTCCAGACCACATTCAACCTGCTCTGAGCTGGCACGAAATCGCGTCAGAACCGATTCTCCTTCCTCCGCAGAAATGACACGGCCCATTGCCGAGAATAGCTTTAGCCCGTTGTATTGGGCAGGATTGTGACTGGCTGAAATTTGTATCCCGCCCGCACAGTGTAATTCTCGAATCAGCACCCCCGTCGTCGGTGTGGCAGCGATGCCGCCGTCCAACACATCACGCCCCACTTCATGTAACGCCCGGCTCACAATCTGCGAAAACATTTGGCCGCTGTCACGACCATCCCGCGTGACCAACAAGGTGCCGGCGGGTGCCTCCGCGGCGAAGGCGGTCGCATACCGGGCCACAATCTCGGGGGTCAAGGTGTCGCCTACAATCCCCCTTAATCCGGAAACGCTGATGATCAATTCTGACAAAGTTCGTTCTCTCCCGCCGTTTCCAGCTTCCAATCTGTGTGCGGGTTTCATGATATCGCTGGTATTCATACAACGCCAGTCGGTTCACTGTTGGCAAGTTGAATTTCTGCGCGTATGCTAGAGGTCCAGCCCTGCCGGTTTGGGAATTTCGCGCGGGAAAGATCCCCCTGTTACAGGTTCGTATCGCCAGGCAGAATCAGTCGCATTTTCCCGGTGGATACTCCGATCAAGAAGTCCACATCCAACATGGAAGAATGGATTGCGGCACGCTGAAAGATTTGACAGAGCAAGCGCTTCAGCTACTACCAACAAGCGCCATGCCTGCAACACCGCTGGGTGTTGTTAGAGTTCCAACAGGAAAGGAAAAAAGTAAGACATGGACACGGCGATCCGCTTGGATGATGACTCCGCGCTGGTTCTTCTCGATCAAGCCGTAGCGGAAAACAAGCTATCTACCAGTGCACGCCAGAATATTCAGAATTGGATGACTCGATCACATTATTCTGCGTACCACGATCAGATCCTGCAACACGTTCAAGACGGCATGTGGAAGTCTCTGGATGACGCCTTCTGGGCCGTTATTCCTTTTGGGACGGGAGGAAGACGCGGGCGGATGTACCCCATCGGGTCCAACGCGATCAATGATCGTACCATCGGCGAGAGTGCTGCGGGCCTTGCACGGTACCTGCTAGAAAAAAATCCGGACGGGCAGGGCCTCAGTTGCGCCGTTGCTTACGATACCCGGCACAATTCGCGTCATTTTGCCGAACTCTGTTCTCGCATTATGGCCACGGCTGGTTTTCAGGTTTTGTTTTTGGATGATTATCGCAGTACTCCCGAACTCTCCTTTCTCGTGCGTTCCAGAAACTGCTCCTGCGGGATCATGGTCACAGCCAGCCACAATCCACCGAGTGATAATGCGGTCAAGGTCTATTGGTCCACGGGCGGGCAAATCCTACCTCCTCATGACAAAGAGATTATCGCGCGCGTGATGAATATCGAAGCGATCGAGGAAGGACCAGCCTTCGAGCAGTATGTCCAGGAAGGCGCCATCGAGATCTGCACTGCGGACACCGATCGGCAATTTCTGCAGGCCGTCGTGAGCCAGAGTTTCCCAGGACCCCGGGATTTAAAGATCATCTACTCGCCCCTCCACGGTGTGGGAGCGTCTGCCATCTGCCCGGTCCTGGAAGCGGCAGGGTTCCACGACGTGGAAGTCTTCGCTGATCATGCCACACCCTCCGGAGACTTCCCCAACGTCCCCGGGCACGTTTCCAATCCGGAAAACACAGTCGTCTTCGAATTCATCATCGAACGCGCAAAACAGGTAGGGGCCGATCTTATATTAGCTTCGGATCCAGACTGTGACCGCGTCGGTTGTGCCGCGCCCAAAAAGCTCGATCCGGCTGCCAGTTGGGAAACGTTGAATGGAAACCAAATTGGGGCTTTATTGGCTGACTTTGTATTGGAACAGCGCAAAGCGTCACTGACTGCTGACCACTATCTTATCAAAACACTGGTGACTACCGAAATGATTCGCCGCATTGGCGATTCCTACGGAGTGCAAACGGTGGGGAATTTGCTCGTCGGATTCAAATGGATCGGCGGTGCCATCGACGAAATGGGGCCTGATAATTTCGTGTTTGCAGCCGAAGAGTCACACGGCTACCTTGCCGGCACACATGTCCGGGACAAGGATGCGGCCATCTCGGCGATGCTTCTGGCCGAATTGGCAGCAAACGTTAAAGCCAAGGGTCAGTCGCTGCATGAAAAACTTGACGACCTCTATTGGCAGCATGGTTACCACTGCTCACGGTTGATGACCGTGCAGATGGAAGGCTCCGAAGGTATGGTCCGCATGGAAGAACTCATGGTCGCCCTGCGGGAGAAATGCCCACAGCAGATTGCTGAACTGGAGGTGGCTCGGCTGCGAGACTACCTGTCCGGTCAATGCTTGCTGGCCGACGGCTCCACGGAACCGTTGGTAGGGCCTCAGGCCAACATGGTCATCATCGACCTGAAACAGGAAGGCAACTACGTGGCCATTCGACCGTCAGGCACGGAACCGAAAGTAAAGATCTACATGTTCACGTACGTGGCCCCGGAATTGCTCGCAGACCTGGAGTCTGCCCGCCAGGAGATGAGTCAACGCCTCGACCAGCTTCAAACGGCACTCCACTCCATTGCCCACCAAGTCCAGTAGCCGAATCATGACTTCCGAAGACTCCACCGACAATCATCCAGATGCAAGCGACAGCGAAGTCGGGTCGGGTTTCCGTCGTGCAGCGGCCAAGGTTAAGGAGTTTCCCCAGACACCCGGTGTCTACCTGATGAAAGACGCGGTAGGCCGGGTCATTTATGTGGGAAAAGCTAAAAATCTAAAATCACGTGCGAGCAGTTATTTCCAAAAGTCTGCTGAGGAAGAACAGCGCACCGCAATTTGGATCAAAGAGATTTACGACATCGATTTCATGGAGTGCGACAGCGAAGTGGACGCCCTGCTGGCAGAATCCCGCTTGATCAAAGACATCCAGCCCAGGCATAACGAAAAACTCAAGGACGACAAAAGTTTTCCTTATTTAATGATCAGCAGGGGTGAGGATTTTCCACGGGTCGAAGTGACTCGCGAACCGCCAACGCGTGGCGCAAAACTGTACGGGCCATTCGCCAATGCGGGCGCCCTGCGCGGGGCAGTTCAAGTCCTGCAACGCATCTTTAAATTCCGCACCTGCACTTTGGACATTGACAGCGAGGATGATCGCTGGAAATGGTTCCGACCTTGTTTACTGGCGAGTATTGATCAATGCACTGCACCATGCAACCTGCAAATTTCCAAAGACGATTACCGGAAGGACATTCGCCGCCTCCAGATGTTTTTGGAGGGAAAGAAAACCAAACTACTGAGTCAACTGCGCGGCGAAATGGAGGCCGCTTCCAAAAGCCTTGCCTTTGAAGATGCCGCGCGCTTGCGTGACGAGATCCATTTACTGGAAACGCTGGATCAGCGTGGCGAACTGGATACCCATGTGCAGCCCGAGGTGTTTTATATCGATCCCAAAAAAGGATTGGCCGGCCTGAGAAAAGTCCTGAAGATGGACCATACGCCGCGCACCATCGAAGGTGTAGACATCGCTCACCTGGGAGGAACCGAAACCGTTGCCAGCCTTGTACAATTCATCGACGGTCTCCCCTGCAAACAAGGCTATCGTCGCTATCGAATTCGAGAAGTCAAAGGAATCGATGACTTTCAAAGCATGCATGAAGTGGTCTCGCGCCGCTTCCAACACCTGCACGATCAGTCAGAAGTTCTACCTGACATATTGTTGATTGACGGAGGCAAGGGACAGTTGAATGCGGCGCTGTCCGCCTTTACGGAATTACAGATCCCTTCGCCCTTGGTGATTTCGTTGGCCAAACGCGAGGAAGAAATTTATCTACCCGGCCAGGAAGCACCACTACGCCTCAGCCGACACGCTTTCGCTCTTCGCCTGCTGCAATATGTCCGGGATGAGGCTCACCGGTTTGCTCAACACTACCACCACATTCTGCGGCGCAAGTCAACGTTGGGCGAATAACCCTCGGCCCCTCTTTCTGTCAGCATCACGCTGTTCCGGACATGGCAGGCAGGGTCAACGTCCAAATCGCTTCGGGCATATCTGCCATTGTCGTCAGCCGTGAGATACGCCTCGCTGGATGGTGGATTCATGAACCCGCCGCCGCCAACCCGGCAACGGTAGATCGCACGACCATGCCGGCCGTGAACATCTCCGGTGACTCCCAGAGCCCGCCACCGCGAGCACCACATCGACCTGCCAAACGACGGTAGCTGCCTCATCATTTTTTCTCGATCTGGCAAGGAACGACAATCGCCAAAAATGGCGCCTGCCCAGTTCCCGTTCACTGGCAAGCAAGGTGAGGCAAAGTCTCTTACCGGCGCTAAGAAACCGGAGAAAGCCAGAACCGGCAAGCCACGATCGACCGCACCTGGCAGCGTAAACCAAATCCAAATAAGGACTTCAGACGAAAAGCCCGACCGGTGTCAAAAACTGCGGTTTTTTTCCCCTGAGGCGGTTGCAAAGCCTGAATCACCTGATACACTCATTTCTGTGGGTTTTTTACCCTTATTTGATCTCTCTGATACTTGTTTGTGGGAATCATGCCCATTTATAATATTCAAGGCGTATTTTACCCGGTGGCCGCCACTCGCCCGAGGCGAACGGTAGTTAGCAATGGCAAAGAGCGAAGAATTCATTCTGGGCGAATATCGTCGTACCTTAGACGACCGGTTTCGCGTCTCGATTCCAGCAGACCTGGTACAGGCGCTAACGTCCGAAGGCAGCCGTTGCATTTTAGTGAAGGAGTCTCCAGGTTCTTTAAGTTTGTGGAATTCTGCGACCTGGGAGTCGAAACTTCGCAGCGGAGTCGACCTGGTTCAAACCAAAATGCGTGCGGGCAGGCTGGAAGGCAAGCTCGAACAGGTGCAGTTGCTGGGGAGACTGCTTTCAACTCGAAATCGCGACGTCGAAGTCTCGGAACGAGGCCGTTTGCTGATACCCGAAGGGTTTCGCGAGTTCCTAGGGGTCGATGCGGGCACCGAGGTGTTGATCATCGGTGCGGCAGTATGTCTCGAAATCTGGCAACCCAGTGCCTGGGTCGAACACCTCGGAACCCACATTTCGGATTTCCGTCGCTTGCTGGATGAGTTGGCGGATTAAACGGGAGGCAGACAACAACGAACAGGTCGAAGAATAAAACACCAAATTTACATGTAAACACGCGTCCAAGCCCGTTAGGGCAAGGACTTTCAAGCCCCCTCACCTGTCCGTGTCGCCTGGTTGGGAAGCAAGTCACCATGGAAGGGGAAAACGGAGGCATGGAGGCCTTTTAACCCTTCGGGCCGGACGCTGTTTTTATCTTCGCAGCCGCATTTCAGAAACGCGATTTTGAAATCAGGTGGTAGATTTCGACTGGGTGTTCACTTCGACATAGAGCATGCGCAGCTGATGTATCAAATTCTCGAGCAGCGCCGCTTCCTCTTCAGTCAAATTTCCGCGAGTCTTTTCCTTAAGCACGGCAAGTGAATCGATCATGTAATGGGCGAACCCCAGATTGACCGGAGGAGGCTGATCAGGTGAAGAGGGATCAGGAATTTGCCCCATGGCGGCCGTTGCCTGGGTGGCGAGAGTCATCAGATGGGATGTGAAAGACGCGGGTGGAAATTCCTCGCCCGTGTCTGCGTCCTCTGACATAGAAGCCTCTGGACTCTGGTCGGACTCCTGGAGTTTGAGCTGTTCCTTCTCCTCCTCGACCTGCGACTTCCAATCTTCATCAATAATGATTTTTCTTTTTTCTTGTTCGGGCATGATAGGGTCAAATCTCGTTTTGTAATTCGATGCGCTGATCACCCCTTGCTTGATGTCGCTGGAGCGCAGCTCCGACAAATCCGGCAAACAAGGGGTGCACCGCGGTCGGCTTGGATTTAAATTCGGGGTGAAATTGTACAGCTACGAGCCAAGGATGGGCTGGAACCTCGATGATCTCGACGAGTTCACCATCCGGACTGGTGCCCGAGAACAGCACGCCGTGTGCTTCAAACTGCTTACGGTACGCATTGTTAAACTCGTACCTGTGACGATGGCGTTCGTGGATGACTTCTGTGTTGTAAACGTCATAGGCTTGACTGCTAGGATCCAGGCGAGCAGGCTGAGCACCCAGTCGCATGGTACCACCCTTGTCTGTCACTGTGTGCTGCTCGTCCAGGAGACAAATGATCGGGTGCGATGTGTCCTTGTTGAATTCGGTCGAGTCGGCATGTTGCAATCCGACCACATTACGAGCAAATTCGATGACGGCACATTGCATCCCCAAGCAGATTCCGAAGAAAGGTGTCTTTCTTTCTCGCGCGAATCGAATTGCGTCGATCTTTCCTTCAATGCCTCGCTCCCCGAATCCGCCCGGCACGAGAATACCGTCATAACCCGCTAGCAATCGCTCCGGACCTTCCCGCTCAATCTCTTCGCTCTCGATTCGTCCAATCCGTATTTGCGATTGATGATAAATTCCCGCATGATCCAGAGCCTCGTAAATCGATTTGTAAGCGTCTCGGTGCTTGGCGTACTTACCGACCACGGCAATGCTCAGTTCATGCACTGGATTGCGAAGCCGGTGCAACAGATCGCGCCATTGCTCCAGTTCCAGAGCCTCCGCCTCCAGTTCCAGTTTCTGCACGATCAGACAATCCAACTCGTTGTCAACCAAGCTCAAGGGCACCTCGTAGATGGAGAAATCCTTGTCTTTCTCTTCGATCACAGCTTCAAGCGGCACATTGCAAAACAGCGCCATTTTTTGTCGATCTTCCAGACTGATTGAACGCTCTGTCCGACAGATCAAAATATCTGGCTGAATACCGATTTCCCGTAATTGCCCTACCGAGTGCTGCGTCGGCTTGGTCTTGAGTTCGTCAGCAGCTTTCAAATAAGGGACCAGAGTCAAATGAATGTAGAGGCAGTTTTCCTTGCCCACATCCAGGGCGAATTGCCGGATTGCCTCCAGGAAAGGTTGGCTTTCGATGTCGCCAACTGTCCCACCGATTTCGGTGATGACCACATCCACATCATCGTCTGCCAATTTATGGATGACATTTTTGATTTCGTCGGTGATATGGGGAATGACCTGGACGGTCTTTCCCAGAAAGGCACCTCGACGTTCCTTGTTGATGACGGAGAGATAAATTTGGCCGGTGGTATGATTCGAGTCCCTCGTCAACGGACTGTGTGTAAATCGTTCGTAGTGCCCCAAGTCCAGATCTGTTTCACTGCCATCATCCAGAACATAAACTTCCCCATGTTGGTAGGGACTCATCGTTCCCGGATCAACGTTAATGTAGGGGTCAAGTTTTTGCATGCGGACTCGAAGTCCGCGCTGTTCGAGCAGCATCCCGATGGAGGCACTCGTCAATCCTTTTCCGAGAGAGCTAACAACACCACCGGTAACGAAGATATGTTTAGCCATTCAACAGACACCTTCCATGAACCAGTATACAACGGGGCTGAACACCTACATTCTACTGGTTTAGAGTCCGCCTGACAAAGGCCCTGTAATCGTTGGGGGTGTCAATTCCGACTGAAGGTTGATCGACCACTCCCACGGCAATGACGTAACCCGAAGCAAGAGCACGTAATTGTTCAAGATTTTCTGATTTCTCCAGAGTGCCCTGCGGCAACTGAGCCAGCTGCAGTAAAAAATCACGCCGATAGGCATAAAGTCCGACGTGTTGGTAAAACAAAGCTGGCTCGCGGGTAAACATGTCATCTTCCTCATCCCGGAGGTGAGGAATAGGACTACGGCTGAAGTAAAGTGCTCGGCCTGCACCGTCAAAAACGACCTTGGTGCATGCCGGATCCAGTAACTGCTCCCGGGATCGGATGGGAGTCGCCAGCGTGGCAATGTCGGCCAGGGAATCTCTTTCGAGCAGGTCGATGACTTGGTCGATACACGCTCCGTGCAATTCGGGCTCGTCCCCTTGAACATTCACGATAATATCAACATTGACAAGCTGTTGGGCCACTTCGGCAACCCGGTCTGTACCGCTGGCGGCTTGAGGATCGGTCATGATGACGTCACCCTCGAAGTATCGCACTTCGTCCGCAATCTCTTGATCAGCGGCAGCCACACAAATCCCCACCGGTCGCTTCGCCTGACTGGCGGCTTCATAGGTGTGCTGGAGAAGTGACTTTCCCGTTTCCTTGAGCAACAACTTGCGCGGTAAGCGAGACGAAGCGAGACGAGCTGGAATGACAACGTAGCTCGTAGAATGCAATCGCAGATGCTGCATAGCTTCCGTCATGGTGCAGTTCCTTTTTGAACCAGGCCGGTCTGAAGACCGCTTCATACTGCATCGGGTTGGCAAATCAAAGATCAGCTACGACTTTTTTTAGAACTCTGACCCGTTACCGGTTCGTCCGAGCAGAGAGAGATGGCACGAAAACGGAAGCCATGCATTTCCGAAAGGGGAAAACCGGCTTCAGCAATCGACGTCGCTGGAAGCTCGCCCATGGTCGTCAGGGAAACTTTTCCAAGCCGACTGGATTCTCGTTGATCACCGGTATTTGAAGCAAGTCCTGCTGATTTTCCTTGACCTGCGCCACGCTATCACAGTTCTGTCCGTCGGTGATGGTGAAGATTGGGACCCACCGGCTCGCTGGGAGCCGCTGAGAACAACAGGCGATACTACCCCGTTTTGTCAGCGATCCGCTGGAAAACTCGAGTCCATCCGGGTGCGACTCGTCCAGAGGTTTCGACCTCCCTTGCTTCCCCCGTCCGGACGGGCAAGCAGGGGAATACCCCGGTGACTGTCGCTCCTGACAGCGGAACCTGAGAACAGGGGGCGTGACGAGTCCAATGCCGTAGGAGTCCGTTCCCCGCACCGATCATTGCGACCGATACCATCAACTCTCGCCAGGGCCGCACTTCCGCTGTCGGATAGTATTTGTCGTGGCTTCGGACTTTGGAGAATGCTAATATAGTAGAGTGACGTTATTCCGACGACGTGAAACAAAAACCTGCCTTCATCGGCAACGCTTGAAAGAAGTGGGATATGTGCGGAATTGTCGGCTACATTGGTGACGGACAAGCCACCGACTACCTGCTGGAGGGACTTCGACGTCTGGAGTACCGCGGCTACGACAGCGCGGGCGTTGCCACAATCACCGCCACAGGCGAAATCTCGGTCACCCGTTCTGTCGGTCGTATCGAAACCTTGGCCGAACGGCTAGAGCAATCCCGGCCCACAGGCAAAACCGGAATTGGCCATACCCGTTGGGCCACACATGGCGCACCGACTGAAGCCAATGCCCATCCCCATTTCGGAGGTGACCAGGTGGTGGTGATGGCGCACAACGGAGTGATCGAAAACTTTCAAACCCTCAAACAGCGTCTCCAAGAAGAGGGGTTTCAGTTTCTGTCAAAGACCGACAGCGAGGTCATTTCCCATTTGATAGCAAGTGCACTGGCGCAACAAACCGACACCAACGGCAATCCCCACGTACGCCTGGAATCCGCGGTCAAAGTCGCAATCAGCCATCTTCAGGGAACCTACGGTCTGGTGGCAATTTTTCGTGATCAACCGGACGTCATGATTGCGGCTCGCTTGGGAAGTCCACTTGTTGTGGGCGTAGGAAACGGTGAACACTTTGTTGCTAGTGATGCGTCTGCCTTGGCAGGTTACACCGATAAGATCGTTTACCTGGCTGATCACCAGGTAGCCGTGGTGACTGCCGAAACGCTGGCGGTATCCCATCGGGATCAAGGGCAGATCAAGCACCTGGTGGAACCGCTGAAGATCGAATCTGGGAACGTCGAATTAAACGGATATCCTCATTACATGCTGAAGGAGATCTTCGAGCAACCCAAGTCGCTCGAGGACGCGATGCGCGGCCGGTTAAATGATGACGACGGTACTGCCGTATTTGGCGGGCTGGATCTGTCATCCCAGCAACTGCGTAGTATCAATCGAATTTTGTTGACCGCTTGTGGAACAAGTTATCATGCAGCCCTGTTGGGTGAATACCTGATCGAAGAGCTGGCTCGAATTCCCGTTGAGGTAGAATATGCCAGTGAACTCCGCTACCGAAATCCTCCGGTGGAACATGGCACGCTTGTCTTTTCCATTACGCAGAGTGGAGAAACTGCTGATACTTTGGCGGCCCAGCGAGAAATGAAACGCAAGGGTCATCCGACGCTATCAATTTGTAATGTGGTGGGCAGCACCATCGCCCAGGAAGCCGATGGCGGGATCTATTTGCACGCTGGCCCGGAAATCGGTGTGGCTTCCACCAAAGCATACACTTCACAGTGCTTGGCCCTCACGATGCTGGCGCTGTATTTCGGACGGTTACGCCACCTGAGCTATCCTGCCGGAAGACGAATCATCAAGGCCCTGCGTTTGTTGCCCCAACTGGTACAGCGAGCACTGGACGAGACCAACGATGAAGCCCGTCGTATTGCGGGAAAATACTGCCACAGCAATAACTTTCTCTACTTAGGTCGCCAGTACAATTTTCCCACAGCCCTGGAAGGTGCCCTGAAACTCAAGGAAATCAGCTACATCCACGCAGAGGGTTATCCGGCAGCGGAGATGAAGCATGGCCCCATTGCACTGGTCGACGAAAACACTCCCAGTGTATTCATCGTGCCGCAAGGTTTCGTGTACGACAAGGTGATGTCCAATCTCGAAGAAATAAAAGCCCGCGGTGGACCCATTATTGCCATCGTCGGTGAAGGTGACACGCGAGTTCGTGACGTCGCTGATGACGTCATCGAAGTACCCGCCGTAGAGGAATATCTGCAGCCGATCTTGTGCACCATTCCGCTCCAGCTATTGGCTTATCACATTGCCGTCCTGCGCGGCTGCGATGTGGACAAACCGAGAAATCTGGCTAAGAGCGTCACCGTCGAGTAGGTTCTCTTGTCTTTTTCCTTGACAAGTAATTGGGGACCAGAACCGACACACTACTCAACGGCCAGAGCTTCTTGTTGACGGTGCCACAGGCCTCGCAGAGGAACTGGCCAACGCGGCGGTGCGGTTTGCCAAGCCGCCGAAGAACGTGGCGATCTGGAATCACTGCTTTTTCGGGTTCCCAGGACCGGTCTTCTTCATCAACCACCACATCAAACCGCCCAAGAGAATCTCAACAGGACCTTCGCTCAGTGTCCAAGAGAAAGGCATCCCCAGAGACAAATCTAGGATCGTGAGGGTGAATCCCATTGTGATAAAAATCGCTACAAGCAGTTTCAGTAATGACCAGTAGTATTTCAAGTCAAAAGAAATGTAAAGCAAAATCACGCCGTTGATCGCATAAAATCCGGAAAGCGATCGCGCTAAGTAAGACACAATTCTTCCTTCAGGGATGGAACCAAGGCCCAGATGTTCATGAATTTCTCCCATCCACGCAAAGGGCACAAAGATGAACGGAATAGCAAACAACTCGAAAATGCCCAAGACTCGGACGACGATCAGAAGCCAACGTTCCCTGGTGTACACGCGCATCGATTCTACGACCTTTTATCGTCTTACGGTCTCCGCTTTCATCTCTACTTGCAGTGAACCAGCCGTTTCCACGACGTAACTTTCACCTCCGATAGAACGGCTCAACCGGTAAGTCACAGGACCCTGAAAAACAGTCGAGACGACACGGCAAGTATCGAGTTCGACCGCAAATTTACCGTGCATGTGTGTACTTGTCCGCGCACCCAACTGTGAGGTGTTTTCCAAGTCAGCCTCAAAAATCCCGCACAGCACCCCACGGATCTCGCGAACCACCAGTAACGTCATGGGCATCTTTTGATCTTTATTCAACGGGGTATCGGTACCCAGCAATTCCCTAGCCAACTCAGCAGGCAAGTGAAGCGTTTGGCCGACTTCGACTGTCCGTTGGTGAAGAAATTGCGCAATCGGATTGCCACGACCCACTGACTGCATGCTTTGTCGAACGATCTCCACTTCCTCGGACGACGGCACAGTTCCCTGCGGGTTGGTAACGACCAGTTGCCCGTTCTCCCGCCAGACACGATAGGTCTTGCCGTGGACCGCTTGAAACTCCCAACGGGGTTCCGCGTCCCAATCCTCGCTGGTGTGGTGCAAAGCAGACTCAAAGGTGACCTCGACCCTTGGCACGCTTTGTGGTTGTACTCCAAGGACCGTCAGACGTCGGTTTTGGCGGCGTTGATCAAGCTGGAATACTTCTCGCTGTTGGTGGCCCGGATACTTGATACGTGACTTGGCTTTTATTTTCATCTGAACACTTTGTACCCACTGCTGGCCCACTTGCGGGATTTGATGGTGAAATGTGTACTCTTCTTGAGCAACGGCCCCGGCTGAAAACGTTAAACAAGAGAAAGCCACAATGGCTGTCAAAACAACCATGCTTTTCTGAAGGGTCATCATCAAGGACTCCGGGAAACGCTTGGTGCGTTAGACGGCAGGAGAGCCGGTCACGCAACGATAAATATTCGAGTTGGTTTTGTAGCCTTTGATTTCTCTACGGCACAGCAGGATTACATAAAGAGTGAACCCGCAGACCGTAGCCGTTTGTCACCTCTTTTTTACCGTCGGTGCCGGTCCAGCACGGTGATGCGTTCAGCGGTGAGGTGTGGCCGATTTAGATCCGGCAGCATTTGCTGTGTTCCCGACACTCCAATTTGTTTCCTTAGATAACGCCGTACATTCAAGCCCGGTGAGGGTGTCACGAATTTCAGAATGCGACCGTAATCATCTGTCAAAGCATAACGCGGCACATTGGTTCGCTGAGTGATCACCGGCATCAACCATCCACTTCCGTCGAATCGAGGATCAAAGGTAGGACGTGCTGTTGCAAGCCGTCCTGGTCGAGACGAGACGCTTTTTCCGACTGGATTCAACTCCCCAGCTGCCGACCCGGGACCCAAAAATTCAGCCGCCAGCTCCTCGTGTCGCAGGCGAACTTCCTCAAATTCAGCCACCCTTTCCAACAGACGTCGTGCTTGGGCGCGTTCTGTTGCAGATTTCCCATTTTCAGACAGACTGCGGATCTTCAGTCTGAGAACACCCAGCTGCCAAGTGGCAGGAGGCCCGGCTACAATCTGGGACAGCTCGATTTGTATCTGCATTAATCGCTGGCGATCCGAACTTTCCCTTTCAGACAAGTCCCTCTTCGGTACGTTTTGACTGGTGCCTCTGGTTCGCACGAACTTCCTGTCAGTCTGCCTTGAACGATCTCCCTGATCTTTCGAAAAACCGGT
>Ga0310120_10000547_pt1 | contig 29856 bp, 25 predicted proteins | sample CB27_AW_983_MG_FD_203506 | JGI IMG/M metagenome (GOLD analysis project Ga0310120, IMG submission 203506) | Marine microbial communities from Western Arctic Ocean, Canada - CB27_AW_983 | ecosystem: Environmental > Aquatic > Marine > Oceanic | place: Canada: Western Arctic Ocean | collected...
TTCCCGAGGTAAAAGATTTGCGAAGCCTGGTCCTAGCGGGGGGATACGGTACGCGTCTAGGTGAGCTGGCGCTCAATCGCTCGAAGGTCCTGCTTCCGGTGGCCGACCGGCCGGTGGTGGATTACTTGTTGGATCGCGTGTGCGAACTCCCGGACTTGCATGAGATCGTGGTGGTTACCAATCAGCGTTTCCACGGCGACTTTGTCGAATGGGCGTCCGCGAGTTCGCGGGTCGTACCGATTCGCGTATTAAACGATGGGACCAGCAGCGCCGAGGACCGACTCGGGGCCGTTGGCGATGTCCTGTACGGCATTGAGAACGCCGGAATTGATGACGATCTTCTGGTGGTCGCCGGGGACAATCTTTGCGATTTTGATCTTCGAAAAATGGCGACCGTGCTTCAGACTAAAGGCTCGGCGGTGGCACTTTACGACGTAGGCGATGTGCAGGCGGCCACAAAGTTCAACAATCTGCGGTTGGACGATGACGGGCGAATCCGGTCATTTGAAGAGAAGCCGGCAAACCCAACGAGCAGCTTGGTGGCGGTGGCGATATATCTCTTTCGCAAAGCGGACCTGGGTTTGTTCGCCCGGTATCGGGACGAGGGGCACAATTTGGACGTAATCGGTGGATTTGTACAGTGGGCGCACAGGGAGACGCCCATGTATGCCTGCGTCTATGACGGGCATTGGTGGGATATCGGCGACCCGGAGATCTACGCCGAGGTGAACGCGTATTTTGGCGGTTCCGTCGATTCGGACTGAGGGCAGGTTGATGTCCGAAGAAACAAATCCCGGCTGGGCCGAGGACTTGGCAGCGCATCATGTGGCCGATAGCCCACCGACGCACTGGGTTCGGGCGCCGGGTCGGGTGAATCTGATCGGCGAACACACCGACTACACGGAGGGGTATGTTTTGCCGGTGGCGATCGACCCGGAAATTCGGGGACTTATCTCGGCGCGGCCGGTACAGGAAAGTAAATGTGGTGTCGTTGGCGGTTGGGAAGCGGGAATCGTATTTGCTCGAAGAGGAAGGCAAGCCGAGATCGGGAAGTTGGGGCAACTATGTGCGAGGGGTAACGGTGGCGCTACGTGAAGCGGGATTCGATCTCCAATATGGCTTCGACCTCACGCTTAGCTCGACGCTGCCGGTGGCTGCCGGGCTGTCGAGTTCCGCAGCGCTCGAGGCCGTGGTGGCATTGGCGGCGCTGGCGGTCAACGGAATCCGAGCAGTATCGGAGCAACTGGTGCCGATATGTCGTCGGGCGGAAAACGAGTACGTTGGCGTGGGATGTGGCGTGATGGATCAGATGATTGTTTTCGGAGGTCGGGCGCGGCACGCGATGATGCTGGACTGTCGGTCGTTGGGAGCCAGCTTTGTTTCGATTCCGAATCAACTTGCGATTGTTGTGTGCGAGACGGGCGCCGAGCGCGCCCTGGCGATGTCCGCTTACAATCAGCGCCTCGCCGAATGCGCCCGGTCGCTGACCGTGCTGGGTCGTGGCCCGGATGGGGTCGGAAGCTTGCGAGAGGCGTCCGCGACTCTTGTGGAGAGTGCCCGGGAAGAGCTGGGGCCGGTGCTGTACCGCCGCTGCCGGCACATTGTGAGTGAGAATGAACGGGTGCTCGCACTGGTGGATGCGCTGAATGCTGATGATCGGGTGGCGATCGGCAATCTGATGGCCCGATCCCATGCGAGCTTGCGGGATGACTACGAGGTGAGTTCGCCGGAACTTGACGCAATGGTGGAGGCCGCGGCCCAATGCACGGGGTTTGTGGGAGGGCGTCTGACGGGGGCCGGATTCGGGGGATGCACCGTGAACTTCGTGGAGCGATCAAAAGTGGAAGAGTTCGCCGCTGAAGTTGCGATCCGCTACCGGCAGGCGATGGGGATGGACGCAACAGTGTATGTATGTGAGGGTGCCGATGGCGCCGAGTCAGGAGATATGGATTGAGCATTCTCATGGCCAGTTTGGGATCGCGGGCCTGATGGCGCTGTTTGCGGTCGCGTTCTGCGCCGGGCTGAATCCCTTTGCCGCCATCGGGATACTGGGCGTGGCGGTCGGCGCGGGGCTGGTTATCGGTGCGCCGCCGGAGATGGAGTTCGCGACGCAGTGGCCATTCTTGATTCCCGTTCTCATGCTTCTCGGGATCGACATCGTGTTGGACAAGCTGCCGGTCACGGCCGCAGCCTGGGGAAAGTTGACGCTAGGGCTTCGTATTGCTGGTGGTGGCCTGGCCGGCGGAATGCTCGGAGCGGAAACGGTGGGGATGGTGGTGGCGATTGTTCTCGGCTCTTTCGTGGCCCTGCTCGCGACCGCTCTCCGGGAGCTGATCGTGCGGAGATTGGGCAGCCGGTTTTACGGGCTGGAGCGGTTCGCTGTAAGCGCCAGCAGCGATGCGATGGCCGTGCTGACAACGGTTGCCACTGTTTTGGCGACGATGGTGGGACTTGCCTTGGCGATTGTCGTGGCGGTTACCGGACTTTACGTACTTGTGAGACTAGCTGCTCAACCTAAGTCCGGTTGATCGGATCCAGCCGGAACGCCCGCGGGACCCACCAGTAGGTTGTAGTGGGGTTTGCGAACCAGGCGCCAGCCGGGCGATGGCGCGGGCGTCTGACCGGCCGGATAGACCAAAATCTGACGGTCTCCCAGGAGAGGTTTTCCGCGATGGTGCCACTCGTCGAGAAGGCTAAGTGCAGCGATGTAGGCACCATCGCCGCCAAAGCTTTGAATGCGGATGCCGGTGCCGTCGGCGATTCCCCGAAGAAGGCAGACACTGCCAGAGCCGCGGTCGTAAACGCCGAGCTGCTGGGCTCCACGATCTCCTCGATCCGTCATGGTGAACGTGGCATCGTGCCCGAGTGCGACATAGCCGATAGCGGAATAATTAGCGTTCGCGTCCGGGTGGGTCTGGGCGGTGGCCGCGAGCGCTGAACGAAGAGCCTCACCGGGGAATTCGCCCGGCGATTCCCAGGTGAATTTCGCTTGATCGAGCCCTGGCACGCGAAACGAGGTTTCGACTGTACTGGAAGGGCCGCGCATCGCCATGAAGGAGCACCCTGAATCAGACTCGGCCTGCAACCTATCCAGGTGCTTCCGAAATGCAGGAGTGAAATAGCGAATCCCCTTGAGCCGCAAGGGGAGCAGGATCAGGCCTCTCGCGCGAAGGCTGCGCACCCAACCTGGCGCGATGAAGGGCGCCTCAACGCTGAGTTCGATGCGGTGGAACTGGGTATTGGATTCGAAGCCGAATCCATCGGCGTGGACCACGGTCACTCCGCCGTAGCCGGCGACTCCGAGAGATTTTCGGGCGCGGTCGACCATGCCCGGGTCGATTTCCACTGCGGTGACCAAGGTCGGGTCGCCGGTCAGCTCGGCGAGCAAAGCCGCGTTGTAGCCAGTGCCGGCGCCGATTTCGAGCACCCGCATGCCCGGCTCCACTTTCAGGTCTTCCAGCATGCGTCCCACTGCCGAGGGCTGCGACAGGGTGCTCAGCACCTGACCATCGTGCTCTCTCGTGAGCACCACCCGATCGTCGTACGCAGCGCGAATCGAGACCTCGGGGACGAAAATGTGTCGGGGCACTTGCTCCATGGCGGCAGTCAACCGCTTGGACTTGATTGTGCCGCGAACGACGAGTCGACCAACGAGGCGCTCACGCAGCTTCCTGGCGACTAACCCCATGGGTGAGGGCATTCGCATCCGGCCGGACCTCCCTGGAATTTGTCTGCGCTACCAGGGTCAATTCTCGCATCAGTTATTCGAATGGTCCCGTAAAATGGTGTACACGTCGTGAGGCATCCGCCGAATTGAATATGAGAGACCTTGACCCCCTTGGAATCCGGTCCGCTAAAAGCGGGCAAGCTACCGGCCGGTCTGTTGGCATCGCTGCTGCACGGGATGACGACCGGACCGGAAGTGCTGCTGGATGGTGCGGTTGGCTTCGATGCCACGGTAATCGACTTCACGCCCGGATCGGCCAAGTATCTGGTTGCCAAGACCGATCCGATCACCTTTACCACGGATCGCGCTGGATACTATGCAGTTCATGTGAACGCCAACGATATCGCTTGCATGGGCGGCGTGCCGAGGTGGTTTCTGGCGACGGCGCTGCTGCCGGACGACACCGAAGTAGGTATGGTTCGGGAGATATTCGAACAGATTGAGGACGCCTGCGTATCGATTGGCGTGAGCCTGGTCGGTGGGCACACCGAGATTACGCCGGCGGTAAACCGACCAATAGTGATCGGCTGCATGCTCGGCGAGGTCGCTGCGTCCGGGCTGCTGTCGCCCCGGAATGCGCGCGCTGGAGACGCTCTCATTCTCACCCAAGGGGTGGCAATCGAAGGGACGGCGGTGTTGGCGCGGGAGGCCGTCGGCCAGCTTCTTGCGGCGGGGCTGACCGAAGTTGGGATCGCGGCGGCGGCCGACCTGCTGGACCGGCCCGGCATCAGCGTACTTTCGGCTGCCAGCACGCTGCGGGGTCAGGAGGGGCTTCACACCCTTCACGACCCGACCGAAGGAGGCGTTGCGACCGCCATTCGGGAACTGGCCACCGCAACCGGACTGGGGCTCGAGGTCGAAGTGGATGACGTAACGGTGCTGCCGGAAACGTCCACCGTTTGCAAGGCATTGGGATTGGACCCTCTCGGGCTGCTGGCCTCCGGGGCATTAATGGTGGTGGTGTCCGCAGGAGGATCTGACGAAGCGTTATCGAGGCTGGGTAAAGAGGGGATTCCGGCCACGGTGATAGGCCGGCTGGTTGACGGGGCCGGTACCTTTGAAGACCGCTCAGTGCTGCCGGTCTTTGAACGGGATGAACTAGCGCGGTATCTTGATACTGAACATGAGCAGTTCTGAAGAAGAGTTAAACGAATAAGTGATGAGATCGGTGGCTTGAGGATCAACCCGTGAGCAAATTAATCGACATGCGTAGCGACACGGTGACGCTGCCGACGGAATCGATGCGCGCGGCGATGGCCCGGGCGGAAGTGGGCGACGACGTGCAGGCAGAAGATCCGACGGTAAACGAGCTGGAGGAGTACGCGGCCGATCTTTTTGGCAAGCAGGCCGCGTTATTCGTAACCAGCGGCACGCAGGGTAACGCCGTCGCGATGATGGCCCACACAAGCCCCGGAGACCTGGTCTACTGTGAGACGCGGGCGCATGTTGGGCATTACGAAGGGGGCGGGCCGGCGGCGCTGGCGGGGGTGACGCTCGAGAAGATCTGGTGCGAGCGGGGCATCCTCACTGGACCAGCGGTGGAGGCGGCGATGGAGCCGGAGGATGTCCACCTGGCCGTGCCCAGGCTGATCTGGACGGAGAACACTCACAACAGCGCCGGCGGTACGTGCACGACCGTGGAGGAGATGGCCGGTCTGCGCGAGGTGGCTAATCGGCACGGGCTGCAGATCCACGTGGATGGAGCGCGGATATTCAACGCGGCCACGCGACTGGGACTGAGTGTACGGGAGCTTACAGCGGCGGCGGATACCGTTCAGTTTTGTCTTTCTAAGGGCTTGGGCGCACCGGTAGGATCGATGGTGGTGAGCTCGAAGGAGTTCAGAAAGGCCGCACATCGCAAGCGCAAAATGCTCGGAGGCGGCATGCGGCAGGCCGGGGTAATCGCGGCGGCGGGATTGGTGGCGTTGAAGGAGACCCCGCCGCTGATCAAGCAGGATCACGTCAACGCTCGGAAACTGGCGGAAGGAATGGCCGAAATACCGGGTCTACTGATTGAGCCGGAGGCAGTGGAGACGAATCTGGTGTTCTTTCGGTACAAAGAAGGCAGTATCGGTTTGGCCAGATTCGTATCTGAGCTGGCCGAGCGGGGCATTTTGATCGGTGGGGATCGCCAGGGCATATCGCGGGCTTGCACGCATCATCAGATTTCGGCCGAGGACGTGGAGACTGTGCTGGCTGCCATGCGAGAGGTCGCGGCGGCGGCGGTCCTGGCCTGAGGCGGAGTCAGTAGCCAAGTGACAACTCTCGTAACCGGCGCGACCGGCGTTGTGGGCGCGCCTCTCGTGCGCGCGTTGCTTGAACGGGGTGACGAACTCCGTATCCTCGTTCGTCCCAACAGCGATGTGGAGGTCTTGCCCGATATGGATATGGACATCCTTGAAGGTGATGTCACCGATAGAGAGGATGTGGTGGAAGCGGTGAAGGGGTGCGAGCGCGTGTTTCACCTCGCAGGGCTGTTTGAGGACACGGCCGAGCGGGAGAGCGCGTTCTTCGACGTAAACGTCGGAGGCACCGTCAACATTATGCAGGCGGCGCTGGATCACGGCGTACAGAAGGTCGTCGTGGTCAGTAGCGCGAGCACAATTGGCGAGGGCCGGGGCGAAATCGGAACTGAAGAGACCGAACATCGTGGCTACTTCCTGTCACCGTACGAACGTTCCAAATGGGAGGCTGAGCAGTTCGTGGCCGAATTCGTTGAAAAGGGGGTGCCAGCGGTGATCGTGAACCCGAGCCTCGTGTACGGCCCCGGCAACAGCGAGCACAATCGCGGGCGCCTGACGGGCCTCTTGAACGGCGTGATAACGGCCAGCGTGGATGCCCCGGCGGCCTACGTCTTCGTGAACGACCTGATCAAGGGAATTCTGGCCGCGGACGAGATTGGCCGGCCGGGGGAGCGCTATCTGCTGAGTGGCACGAACACGACTCGGATCGAGTTCTTGCGGACGGCGGCGGCCATTGCAGGGGTCGATCCAACGTTGCGCGTCGCGGCTCCCTGGCAGCTTAAGTTCTTCCTCTGGATCGAGGCGTTCCGCGGGCGGTTTAGCAAGCGAGCGCCGCTCCTGACGCGCAGTGCGGTAGAGAGCGCCCTGCACGGAGCGAGCTACGATTCCGCCAAGGCCGAGAACGAGTTTGGGCTGAAGTTCATAGCATTGGAGGAGGGCCTCGATCAGACGATCGAATGGCTCTACCAGGAGGGCAAAATTGATCTGCCTGATGACGTTCTGCCAAATGGCGACCATGCGAGTAGCGATGCCGATACCGGGGTGGTGGATGATGACAGGTGGGAAGTGGTCGAGGTAGAGGGCGATGAACCCCTCCCGGATGACGACGATGAGTGGGAGTGGGAGGAGGAAGAGGAAGGGACTGAGAGCGAAAAAATTGTTGCCGAGGCGGATGAGGATGGCTGGGAATGGGTCGAGGCCGGCGACGATAAGCCATCACCCGAGGATGACGACGAGTGGGAGTGGGAGGGAGTGGATGACGATGAAGAAGATTCTTCTCCAGAACCGGACGACGCTGACAGAAATGGAAGTCGCGGCCGGTGAGCGTCGTTGTTGGCCCCTGATTGTGTAAAGCTCGGGTAGGCGGCTACCGGACGCTACACTTGCGCTCCTGGCCGAGGCGGCTCGCGCAGGCAAAATCGTTTATCGAACCACCAGTGGGAACTAACCAATGCCGGGAAGCGCTGACAGATCGCTGATAGGGGTGGGCCTGTTGGGATTGGGCACGATAGGTGCCGGGGTGATGAAGACGCTGGCCGAACAGTCGGCGAGGCTGGAGAAGCGGCTGGGACGCAAGATCGTCGTAAGGCGGGTGCTGGTACGGGATTTGGAAAAGCAACGATCGGTGGCAGTCGGTGCCGGCGTCTTAACTACTAACGCGGCCGACGTGCTCGAGGCCGAGGACATTGATGTAGTCGTTGAGCTGATGGGGGGCATCGAGCCGGCTCGTGAATATATGGAGTCGGCGCTACGTAACGGCAAGCACCTGGTGACGGCCAACAAGGACGTGATGGCCAATCACGGAGTCGAGCTGCTCAGCCTGGCAGGCGAGATGAATCTGGATCTGTTTTTCGAGGCGAGCGTGGGCGGTGGGATACCGCTTATCGGACCGTTTCGACAGGACTTGGCGGCCAACGATATCACCGAAATCCACGCGATCATCAACGGCACCACCAACTACATCCTCACCCGGATGGATCAGGACGGAACCCCCTACGAAACCGCGTTGCGGGAGGCGCAGGACCTCGGTTATGCCGAGCCAGATCCAGCCAACGACGTGGAGGGACACGACGCCGCCTACAAGCTCGGAATCCTCGCCAGCCTTGCTTTTGGCGTGCAGGTCCATCCTGACGACATCTACCGGGAGGGAATTGGCGAGCTTGACGCTATTGATTTCGTGCATGCACGTAACCTGGGATACGCGATCAAGCTACTGGCGATTGGCAAGGCCGGGCCTGACCGTGTGGAGGTGCGCGTTCACCCTACGTTGGTTACCCGCGATTTCCTTCTCAGCCAGGTAAGTGGCGTCGAGAACGCGGTACGGATTCGAGGGGATCTGCTCGGCCATGCGGTGTTCGCCGGGCGGGGAGCGGGTCCTAAACCCACGGCGAGTGCGATCGTGGCCGATCTCATCGACCTGGCCCACAACCTGAACGCCGGGGTTCACGCGCGGGTGCCGATACGATTCGACAGCGATCTTCAGGTCATGCCGATGGGCGATATCCGGAGTCGTTACTACCTGAGAATCTGGGTCGCTGACCAGCCCGGAGTGCTGGCGCAGATCGGTCGCATATTCGGCGATAGCGGGATCAGCATCGCAGGTCTGGATCAGAAGGAAGTCGACGCTAGTCAGGGCGCGGCCGAACTTGTCATCCTCACTCATGAGGCTGTTGAGGCGGACATGCAGGACGCCCTCCGCCAGATGAAGTCGATTGATGTTGTGAACCGTATCGATGCCTTCCTGCGGGTTGAAGATCTCAAGGAGGAGGAGTGACGGCCGACGCTGCCCACTCACCGGCCCGGGTAGGCGTGTTGCGTCGCTATACGGGCCTTCTGCCCGTAACCGCGGATACACCGCTCATTTCGCTCGGCGAAGGCGATACTCCGTTGGTGCGTTCACCGTCGCTCGAAAAACGGACGGGCGCAGGCGAGGTGTGGCTGAAATACGAAGGCGCCAACCCCACCGGCTCGTTCAAAGATCGGGGAATGGTTATGGCGATCGCCAAGGCGCTTGAGGAAGGGGCCCACACCACTATTTGTGCGTCGACGGGCAACACCTCGGCCGCGGCGGCGGCGTACTCGGCCCGGGGAGGCATACGCTGCGTCGTTCTCGTGTCGGAGCAGATCGCGGCCGGGAAGATGGCCCAGGCCCAGATGCACGGGGCCGACGTGGTCATGCTGGAGGCCAATTTCGACCAGCGGTTGCAGCTCGCTAAAGACCTGGCCGCCATGTCGTCGGGAGTGGTGCACGTCAACTCGGTGAACCCTTATCGACTCGAAGGCCAGAAAACGGCGGCGTTCGAAATCTGCGACGTTCTTGGCGACGCGCCGGATGAGCTGTACATACCGGTGGGTAACGCCGGAAATATTTTTGCGTACTGGAACGGCTTCAATGCCTACGTAGACATAGGGCGGGCAAAGAGCAGGCCGGTAATGCGAGGCTTTCAGGCCGAGGGTGCCGCAGCCATCGTGCAGGGGCATGCGATCGCCGACCCGAGAACGGTGGCGTCCGCGCTGGAAATCGGGAATCCGGAAAACTGGATGAAGGCCGCGGGGGCCCGCGACGAGTCCGGGGGCAGCATAGAATCTGTGTCTGACGAGCAGATACTGGAGGCTTACCGAGAGCTGGCGCTTGAAGGAATCTTCTGTGAACCCGCTTCTGGGGCAGCGGTGGCGGGACTGCTGGATCGGGCCCGGCGAGGATTGGTGAAGAGTGGAAGTTCGGTCGTTTGCGTATTGACGGGGTCAGGCTTGAAAGATCCCGACCGAGCGCTGACCCAATCGAAACCCAGGATCGAGGTTGGGGCGGAGGTGGAGTCCATCGCCGGTGCGCTGGGATGGTAGGCGAGACTAGTCTTCGAGCGCCCTGAACGCCGCTTCGATATCAGCCTGTAGGCGACGGTTGTTCGCATGGACGGCGCGACCTACCGCCTCTGTCACAGCGTCGATTTGCGGACTGTCCATGCCTTCCCGAGCCTTCAATACGGCGCGAACGTTGGCCTCAATTTCTTCCCGGCTGAGCCCGATCTCGATCGTGTCATCTTCGTCCGGCGCGGCCGCATGCAGCTTGTCGAATTCGATGTGCATGCAAACGCTGCAAGGCCTGACGATCTCGCCCCCCGGCACGATGTGCAGATGTGCGCACCGGGAACAGCGCAGCTCTGTATCCTGCTCGAACCGCTGGCCGATTGTTGGCATCTTGAAACCCTCCGCCGCCAATGTAGCACCGAGCCGTCCCCGATCGGTCAGAATTCTCCTGTGCTGTTCGCTGGTTCGTAATTGTCGCGCTAGTGGTGCCTCGGTTCCCACCCGAGTAAGCGCCTTGTTTTTGAGTTTTTGCAGGGACAGAAGTATGGATCGTTGCCATCGTAGCGGTCCTGCGCATCTGGGTAGTAATTTGCCATCAGCTCTCTGGTCGAAATCTCCATATAGGTCTGGGATGAGGTGATGAACAGGACCTCGCAGGCCAGCCCGTCCTGCTCGGCGGCCATGCGGCAGGCACGGGCGACATCGCGGACGTCAACGCCGGTCCACATCTGGCTCCGTGCGCTTTCCAGATCGCCGTGTGCCCATCCCACAACGTCGTTGTATGCGTCCGGACGGAGCACGCGGCAAAATCGCAGGCTGACCGCCGACATGCTCGACCAGCTCGGCGAGTCAGCGGGTTCAGCCAACGCCCTGTCTGAGCAGGTTGTTGGAGCCGGCAGGATCAATCGCGAAGCCATCAAGGTTCTCGTGTCGGCTCTACGGCCTGATTTGGTAGGTGATGATCCCAGCTACGTACCCGCTGCCGCCCAATCGACCGAATCTGAACTTACAAAGACCGCAATGATTGAGTCGGCGGCGGCGGCGATCCTGCTGATGTGGGTGCTGAATCAGGCAATCGGTATCGCTCCCCGGTTCCTGCCGTTGACGGCGCTGATGACCGGCTGGGCGATGAGCCTGGCGATCACGGCTTCGACGAATTTGCCAGCCGATTCGCAGGCGTGGGTGGCGGCCGTTGTGCTGGGCCTATTCGCCGGTCTGTCGGCGGTGGGTCTGTACCGGACGGCGGAGAAGACGGTCGGGGGCTGAGAATCTTCCTAGCTGCGGATGCCGACCCGGCAGCTGTCATTGAGCGCCGGAATATCCTGGCCGCGGATACTTTTGGCCGTCGTTCCGGGCGAGGACTTTCCGATGGAGAGGTCGGAGCAGAAAGTCGGAGATCGCTTCCGCAAGTCTCTACTACTCCGGCCCAACCTCGGGAATTCCGGTGGAAGGCGGCAAAGTACTGCGAACCGTTTGTCATCTCGCCGAGTCGGAATTTGGCCCGTGCGGGCTGTCGGAATTTTTGGACTAGTTTCCCATTCAGTCGGATGGATCAGAAATCCAGCCTACCCAGGCTCCTGAATCTTGAGTCCGCGAAGGGGCTACTGAACTGAGGAGAGAGTCAGCGCGACTATGACAAGCAGAGCGGCAAAAACCAACCAGACTGTCGGCGAAATGCCAAGAATCGCCCCTCCGGACAGCTTGGGTAGACTGGGCATCGCCGGTCGGTCCGGCGCACGCTGCGGCCTTGAGGATCTGGCGGGCGATCCGCTCGCCGTCCGCTCGCGCAACCGCCGAAGATTTTCACTTATAGTGGGTTCGAATCGACTCGGCTCTTCGATACTCTCTATTTCTTCAGCTGCCTCCCGCTCTGCCTCCTCGGCGCGCGGCAATTTGGCTCCACAGTTTATGCAGAGCCAGGCGCCTTCAGTATTTTCGTGATCGCACTCTGGGCAGTTCATCGTGACCTACTCATATCGAGTCGGGCGAACGATCGCCAAACTCACCCTATATCGTAACAGCAATTGTCGGGACTCCGGCGTTGCTACTGACCAGCTTCTCGACCAAAGAATTCGGTCCAAAAAACCGACACGCTACCTGCCAGCAGTAGGATCTAGATGCGCGGTCACATCGTCGCCCAAGAGCTTGTGTGCATAAGTGTAGGTATCTACCTTGCACAAATCCTCGAAAAACGCCCGAACCCGCCTACCCATATCTGTTTGTAGCCACTCGCGCGACAACACGCCATTGCGAACCATTCGGCGATACAGGCTGGCACTGCTTCGGATACCGGTGGTGCGGTAAAGCGACGCCAGACGCTCGTAGAACTTGTCAAGCGGCAGTGTCGTCCTGGTTGAAGCGTGCAGGAAATCCAGCAGTTGTGACTTCAAATCCTCGGGAATTAGCTGACCGGATTCGATCAACCCGTCCGTAAGAGGCGTGCCCGGAAGCGGAGTCAACACCGTATATTGAGGGAAGGCGATCTCATGATCGCGCACAAACCCTTCAAGCTCGATGAAGTCTTCCTCTTCCCACTCGGGATTGACTATGAAACAACCCCAAGCCTCGATGCCATATTGCTTCATAGTGCCGAGAGCAGTAATGGCCTGCTCAATGTTGCTTCGCTTGTTGTGAAGATCTTTGAGCTCAGAATTCTTGACGGATTCTATGCCGAGCAGAAGGACCTTCATCCCAACTTCTGACCATTTCTCAACAAGTTCGGGCCGCCGTGCGATGTCACCGGTGCGGACTTGTGCCCAATATCGCCAGTTCTTGCCTCGCCAGTCGTCGGGCTGCTGATGCAGTAGGTCGGCAAGCTCCAGCGAACGAGGCGCGTCCACCCAGAACTCATCATCCACGAAGGCAGCAACCTCGACGCCCTGAGGAAGCCGGTCCAACTCCTCCAGGATTCTTTCCGGACTCTTCTTTCGGTACCCGCGATTGTTGAACACCCAGACGGAGCAAAAGCTGCAATCAAACGGGCAGCCGCGAGTTGACTCGACGGTGGCGACGACACCCATCACATTCAGGTAGTACTCGTGCTGATAGTTGGCTACGAGGTTCCAGTCAGGAAATGGAAGCGTATCCAGGTCATTGATCGGCATCGGCGCTTCCGTAAACACCAGCTGATCGCCCGACCGATATGCGATTCCTTGAACACTTTCAAATCCGTGGCCCGCCTGCATGGCGTTAAGCAGCGGCGACAGAATCGACTCGGCCTCCCCCATCACCAAGAAATCCACCGTCGGCTCATCCATCGCGTCTTCCGGGGCCATCGCGGCGTGATACCCCCCCTGGATGATCGGGACGTCAGGTCGAAGAGCGCGTACGTGCCGACAAATCTCCTTGGTAGACTCCGCCTCCGCTGAGTAGGCGGTGACCCCAACGACGTGGGGCTCGAACTCGTCTAACCACGCCCCCAAGACGCCGTCTTCCTCCAAGCGATTATCAAGGATTAGCATTTCGTGGCCGTCTGCCGACGCAGCCACCATCAGAAGATCGAGTGGAGGGACCCGCGCCAGACTGGTGAACCCGACGCTCAGCTCTCCCACATCGGGCTTGATTAATAGGATTTTCAGTTTGCCCGAGTGGATGGGCGGGCGCTGCACGGACGGAAAATCAGAGGCATTCTTCCGCTCGGATTTCGGCGTGATCAGCATCTAGAAGCTCACTTATCTGGGTTGAGTTGGCTCGACCGGCGCTACCCGTGGGTGTATCGCTAAGTTGGTGGGCTCCTATTGGAAGCCTCGATTTTTTGGGTAGTTGTTGTTGGTCACCGCTATCCGCGGCCCCGGACCATTCACTAGAACCGCTTACCCTTACATGTTGTACCCATACGGGAGGGGGCGACTCAGTGAATCCTGCCACAAGGCTTCCGAATGCACCAGCGCTAGTTTCAGTCGACTGCAACAACCATTAGTTGTGATTTGGCTGGACACCGATATTCTCGAGTTCGATAACCCCGAACCAGACTTTGTAGAAGGGGGGATCCGGGACATCGGGTGCGACGCTCGCACCAATTATGCGCGGCAATAGTCTGAGGTCCGGGTGACATCGGTCTCCGCGAATTCCTGCCCATAATTAACGGATAAGGGGACGCGGCAGGCGGGCCGATCATCTCCTTATTTCAAGAACTTTTGACCAGCTTCTAGACACGCCGGTCGCGACCGATGGAACCGCTCGACCACAGATTCCATGGTCAGCCGTCGTCGCGGGCAAAGTACCCGGTAGGGACTCAATCCCCACGCTCCGAACGTGGTTCGGCGACAGTCAATTTGACTGCCTCCGGTGCCTTCAACTAGTTTCAATCGTTCGACACTGGCTCGGGAAGGTGGCCCCCCCCATTTTCCATGTACATTCGATAAACTTCACACATCTGAGCAGATTTCACCGCCGAACTTGGGGATTCGAAGCAAGACGGAGCGGCGAGCCTGACGTCGCGCCCGCGGCCGGAACCAGTACTATGTAATGCAGGGGGCAGTTTGTCGTACTGCACAGGGTGGCTGCATAGTTTTTCTCCCCCATGGGAATGTCCGTAAATCGGGAGCGAATGCTCCCCATGGAAAGAGAGGTGAGGCGCTCATGAAAAAGTTGGAAGCCATTATCCGGCACGAGTTGCTGGAAAATGTGCGAGACGCATTGGACAAGGCGGGATATCACGGTTTGACCATTAGCGAAGTTCGTGGGGCCGGATCGCAGCGCGGCTATACGGAGAGCTATCGCGGTGCGAAAGCGACAATCGTCTTTCGACCCAAGGTCAAGGTTGAGATCGTTGTCGAAGCAGAACAGGTCGACGAGGTCATCGAGATCATCATCGAATCTGCGCGCACTGGAACCGTCGGCGACGGCAAGATTTTCGTAATTCCGATCGAAGAAACGGTCCGCATTCGCACAGGCGAGAGAGGGAAAGACGCACTTTGAACCACACGATATCGAGTTTGCAGCGCGGACTCTTCGGTTTCGCCAGGCGAGCCTTCAGGCCCGGCCGCATGGCCGCCGTTTCGGTTGGTGTCCTGGCGGGAATGCTCGTACTTCCCGCGGTGGCGCTCGCCCAAGAGCATTCGACTCTGGAAGATCTTCAGCTGGCCATCGATATGGTCTGGGTCGTGGTCGCGGGTGCACTCGTGTTTTTGATGCACACTGGCTTCACCCTGGTCGAAGTCGGCTTTACCCGGATGAAGAACGCCGCCAATATCGCTGCCAAGAACCTCATGAATATTTCGATCGGGCTTCTTGCATATTGGCTTGTTGGCTTCCCCATCATGTTCGGCGAGGGGAACGCATTCATCGGTCTGGAGGGATGGGCGTTTTCGGTGCTCGACTCCTCCGCGGATGAGAGTTACAGCTCGCTGGATTGGACCGATGTGTCGCTTTCAACAAAGTGGTTCTTCCAGGCGGTATTCGCCGCGACCGCGGCGACAATCGTTTCAGGCGCGATGGCGGAGCGAACGCGCTTCCGCGGATACCTCGTATACGCGCTATTTCTAACTGCCGTCATTTATCCAGTGGTCGGCCACTGGGTATGGGGAGGCGGCTGGCTGACCGATCTGGAATTCCTTGACTTTGCCGGCTCCACTGTTGTGCACACGGTTGGAGGCGTTGCAGCCTTGGTCGGCGCGTTTGTGGTTGGAGCACGAATTGGGAAGTACAACGGCGGGATTAATGTAATCCCGGGACACAGCATTCCCTTGGCGGTTGCCGGAGTGTTCATTCTCTGGTTCGGATGGTTCGGGTTCAACGCCGGTAGCACGATGGCTGCCGTGGGCGTCGATTTCGCTACCCTCATACTCACGACCAACTTGGCTGCTTCCGCTGGTGCCGTCGGGGCCCTGATCCTCTCCTGGTGGCTTCAGGGCAAACCCGATGTCGGAATGGTTGGCAACGGGGCACTGGCCGGTCTCGTCGCCATTACTGCCCCGTGTGCATTTGTAGACTCATGGGCAGCCATTGTCATTGGGTTCATGGCTGGGCTAATCGTCATGCTTGCTGTCATGGGTATCGACCGTATCCGGGTAGATGACCCGGTCGGCGCCATATCCGTGCACGGCATCTGTGGCATTTGGGGGACTCTGGCAGTCGGTTTATTCGCAGCGCCGGAATTGACGACGGATGCGGGTTTCGGGCAGGCAGGGCTCTTTCTCGGCGGTGGATTCCATCAGCTCGGAATACAGGCGCTGGGTTCGCTCGCCGTCGTTACCTGGACTGGCCTGACTTGCTTGGTTCTCTTCTATGGCATCAAGTTCACCATCGGTCTGCGAGCGGAGCCGGCCGAGGAGCTTGACGGTCTGGACATCTCCGAACATGGGATGTGGGGTTACCCGGAATCCGTGGGGCAATCCTCGGCGTTCTCCGGTCCGGCAGCCGGGCCACTTAGCGGCTCGGAGGATTAGCGACTCAGATTTAAGGACCCGATGCAAAGGGGCTGCGGGGCGGACACCCCGCAGCCCCTCTTGCTCTTACTGAATTCTGAAACCGGACAGCACCTCTACGACGAGATCCGGAATATGAGTATCAGCATGACGACCGCCACCCCCAACAGCACGTTCAACCTCGCGAGCCAGATGGAGAGTTGTCGAGCCCGGAGGTATTCTGTCGTAGCCGTCCGTCCGGCAGACGCCAAACTTTCAAGGTTCGGACCCAATCGAAAGTCGTGCACCGCGCTGAGCGTGAGGATGAGCGCGAAAAGAACCAGTTTCACTAGGCGGTTAGGATCACTCCCCGAGAGGTGGCAAAGTCTTCAGGGTGAAATCCCATCGACCACATGTTCACCCAGCCGGTGGCGGCCAACGCTCCCATCAGTATCCAGGTGATTCGGCTGAACCTCCGGCCGACCTGAGCGACAAGCAGCACTCGAGTATTTGGATCGAGCGACTTTCGCAACGCCGGCAAGAGCGCGACGGCCAGGAATATTGATCCGCCCAGCCAGAACGCCACCGCCAGGATGTGAATCGCCCGCGACAGGGTCCAAATGAAGAGATTTGGCACCATTCCGGCAGGCTATAGGATGCTGCCCCCGCCTTCAAACTATCTCTCGTCCCGCGTTGCGACCAGCCACCGAGATAGATTTGGATGCTTCTCTCGATCCGCCACTCAGCAGCCCAAAGAGTTTCATGGACTCGTGCCGAACTCCCAGCCGGGAAAGGTTCAAACATCTCAACCGCCTCGGCCCCGCTCTCGCCGCGCATGTCAGGTACCGTCACCCGCCAGCAGCAGGGCCGAAGCCATTCCTTCACCGCTAGCGCCTTCGGTTATGACCGCCAGCCGGCTTCTGTCCTCAGCCAGATTTGGCGGCCCCCCCCTGTTTCCTGATCCATATGGTCATCGTCGATTCACCCCGGTTCCCCCAGGCAAAAAATGGTATCGCAGTCAGCGGTACTTGCTTCTGTCGCTGTCGCGGCGCATCCATATTCCGGTACAAATCACTCCATTGATCGGTAGGGACGCTTCCTTTACCGGCTATCGCCACGGCGTCCTCCGCGAATCCGGAGTGGGGGACCTCGCGCAGAAAATCCCCGCTCGCGCCGACTTGCAGCTCGACATCCCTGAGGGCCAGCCCCGGGTTGTCCACACTTTCCAAGCAGTAAACAAGTGGACCACGCTTTAGCGCCACCGAGTCCCTCGCCTCAACCACCCGGGGATCGGCTACAAGCACTTCCGGTCGGATCGGCAAATCGAGCACTATCGAGTCGCCTCGAGACCAGCGTCGACGCAGTTCCACATACCCTCTGTGCGGGGTGACAAATACTGCCTGCCCGTTAATCGAAGTCGTCGCGTGCTGGCACCACCCGGGTATTCGGAGGAAAAGCGAGAATTCCCTTTCACGCTCAGGCTCAACCTCTATTTCCACCTTCCCACCCCACGGATACCGGGTGGCGACCCTCATCCGGGCCGGCATGTCGTCATCGAACTGCCAGTCAAGTTCGTTCGCGGCATACATATGGACCCACAAACCCTCCTCGTTCGTTCCGTAGAAGTAACCCGGAAGCTGAGCAAGAAATCGGGCCAGATTTGGGGGACAGCAAGACACCCGCTCGAAGAACCACGGTTGCCGCGCCCGGGGTCCAGGGGTGGTGTGCCGGTCCTGTTCCGCCCACGGGCCCGCGGCGTTTTCGCCGAAACATGCATGTGGCACGTCGTAGAAGAAGCTGTCTCCGCTCAGACCGACACCGGCGAGAACACTGTTGTAGATACACAGCTCCATCAGATCGGCGAACCGGCCGTCGCCCTCAAGTCCCAGCATCCGCCAATTCCACATCACCGACCCGATCGCCGCGCAAGTTTCCGCGTAGGCGTTCTCATGAGGCAGCTCGAACTCGCGCCCAAAGGATTCCGTTCGCACACGTCCGCCCACCGCCCCAGTGATGTACATCTTGCTGCCGACCATATTTTTCCAGAGTTGCTCAAGCGCCTCCCGATAGGGAGCCTCTCCAGTTTCCGCGTACAGGTCCGCCATCCCAGCGGCGAAGAAAGTCGCCTTGACAGCGTGCCCGCTGATCGCGGTCATCTCGGCGCCCCCGGCTGCATCCACGAAGAGCCGAGCGGTATCCAGGTAGCGTTGCTCGCCGGTTTCCCGATACATTTCCACAAGCGCCATCTCGATCTCTGGATGACCGGGCCGGCCCTTGTTTTGACCAGGGCCGAACTCCACCGCCACGTGATCGGCCAGTCGTCGCGCCACCTCAAATAGCCGCTCGCTGCCGGTCGCCCGGCGGTGCGCTATCGCTGCCTGAAACAAATGTCCGGCCGCAAACAGCTCGTGTTTGAAGGCCGGGTCTTGCCATCGTTCTTCAGGACGATCGGGCTGTATCGTAAGTCCGATATACCCATTCTCAAATTGGGCCCGTTCGATCAGGTCGATCGTGCTCTCAACCATCGCGGCGAGTTCTGGCGGCTGCTCACTCACCATGATTGTCCCGGCAGCTTCGAGCCACTTATACAACCGCGCCTCGCCCGCGAAGCGGACCTCCTCCGCAAAAGCGGTTGGGTCGTGCGCCTTCTTGAAACGGTCAAACATGCCCTCTATTTCAAGCTGCTCGAACACGTGCCCTACTGTCATCCGCGCGTTTACGGATATGCGGTCGTGCCAGAAGCCGGGCAGCAGCTTGACCGCACCTACTGCCACCGGTCGCAGCCGGACGTGCGGACTATTTCTCGTATCCACCACGATGCCGCGAGGGGAGGCTCCTATCCCGGTCGGCACGGTGAGAACTCCTATCTCAAAGTTGCGTCGTCACCAAGCGTAGACGCGCACCGCCCCGACATCTAGCAAGCCTATCCCGTGGGGCCCGTTCTCGGTCAGACGCAGAACTGATCCAGATTTGACACAATGCGGGGAAATCTCCAGTCGCCAGGAAGACTGCCATGTCGAACGGCTTCCCGAATGTCGTCTTAATACACTGCCACGATCTCGGTGATTTCTTCGGCGGCTATCCGGGTAACAGCGCCATCACCCCGGTGCTCGATGAATTGGCCGAGGAGGGGGTCGTACTGGAAGGTCACTTCGCCGCCGCGCCGCAATGCAGCCCCTCCCGCGCCAGCATGATGACCGGCCTCAACCCTCACCGTCACGGGTTGATGGGACTCCAGAATCGCGGCGTCTGGAACATGAGCGCGGAGGTCCTGACCATCGCGAACCCGCTGCGCGATCGCGGTTACCAGACCGCGAGTTTTGGGACCTGGCACATCAGCACCGACCTGGAATCGCACGGCATCGACGAGTGGGACGAAGCCGCGATCTGTGAAGAGGCCACCGCGAACACTTTGAGATTCTTGAATGAGCGGGACACCGGAAAGCCGTTCTTCCTCCTCGTCGGTTTCTTCGAACCACACCGGCCATACACCGACCGCTGGGACGACCTGCAAGACCCTTCGACCCTCCAGATCCCACCCTATCTGCCTGACATTTCCGAAACCCGCGAAGAGATGAGTCGTTTCTACGGGGACGTCAGCCGGGTCGATCGCAGCGTCGGACAGATACTGCGCCAGCTCGACGCCGCCGGCCTCCGCGACGGCACCCTGCTCATTTTCACGACCGATCACGGCATCGCCATGCCCCTGGCGAAGGGCACGCTCTACGATCCCGGCCTCAAGATCGGCGCCATCCTCCGCTGGCCGGGACGAATCGCCGCCGGGGAACGACTCTCAGAGTTGACGAGCAATGTCGATCTGCTGCCGACGATCCTGGAAGCCATCGGCGGCGGCGAGGACATCCCGGCCGATCTGGACGGCCTCAGCCTCTGGAGCGCCCTTACCGGCGGCGGCGGACCCGACCGCGATGCCATTTTCGCCGAGATGACCTGGCACGACTTTTATGAGCCCATGCGCGCCATCCGCACCGCCGGCCACAAACTGATCCGCAATTTCGAGGTCCGTGACGGCCTTCAGGTGGCCGCCGACATCCGGCTTTCACCGATAATCCCGCACATGCGCTGGGAACTCCGTAACTGGAGGCGGCCGGAGTTCGAACTCTACGACCTGGAGGCCGACCCGCACGAGCACCACAACCTCGCCGGAGATCCCTCCGTTGCTGATATCGAGTCCGGGTTAAACCTGCGGCTGACCCAATATCTTCAAGCCACCGACGACCCGATCCTGGCCGGTCCCGTTGACATTTCCGACGCCTATCATGATTTCGTCGTTCGTGCGCCAGCCGGGTTACCGTGATCGCAGCTACGTGTAGGTCCAGAACGGAAAGATGATTTCATGAGCGCTTTCAGACGCTGCGCCGTCATCGGCGCCGGACTCATGGGTCCGCAAATTGCCGTCGCCTTGGCCTCCGGCGCCGAACGGGTGCGGCTGTACGACACCGACCCGGCTGCCCTCGAGCGCGCCCTGGCGGCCGTCCCCACGTACGTCGCCGAACTGACGAAACATAAGCTTCTAGCGCCGTCGGTCGCGACAGACTTTGCAAACGTCATCGAGACTGTGACCGAGCTCGGTGCCGCGGTGTCCGAGGCCGATATCGTGATCGAGGCCATCTACGAAAATGTCGACGCCAAACGTGAAATCTTCCGCGAACTCGACGCCGCGTCCGATCCGGCCACCATCTTGGCGAGCAACACCTCCAGCATTCCAATTCGATTGATGGCCGAAGTCTGCCGGCAGCCGGAGAGAGTCGTCGGGACGCATTTCGCCCTCCCTGCCCATATCCTTCCGCTGGTCGAGGTAATCCGCCACCCGCAGATCTCCGACGAGTGCTTCGACCGCACCTTCCAGGCGCTCATCGAAATTAAGAAGTTGCCAATACGAGTCAATTTGGACGTTCCTGGCTTCGTCGCCAATCGGCTTCAACACTCGCTCACACGGCAGGCGATTGAGCTTGTCGCGCTCGGAGTCGCGAGCCCCGAAGACATCGACAATGCAGTGCGTTATGGCTTCGGACTCCGGCTAACTTCCATGGGACCGCTGGCTGCCCGCGATATCAGCGGACTTGTAAATCACGCGCGCGTCGCGGAGCTTCTTTACGGCGATCTTGACGCCCAGGGTGAGCTGGCAATCGAGACGCTACGGGAGCATTCGGCTCGCGGTAACGACGGCCTGCGAACCGGCCGGGGCTTCTTTGAATGGGGCGAGGACGCCGAAGCTATCCGCGCCTACCACTACGATTTGATGATTGAGCAGACCCGCCGCGTTGTCGCCGAGGGGCCCATGAAGACAGACGTTTAGAAATGACCGTGCCGTCTGCCTCAGTTGCTCGCCGAACGGCGATCTTGATTGCCGTGTGTGTGGTTTCAAGTCTTGTGGACGGCGTGCGCCCCCCAGGCCGGCGATTACGCCACTCCCGATCCCTTTCGAGCCCGTTCGAGCACCGAGAACGGGCTGACCATCACTTTCGAGGGCCTTGCTCAAGGGCACACGCGGAGTTCGGTTTCAACCTTTCGGCTACAACTGACAAGTCCGACACCGCGCGTCATAGATTCCGCTTATTGCCTGCTGCTTATCGGCGGCGGATTCAGTAATCAGCTGCTATTTGAAAGTCGGTCTCTGGAGCCCGCCTCATCCATCTCTGTGGAAATCGTGGCACTGATCCCACAGCAAATCGCCCCAGGCGCGTACGAACTCGGGCTTCTTCTTCCTGGACAAATGTACTTGGGCACCACGATCTACGTGGAGAGCGAAACCGGCTCTCCACTCCCGACGCTGATAAATCAGTCGACCGAATGCGCTCCTGTTTTACCTGCGGGCGATTCCCCCTGACCAGTCGCTTCCGACCTTCCGCTTTTACCGCTTGTGGTACCACCGAACCACCTTCTCCCAGCCTGCCTCTTGGACCACGCACGGGTCATTCACAACCCTAAAAATGTTCATCGCAAGGATCGCTCCAGCCCCACTTCCGCTGGAACGCCCGGTTCAACGAGACGGGATCAACGGAAGGCGGGCGTTTGGCCATTCCTATAATCTTCAGTCCCCGCACCGCCGATCTTGAGCCCATCGGGAGGACTCCATGGAGATCCGTCGGATACTCGTTCGCGGCAAGCTTGATGTCATATTGGAGACGATTGAGATTCCCGATCGGCCGCAACCTGGCGAGATTCTCATCGAGACGAAAAAAACTTTCATCAGTGCCGGGACCGAGCTGGCGAACTACACGGCTCTCGATCCAACCGTCTCGACTGCGGGTGCCTGGAATTCATATCCGTGGCCGTCTGGATACGCCAACGTCGGACGGGTAGTCGCGATTGGCGAGAAGATTGAGGGACTGGCGGCAGGCGACCGGGTTTTCACCTTTGGCAAGCACGCCTCTTATCACTACGCAAATCTGCTCGATGACAGCGCCATCGCGGCGCAAGTTCAGCAGTACGCGCGTGGCGCCACCAGCGATATGGTCGTCAAAATTCCCGATGGCGTGAGCAGTGAGGATGCTGCCGCGTCGCGCATGGCGGGCGTCGCCATTACAGCCCTCCGCGTCAGCACCGCTCAGGCCGGAGACTGGGTGGTCGTGTTTGGACTCGGGACGGTCGGCAATCTGGCGGCCCAGTATTTCAGAATTCAGGGATGCAATGTCATCGGGGTCGATCCGATGTCCGCCAGGCGCACTCTTGTCCAGAGTGTCGGCATCGAGCATGTAGTCGGCGGCTCCGCCGAAGAAGCCCGGGCGGAGATCATGGAACTGACCGCCGATCGAGGAGCGGACGTAGCCATCGACGCCGTCGGCGATTCCCTGGTGGTTGAACAGGCCGGCCAGATCGCCGCTCATGCGGGGGAAGTCATCATCTTGGGCTCGCCCAGGGAACGGCACGATGGGAATATGACCTCGTTGATCCGGCCGGTACATTGGGATTTCGTGACATTCAAGGGTGCGCTGGAGTGGCAGTTCCCTCGCTATCCGATTCAAGGACAGCGCCACTCAATTTACTCAAATATCCGGACTTACCTTGAGTTGATGGCATGTGGAAAGCTGAAGCTGGGTGAGCTGATATCGCACAGGATGCGGCCCGAGGAAATCGAATCCGCCTACGAAAATCTGTTAAACGACAAAGAACATTACTGGGGAGTCATTCTTGATTGGACCTAGCCATCCACCGTTATCGAGGCTGGCAAGGTACGTAGCAATCGCATCGCCTGGAGGAGGTCAATATGGAAGTAAAGCGGGTACTGGTACCGACAAAAGATGAAGTGTTTCTGGAGACAATCGAAGTTCCGGACGAGCCCGCGCCCAGCGCCGTGCTGATAAAAACCGCCGCGACCTTCATCAGCGCCGGCACTGAGCTGGCCAACTACACCGCTCTTAGCAGCACTGTCTGGGAGCCTGGGAACTGGAATTCGTATCCGTGGGATTCCGGCTATTCCAATGTAGGGCACATCGTTGCCGTCGGTGAGGGAGTCGAAGGATTCGAGGTTGGCGATCACGTTTTTTGCTACGGCCGCCACGCTTCCTACCTGCACGTACGTCCTTTCGCTCCCGGCGCCGGTGAGAACGATGTCGATCACCTCCTGGTAAAGGTGCCGGACGGCATCGACTCGGCGACCGCCGCCGCGGCCCGCATGGCTGTCGTGGCCATGAACGGCCTGGTGCAAAGCTCCGTCCGACTCAACGACTGGGTGGCCGTCTTCGGCCTCGGCTGCGTCGGCAACTTCTGCGCTCAGTTCTTCCAATTGGCCGGTGCCCGGGTGATAGGTATCGACCCGGTCGCCACCCGGCGCGATCTGGCACGTCGAGTCGGCATCGAAACCGTACTCGGCGACCAGCCAGACCGGGTTTCCGACCAGATACTCGAGTTGACCGGCGCCGATCCACGGATAGAAGTCGATTCGGTGGGGCTGTCAAAAGTGGTCCGCAGCATCACGCGGGGCCCCGGCGCCCGAGTCACGGTGGACGCGGTGGGGCATTCCGGAGTTATCGACCAGGCCGCCCAGGTCACGGCGCCCTGGGGCCAGCTCGTCATCCTTGGCAGCCCGCGCGCCGCCTATGAAGGCGATTTCACGCCGATGACCGAGCGCATCCACACCGCTCATATCGAGATTTGCGGCGCGCTTGAGTGGTTGACTCCCACCTTGCCAGTACCTGGCGCGCGCTACTCAATAGTCGAAAACATCCACACAATCCACGACCTCATCAAGCGCGGACTCCTCAATGTGGACGCCCTCATTTCCCACCGAATGAACCCCGCCGACATCAAGCAGGCCTACGAAGGGCTGCTGAACGACAAGGAGGCCTATCATGGCGTCATGCTGGACTGGTCTTAGGTAGGCTGCGATGGTCCGTAGGAAAATGTCTCTTTGAACGCCACGCAGGCGTTCATCCACGGAATCGCCATTTTGGGACTTGGCGATGCTGACGACCCATTCCAGCCCGATTCGGAGCAAATACTGGTGAAGACGGGACTCCCCTTTTTACCCGCCGTCGAACGCTGTCGCATGTCGGTTGCATGTGTAAAGGGCCGGACCTCCACAAGGCAAGCTGCATTGGTACCCTCTTAAGTTGGCACAGCTAGTTCAATCTCCACGGTCCAGCCCAAATCCCGGCCGTCCGACTTCACCCATCCGAGTAAACCCAAAGGGCACATGTTGAGCGTATTTAATGTATCTACCGTAGTGGGCCTCGGCCTGGTTGGTCCGCAGATCGCGGTTGTCTTGGCGCAGGGAAGCGAGCGGCTGCGAGTCTACGACCGGGATACCGCCGTCGCGCATCGCGCAATTCTCGACATGCGGGACTACGTGGCCGAAATTGCCCGACACGATCTCCTGATCGGGGACCCTGACGAGGTGCTGGCGAGAATTCAGATCGCGTCCACGCTGGACGAGGCCGTATCCGGTACCGAATTCGTGTTGGAGGCGATCTCCGAGAATCTTGAAACCAAACAGGAGCTTTACCGCGAACTCGATCGGATTATCCCCCCCGAGATCACCATCGCCAGTAACACCTCCACCATCCCCATCCGTCACATGGCGGAGGTCTGCGCTCATCCTGAGCGGGTCGTTGGCAGCCACTTCTACCTCCCGGCGCATATTCTGCCCCTGGTGGAAGTCATCAAGCATCCCCACGTCGACGAAGAGCATGTATCGCGTACATATGACGCCTGGGCGGCTATGGGAAAAGTGCCCATCCTGGTCAACACTGATATCGTTGGATTTGTGGCTAATCGACTCCAACATTCTCTCACTCGCCAGGCCATCGAATTGGCGATCGACGGAGTGGCCAGTGTCGAGGACATCGACAATGCCGTGCGTTTCGGTTTTGGCGCCCGGTTCCTTTCACTCGGCCCTCTCGCCAGTCGCGATCTGGGAGGCATCAAGAACCATGCCAAGGTGGCCAGCTACCTCTACAACGAGCTCGACGCGAACGGTGACGCCGCTGTCCGCCGGCTGCAAGAAATGTCCGATCGGGGAGACGACGGCCTCCGCACGCTCAAAGGGTTTTACGATTGGGAGGGCGATCCCGAAGAGCTGCGAAGTTACCACTACGAGCGAATGATCGAGCAGACGAAGCGTCTGCGGGAAATTGGCGGTATTCGCACGAGTCTTACGGGTTCTGAAGACGGCGCCTCGGATGATTAGCGTTGGAAGCCACTGCAAGATGACAGAATTCGCCAGGAGCTGGATTTCGTGAATCGACGCCAATTCGGAAACTCGGGTCTACAGATTTCAACCATCGGTCTTGGCTGCGTACCGCTTGGAGACACCGAAAAGGTGCCCACCGTTGAGGACGCCGTGGCCATAATGCGAGCTGCGTTTGAATCGGGTATCAACTTTTTTGATACGGCCCCCCTTTACGGTGATAGCGAGTCAGAACACCGGGTTGGGACGGCATTGCGAGAGTGCAAAGACGTTATCCCCGCGGATTTCGTATTGAACACGAAAGTCGGTTACCGGCCGGAACCGTTCGACTACGGTTCCGAGGAACAGACTCTTGCCTGCGTGGAGGAAAGCCTGCGTCTTCTCGGCGTAGATTCTCTTCCCATGATCCACATCCACGACGTACAGCACTCGGATTTGCCCACTGTCATGAACGGGGCAAGAAAGGCGCTCCACCGGTTGCAGGTGGAAGGGGTGGTCGGAATGGTCGGCGTGGCGGCCGGGCCGATTGCCATGATGATCGAGTATGTGGAAACCGGTGAGTTCGACTCCATCCTGACTCACAACCGGTACACGTTGCTGGACCAGCCTGCTGATCCTTTGATCGCCCGCGCCACCGAACTTGGACTCGGCATCATCAATGGGGCGCCGTTCTCGTCAGGACTCTTGGCTCGACCTCTCGACAAGTCGGCGACCTACATCTACCGGGAAGCGGACCCCGGAGCACTTGCGAGGGCCGCCCGAATTGACGAGATATGCCAGCGACACGGGGTCTCAACGGTCGCTGCCGCTATCCAATTCTCTACCCGCGACGACCGTATCCACACAACGATCATGGGCGCGGCTTCCCCAGAACAGATTCGTGGGTCATCCACGTCGCTCTCAGAAAACGTTCCCGACAAGATCTGGGCCGAGTTCCGACGGGACGCGCCGCCGAAGAAGACCGACAATATCTGGGGGCTTCGTGATAAGTAGGCTCCCGGTCGGAGCAGAGGTTCCACTCGCGTGGGCGGTTCGCTCTCAACCCCTAGGTGAGACTCAGCACAGCCACGCCGGCTACCGCCAAGAGTGTTCCGACTACCGTCAGCCAACCCGGGCGCTCCCCTAAAAATGCGGCTGCCAGCATCATGGCGAATACTGGTGAAACGGCGCCAATCGCCCCGGCCCGTCCTGCGCCAAGCGTTTGGATCGCGGTCAGAAAAAATATGCTTCCGGCACCCAAGCCGATTGCGCCAGAGAGTACCGCGACCGCCCGACTGCGGTATGACATTGTTATAGGTACGATCCGGCCCGCCGACTTCCAGGCCAGCAGTCCGATTGCCAGCGCCGCCGCCGGCATTCGAAAACTGTTGGCCACCACAGGGGGCAGATCGCCAATCCCGATCTTCAATAACGTGAAATCTAGCCCCCACATCATCGCTATTCCGACTGCAATTACCACCGCTCTCCAGTAGGCTCGGCCTGATGCTATCGAATCGTCGCCGCCCGCCGCATTGTGGACGGTCACCAAAATGCCGCCACCAATAATGGTGCCGGTACCGAACACCGCCAGCGGCGTGAAGTCCTCCCCCAATAGTACGGCCGCATAAACGAGACCGAACATCGGCGCGGTCGCTCCGATTGTGTACGACCGGGTCACCCCGATTAGACGCATGATCCCGAACAGCAGCGTGTCCCCCAGGCCAATACCAAGCACCACCGATCCCGCCATCGCTGCGAAGTTATGCCATTCAAGCTTCAGGAACTCGCCTTGCAAGCTGAACGCGAACATTCCTACGGGCATCATCACGGCCGGCGCCCAGAGACGAATGGCGTTCAGTTGAAGCGAGCGATATGATCCCGCGATTCCGCGTAGGGCGACGAATCCGCCAGCCCAGCACAGCGCCGCGGCGAGAGCGGCTAGCTCACCCACCGGCTGCCAGCCTTACAGCATGTCGGCTCGGCGCTAGGTGCGCCGAATACCTGGCACCGGATACGATCGCGCCATTTCCTCGACCTCGGACCGAACTCGGGAGAACTCTTCCTCGTTGCCGCGGCCCGCATCATGCACCCGCCTTATCCACCCGGCTATCCGGCGCATCTCATCCGGACCCATCCCGCGAGTCGTCAAGGCCGGGGTCCCCAATCGGATTCCGGAAGTGACAGTCGCTTTGCGCGTCTCCCTCGGAACCGTGTTCTTGTTGGCCGTTATTCCGGCCTTTTCTAGGCGGCTCTGCATGGCCCGCCCGCTCGGGCCGTCAGACCCAAGATCCATCAGCATCAGATGATTTTCAGTCCCGCCACTGACCAGCCGAAGACCCTCGCGCATCAACCCCTCAGCCAGCGCCTTTGCATTTTCCACCACGCGAGCGGCGTACAGGGCAAACTCGTCCGACAGCGCTTCCTTGAACGCCACCGCCTTGCCGGCGATTACGTGCATGAATGGCCCCCCCTGGATCCCGGGAAATACCGTGCTGTCGATAGCCGTCGCGTATTCTTCGCGGCAAATCGCGAAACCACCCCGAGGACCTCGTAGCGATTTGTGCGTCGAACTCGTCACAAAGTCCGCGTAGGGTACCGGTGAAGGGTGTGCTTTTCCCGCCACCAAACCCGCGATATGAGCCATATCGCTCATATGCATCGCCCCCACCTCGTCAGCAATTTCCGCGAATCGGGCGAAGTCGATGATCCTCGGATACGCAGTCGACCCCGAGACGATCAGTTTTGGCCGAGTCTCGCACGCGATTCGCCGAATCTCGTCAAAGTCCATGAGTTCGGTATCGGGGTCAACCCCGTAAGAAACCACGTTGTAAAGCATCCCGGAAAAGCTACGAGGATGCCCGTGGGTCAGATGACCACCATGTTCCAGGCTCATCCCCATGATGGTATCGCCGGGCCCTAGAACCGCCATGTAGACGGCCATATTCGGGGCCGAGCCTGAGTGCGGCTGAACGTTTACATGGTCACCACCAAAAAGCTCCAACGCCCGCGATTGGGCCACCCGTTCCACCTCGTCTACGTGCACACATCCGCCGTAGTACCTTCTTCCCGGATACCCTTCGGCGTACTTATTGGTAAAGATCGAGCCCACCACCTCCAGGACGGCCTGGCTCGTGTAATTCTCAGATGCAATCATCTCCAACCCGTCGACCTGCCGACCTTCCTCGGCCTGGAAAATCGCATAAATCTCGTGATCAGTATCGGCAAGGCTTACGGCGGTGGAGGGTTCGTGGATAGTCATTTACTGGCTTTGCTGAGATCGGTCCCCATGGACATCATTCGGTCCAAGATTGGATGTTACCCGCTTTGCCGATTCGCCAACACTCAGTTGTTGAAAGTCCGCTCACGGGTGCTTGGCTGATCGTCGAGGCCAGGAGTCAGAATGTGCCCGCCCCGCCTTTTCAGAGTTGGCAAAAGACTTCCCGACAATGTTCCGACATCCAGTGGGCAGCCAGATTCTGTCCGCTACCAGACCGATCTGAACCTCCTGAAGAAGGCGATTATCCGCCGGCGCGGTCGGTCAGCAATTCGTCAGCCGCAGCCAATCCCCGCAGCAGCTCCGGCAACAGTTCCTCGTGCACGTTAATGCCGTGACGCGAGGGCTTCAGATTATTTTCCTTGTCACGGTAGTAGACCCGAGCGGTCGCATAAGCTTGGCCTTTGAAATCCACGATTCCAATAAGCCACTCTTCCGTGTCGCTGCGTGGCAACCGCCGAACCACATCGATGTCCTCTGGTAAATCCTCGTCCGTAAGCGGCACTATTTTTGCCATTCGACCTCCGTTTTCGTTATTTGACAACTTAGTGAAACTTTGAAGCTGTTCGCTCTCGTCAGCATCCTGAGTCCGAGCAAGACGTAAATTTAGCGCATCTGTCAATACCTTCCGAAACCCGCCCTCTTCGGTTCGGGGTCCTGACGACGTGCCCCCTTAAAAAAGATCATCGATCGCTAACCCCACAATTGCGACTCCTCACGTGCGCAACTACTCGGGTCTTAATTCCCAAACCTGCACACGTCCGAACGGCGCTAGCAGCGGTTCTATTGGGCGAACCGCCGCCGATGCCAGTTTCGCTCCACGTCCCACT
>Ga0310120_10000549_pt1 | contig 29751 bp, 26 predicted proteins | sample CB27_AW_983_MG_FD_203506 | JGI IMG/M metagenome (GOLD analysis project Ga0310120, IMG submission 203506) | Marine microbial communities from Western Arctic Ocean, Canada - CB27_AW_983 | ecosystem: Environmental > Aquatic > Marine > Oceanic | place: Canada: Western Arctic Ocean | collected...
CGTTGTCACAATAGCCATGATTGGTACTCGTGCGGAGTTCCGCCCTAGGCTGGCCAGTTCTTCGGCTTTGTTTCAGGTCGGGCAATGAGACATTCGTGGTGCTTTCGGAGTGTTTGAGGTGACGTGTGAATTCTCTAAGTTAGATAGCGGAACTAGCTGACGAAGACATTGCTCAAATTGGTGAGTCTGGATAACGGTTCAAGGATTGTCAGAGTTTCCGTGAAATGGAGTCCGTAATCATCATGTACGATCGCAATATGGGGTTTTCGAGGTTTCAGTTTCGTCGATGACACACTCCGGGTCTGTAGGACAGCATTGGTTTTGAGGTTCCACTCAGCGTCTTAGAGGGAGCGACATGACGGCAACTAAGCGTTTGAAGATGGCTCATCTAGCGGTCGTTTCGGTAATGCTGCTCGGTAGTTGGACCGGAATTAGTTGTGGAGGTCCGACTAATCCAGGTCTAGGTCCAGATGACAGTCGTGAGATGGTCGAAGGGACTGATGAAGAACCGCGTGGCTTATTGGTCAATTCCCAGCGTGCTACCCCCGGGTATGTTTACTTCGCTCCACTCCTATCTAAAATCACCTACCTCGTTGAGAGCCAGAGTGGGGCTGTCGTTCGAACATGGAATAGTGATTTTCGGCCTTCAGCGTTCGTCTATCTTCTCGAAAATGGAAATTTACTCCGCGGTGGAAGAGAGCCTGATGTTGAGGTCTTTAGTGGAGGCGGTCAGGGGGGGCGATTACAAGAATTCACTTGGGACGGTGATCTCGTTTGGGATTTCCGGTACGCGAGTGATTCGCGATTGCTGCACCACGACGTGGCGATGATGCCCAACGGCAACATTCTTGCCATTGCATGGGAAGCGAAATCTTTAGAGGAGACCCAGAAAATGGGACGTACTCCTGAGATGACCCCTGAGAATGGTTTATGGCCGGACATTATCGTTGAATTCGAGCCAGTGCCTCCAAACGATGCTCGAATCGTTTGGGAATGGCATGCTTGGGATCACATGGTTCAAGACTACGACCCGAATTTGGAGAATTACGGTGAGTTGTCCGTGCATCCCGAGTTAATTGATGTCAACGGTGGCACCTATGCTGATGAACCAGATGAGATAACCGACGAAGAAAGAGATCGGTTTCGGGGAATCGGCTACGTCCCGGACGATAGTGAACACGACGTAACAGCTGACCTGATGCATATAAATGCCATCGCGTACAACGCTGAACTGGATCAGATCGCATTGAGTGTTCGAACATACAGTGAGATCTGGATTATTGATCACAGTACGACGACCGAGGAAGCAAGAGGGCACACAGGAGGAAGAAGCGGCAAAGGCGGTGACCTTCTCTACCGATGGGGAAATCCCCGCGCCTACGGAAGAGGTGATGCTGAAGATCAAAGAACATTTGGTCAGCACGACATCCGATGGGTGCCTGAGGGATTCGTCGGAGAACGTAATTTACTCGTTTTTAGTAATAACGTCCCTGGTCCCGAAGACGAAGGGCCTCACTCGACTGTGTTTGAGATAACACCGCCGCTTGACAATGCTGGTAATTACGCGCTCGAAGGCTTGGCTCCTTTTGGACCGACGGTGCCAACATGGAGTTATACGGCGACTGAACCAGAATCATTTCATAGTCCATTTATTTCAGGTGCGCACCGGCTTCCGAGTGGACGTACATTTATTACGTCCGGCGGTCCCGGTCGATTTTTCGAGGTCACACGAGATGGCGATATTGTCTGGGACTACCGATCACAATTTTCCGGTGACGTAGATCCCTCTGACGATACGATGCAGTTTCTCGTTCGTCAGTTTCCATACGCTGCGTTTCGAGCGACGATGCTTCTACCTGACGCCGCTGCCTTGAGGGGGCGTTCGTTAGTGCCTCTTGAGCCGCAGCCTCCCTTGGTCTTTCCCCCAGAGGTGATAGAGTCTGGAGAGGATTGTTAGCGTAGCTGGAAACTTGGTTCGCGTGTTCGCGTGGTGACGTGACGGCCGCAAAATGAATCGGCAGAAGGCCGGCTGGATACTTCAACTCAGTTCTCGTCGTGGTTTAATCAAGTTCTTCCAACTGTCGACACAGGTCGAACTAAGAATGTTCTCAAGACTATTCTCTGTAGGCTTTTCAGTTCTTCGTTCATGTGCCCGCCTCGTATATTCATTGGTCAGGCTGGTGAAACGGGCTCAGAAGCGATGTCGTCGGGCGGTGTGTCTCTTTGTTCGGTTCGTGTTTTATCGGGTAATTGCTGTCTGGGGTGTCATTCGAAGATGGTTTCGAAAGTCTGTTCGCTCATGTCGACGTTCGCTAAAAGTCGTCGTGAAACGGATAAAACATTGGAAGCGTCAAGTGATCAAACGTATGCGTCGAGTGCTTTCTTTGGTGAGAAGGGTGCCAGAGTGGGTTGGTCGAACGGCGTTGCGTTTTGCGCCGCCAGAAGGACGAGCATCGACAATTGATTCTTTGCTCGATGACCCGGTAGTTGTGGAGACACCGAATGGTTCGATTCGTTTTCTTGGCGTTGGCAGGCTTAGTTTCGGGCGAGCTCAAAAGTTAATGACAAAAGAACCGGATTCACTGAGATGGATTGACCAGATGGCACCGGGCTCGGTGTTTTGGGACATCGGTGCGAACATCGGGACTTTAACGCTCTATGCCGCACGTCGAGAGGTGCTTCGTATCTGGAGTTTCGAGCCTGCAGCGGCAAACTATTTCAATTTAGTGGCTAACTGCGAGTTGAATGGGTACAGCAAGCAAGTGCAATGTTTACAGCTAGGATTTGGTGATCGAGTCGAACTAGGCTCACTTAATGTCTCCCAACTTCGGCTCGGGGAATCGTTTTCTTTTAAGCACCGCCGGAAACATCCAGATTATCCGGGATGGCAGGCGGTTCAATTGTGGTCGATCGATGAGTTCATCCGCTACTACAACGTCGCCTGCCCAAACTATATCAAGGTTGACGTTCCTGGGTTAACGAACGAAATACTCGCGGGGGCAACTCATACGTTGTCGCGTCCGGAACTGAAGGAAATCCAATTAGAGGTGGGCGAATCTCGTCAGTCAGGGCGGCGCATCATTGCTTTACTCGAAGGTTATGGATTTAACATTACTCGCCGAAATTTGAGATTTCTCAAACATGGTATTACCGTCGAGTCTGGCGATCTTGTTTTTTCTCGAGCAGGAATCAGCGACGTCAGAGGGTTCGGTGCTGACGTTAGGCAAGTAGATGAAGGCGTATGAATCAGTTAGCGAAACTGTCTGAGGACCGAAGGTTCGATCGAACATGTTAATGAACGGTCATTGCCAATTATTTCTAGTGTGATCATTGCCGTTGGAGTCCACGCCTGATAGTCAAACGTAATACGCCCAGCCCTGATGTTGCGATCGACTGGTCTAACGGTCTCCCCGTTGCGTTTGAGAATGAAGTCGCTTAGTTCATTGCTTGATCCATCGACTTGTTCTACGCCGATCGTTACACGGGTCCGCTGCGCGGCGTAGAAGTCTGGTTGTGGTACTGGTCGGCCACTTCTCACCGCCACCCACACTTGGTAAGCGACTTGTTTGTACGCGCTATAGGCGCTCAGTGTGAAGTCTGGGTTTTCGCAAAGTCCAGTATCCCAGAAGACACAAGGTGGGTCGTCGCCGCCCTGTTTTCCGCACTCGATGGCGTTGTAATAGCTTTCTGGAGAAATTGGCATAAGTCCCTTGTTCCATATCGGGGACGTTGTCGGCCGAGCTGTTGCTGTAAATTGAGATTCCCCGTCTATCGGTGACCCGGTCAAGAAGAAAAACAAGAGGAGGGCGGCGATGTGCCGGCCCCCATACACTTGAACACGGTCAATAATGGATGAACGTGATGTAAGCGTCAGATACGTCATGGTGTTTGAACTGATTCTGTAGCGGGTTAACTTAAACGTTAGATTCGTCAGTGTGTCATCTGACGCGTAAGAGGAATGTCGATTCCCCCTTGAGCTGTTTTGACAGAGATCGTAAATTGATCGCCATCCAGACTGTAGCCGAGTTGTTGAAGTCCAACAGTGCCGGTGTTTTTGAATAGGACCCTCTTGTTACCGATTTCGATTAGTTCCATTACCTGAAATCCTGGGTCACGCTCTTGCATGCCTGGATTCCATTGCTTGAGTCGAAGCGTTAAAGAGTCTCCTTCTTCCTCAATGACAATAATTTCGATCATGTTGGTTTTTCCAGCAGCGGTTGAACGCACCAGAGCAGCGATAGAGCTGCCATCCGGCTTCGCCCAGTTTTCCTCGAGGGATCCTTCGCCCATGGTCCCCTTATAGTGGCCAGTCATCCAGGCAAGATCTGAAACCTTCGCCGACGGACCCTCAGCAAATATTGGAGCGGAAAACATGATGCACAAAACAGACGTCGTTAGTAGATGCCACATAGTGTTTCTCCTTCGTTTCGAAAATTAGGCAACAAAGCAATCTAGCCTAATGCGGTCTCTAATAGAACAAGGAGTCGGCTCCACGCGCGTTCGGCTTGAACTTCGTTGTAAACCTGGCTGTCTGGTGGGCACCAGCCATGCATGGCGCCTTCATAGACTTCGATTTCCGCCTGAATCCCTGCAGCGGCATAGGCAGTCCTTAATGTTTCCTTGGCTTCAGGGTCACTTTCGTCATCGTTAGCCGCAACACAATGCAACATTTGAGCCGTGGTGTCGGGTATTAGCAGATGCGGACTGTCATCGTTGTCGGTGGCAAGTCCACCACCATGAAAAGTAGCACCGGCGCCGAGCCGGTCAGGCACAGCGGCGACTGTCCGCATCACCATAGGACCGCCCATGCAGTAGCCGGTGGTGCCAATTTTTCTACCTGTGTCCACAGCGGTTTGCTGGTCAAGAAAACTCACAAAAGCCCGAGCGTCAGTGAAGTGGGTCTCCGCGTTGAGATTTCTAGCCATCGGCAGCACAATGTCTCGGGTTTCCTGTTGTCCAAAACTTGCGCCCTCATCGACGACAGGGGAACGGGCGTCCCGGTAGAACGGATTTACCACCAAGACTGAGTAACCAGACTCAGCCAGTCTTCGCCCCATGGCTCTAAAGGCCGGACGTAAGCCGAGGATGTCTGGCCAAATCAAGACAGCAGGATGTGTTCCGGTCGCTGGGTGAACAAAAAAACAGTCGGCGATGCCGTCAGGGGTGGTTACTTCTACATCCGTTTCAGTCACAGTCTGAGCGTTGATCACTGGAGGAAATACGACGGCCATACCGGCAGCAGCGGAAAGTTTTCCGAACTGTCGTCGTGTGATCCCTGAGCGGCGAAGGAATTCATCTGCATCTTGTTGCGTATGTTCGTCACACATGTTTTTCTCCTGGGAAAAATGAATTATGACTCCTGGTAATGACGTGGATATTTCGAAGTGTTCCGTTTGCCATCTCCAATAACGACATCGACGGGCGGATTTTTGTGTTCTTGTAACGATAGCACCGCGGAACGTGGTTGCGTCTCTCTTCAATGAGTGTGATTCCAGGATTCTATCCGAATGAGGACAGATTGTCCTCCTGAGAGTTATTAGTTGACGGATGAGATTTTGAAGATAATTTAGAGGTATGCGACTTACTGTTTCTCAACCTGAGAATCCGTCACGTGGCCAGATGGAATTGAAAGCCAACCGGCGTCTCTGATGGCCGCGACAAGCGAATCGGGTGCATGCTAGAAAAGCAGCAAAGGAAGTATCCTGTCAGACGTGCCTGCGACACGCTTCAAGTGTGAATAGCACGATAGTTTGGCAGGCTTGAAAAATCGAGATGACTATAAAACCGTAAAAGCTTTGCCCTGAGGAGATAGGAAATGGAGAATCGACGTTTGTTCGTAGCGATACTGTTCGGGGTGGCACTCTTGGCAGTTTCATTCATGGAAGGGCGACAATCCCAAGGAAATCCGTTCGCAGGAGTGGAGTTGGCGACGGTTCCGGTATCTGGAAATGTCCACATGGTGAAACGCCCAGGCGGTGGCGGCAATGTTGGTGTGTTCACCGGGCCTGAGGGTGTGTTGCTGGTCGATGCTTTGTTTGCACCGCTCGCCGAGCGACTAGTAGCAGAAGTCAGGAAGATTTCTGATCGTGAGATCCGTTTCCTTGTTAATACACATGTCCATCCGGATCATATTGGTGGCAACGGGGAACTGTCCGCTCAGGGCGTGTTGGTTTTTGCTCACGACAATGTGCGCACGCGAATGCTTGATCGACTGCGGTTTCCTCGAAGAGGTGGGCGTTTTGCGCCTGAGCCAGTGGAGGGTGCGAGACCACTCGTCACATATTCAGATTCGGTGAGTTTTCACTTCAACGGTGAAGAGGTTCGAGTCTTTCATGTGCCAGCGGCGCATACTGATGGAGACACGTTTGTTTACTTCCCTGGCTCAGATGTGCTTCATCTTGGCGACGTCTTTCGAACGACAAGTTACCCAATTATCGATGTTTATAACGGAGGAACCGTTTCTGGAACAATCTCGGCGTTAGAAATGGCGATTTCGATTGCGGGACCAGAGACCAGAGTGATTCCGGGACATGGCCTTGTACCTGTTGGCTCGAATCAGGTCCAAGAGTTCTTGGAGATGATCGTGAATGTCCGTGATGACGTGCGTGAGATGATCACGGAGGGTTTCAGCTTGGATCAAGTGATGGCTGCGCACCCGACAGCGGCCTATGACGACCAATGGGGGCAGGAAGCGTCGTGGACGGCAAACGATTTTGTGCCAATCCTTTATTACGAAAACGGTGGAGGAAGTCTCTTCTCGCCCTAGCAGAGGGTGACACCCTTCAACGAGAGGACTTCTGAACGAATACTGGAGAACCAGAGTGACACGCTTAAAGGATGACCTCGAAATAGTGGAATCGATGGGTGCCGGTGGTCTGGCGGCTCCAGAATTAGGCGAATTTGTGAGAGCTCTTCAGTTTGCATCTCGAAAGCATAGTTTTCAAAGGCGCAAGGACCCGTCCCAGTCGCCATATATTAACCATCCCATTGCCGTTGTCGATCATCTGGTCAATGTTGGAAAAGTCTTTGACTGCGGGACGTTAATCGCTGCGCTATTACATGACACGGTCGAGGATACTGACACGACGCAAGACGAACTCAACGTTACGTTCGGAGTGGAGATTGGAAAGCTGGTGGGCGAAGTTACAGACAATAAAGAATTGCAGGCACACGTCCGAAAACAACTTCAAGTTGAGCACGCTCCGTTTCTCTCTTTTGGGGCGAAACTGATCAAATTAAGTGATCTCAGTTGCAACTTGTCCGATGTTATTGATTCGCCGCCGCCGTGGTCAGATCAACGCCGATATGACTACCTGCTATGGACAGAGCAAGTTGTTGCCGGTTGCCAAGGAACAAATGAACACTTAGAAGTCTTTTACGATCGCTTAAACAAAAAAGGGAAACGCATTTTACGTCGTGGATAGAATGACGCTTCCACTTTTGTGAGTGAAGATTCGCGGTATAGATATATCTGAGCGGCGAATTAGAACTCCATTCTCAAAAGTCAGAGGCCTCCATTGAACGGCTCCTTGTTTTCAAAGAGTAGCGACCGAAAGAGAAATGGTGACTTTGATCGCCGAGAGGTTCGTGTTCTTTGTGTGTCAGGGGATCGCACCGCGCGTCGTTAGTTGGATACGATAGAGACCTGTACTGCTTGTCATATAGAGAGAATGTCCGTCGTTTCCCCATCCTACGTTAGCCGTAACTTCGTCGGTTTGAATGGTCCCAAGATGCGTACCATCAGGAGAAAAAATCCAGACGCCTCCTGGCCCAGTGGCGAAAACGTTCCCGTCTGAATCGACTTTCAGGCCGTCCGCTGCGCCAGGTGCATCTTGATCGTTGACGTCATAGAAAATCCGACCGTTGGTTGCACCTTGAGCATTGACGTCATAGGCCATCCAAACTTTCTTCTCCGCATCTGAGTTGGCGACATATAACGTCTGCTCGTCAGGTGATAAGGCGATACCGTTTGGTCGGGATTGGTCTCGAACGAGCAGTTCGAGCTCTCCTTCAGGGCTTAGACGATAAACACCATTGAAGTCGAGTTCTCGAAGCGGAGATTCTTCGAGACCTTCGAGACCGTAGGGCGGGTCGGTAAAATAGAGCCAACCATTAGATGAATATACTGCGTCATTGGGGCTGTTAAGTCGTTTGCCCTCGTATCGATCGACTAGGAGGCTTCGAGAGCCGTCCGGTTCTAGCCTTGAGATGCGACGGTTGCCATGCTCGCAGATGATGAGGCGCCCCATTGCATCAAAAGTCAAGCCATTGGAACTTATAGACCGTAACCCGGTTTGGTCTCCTTCGAATATCGGTGCAAGAAACGTGGTTGCACCGTTGGTGCGGGTCCATTGATAAATTTCGTTTCCTCTTACATCAGAAAACAAAAGTCTTGAGTCGCGTCGACTCCAAACGGGGCCTTCAATGAAAACGAAGCCCTCCGCTAGTTTTTCGACCTCCGCATCAGCAGGGACCAGCGCGTCTAGACGGGGGTCCGCTCGAAGCATGGAAGTGCCGTTGTGACTTGAATGAAGTCCCTGGGTGCCATCAGAAGTCGGGATTTCATCCTGGTCTGAAGGGGCGCACCCCGGGACTAAGATGGTCAACAGTAAAAAAAATAAACACTGGATACGCATCTTAAAGCTCCTTAGCGAGACTGTACTCTGTCAGCCTCGTTAAGGACAGAGGACGATTACGCACAGCCACAGAGTTTTATGCTGCTCTAGATCGGGTACAGCTCGACGCGAGCTAAGCTCCAGGTTGGTACCAGCCCAAATGGAAGTAGACAGGTTACGCTTAGGAGGGTGCCGTTCGCCTAATTTTAACTGGCACTACCAATTGCGGGGGCAAGTTTATGAGATTGGACACGATCGTTTGGGTAATTTTGATTGCAGTAGGGAGTGGTCTCACGGCATGTGGATCAGCTGAAATGCCGGAGGAGTCCGAAGACCGTTCCTTGGTGACCGTGAGTGAGGGGCAACTCTCGGGCGCTCGCTCGACGCTCAATGACGACGTGTGGGTCTATCGAGGAATCCCATTTGCTGCTCCGCCGGTTGGTGATCTGCGCTGGCATCCACCCGAACCGGTTGCTCCCTGGGAAGGTGTACGAGATGCGACCGTTTTAGCGTCGCCCTGCATGCAGCCGTCCGTCCCAGCTAGTGTCGCTTCGTTTTATAGCGTGAATAGTGAGCAAATGGAGGAGGATTGTCTGTATCTCAACGTATGGAGTGCCGCGGGACCAGAGGACCGTGTCCCCGTTTTGGTCTGGATCCATGGCGGTGGCCTTGTGGCCGGAAACGGCTCTGACGTGGAGTACGACGGCACGGCATTGGCGACGCGTGGCGTCGTCCTGGTCACCATTAACTATCGGCTCGGGGCGTTAGGGTATTTGGCGCATCCGCTCCTCAGTGCGGAGTCCCCTCACGACGCTTCCGGCAATTACGGCACGCTCGATCAAGTGGCTGCGTTGGAGTGGGTCCAGCAGAATATTTCCACATTTGGAGGTGACCCCTCCCGCGTCACGATCTTTGGAGAATCGGCTGGGTCGTGGAGCGTGAACCACATGATGACGACACCGTTAGCTCGCGGACTGTTTCATGGGGCGATTGGCGAAAGCGGAGGTGGATTTGGGTCAGCCGGGCAAGCCTACTCGAAGGCGGAGATTGAAGCGGCAGGGGAACGCTTCATGGCGGCTGTGCTCGGCCCGGACGTCGACGCAACGGTGGAGCAGATGCGGTCGGTCTCGGCGACTGACATATTGGCGGCGCCCCCCGAGTTGGTTCGGTCATCGGCGAACGTGGATGGCTGGGTGTTCCCTAACACAATTTTCAATGTTTTTGCAGCAGGCGAGCAAGCCGATATTCCCGTCATCGTCGGGTCGAATGCGGACGAAAGCACCATCCTTGGCGGCGCTCAAGGCGCATCAGACTTAGACGAATATCGAGCAACCGTGCAGACTGAGTACGGGGATTTGGCGGACGCCTTTTTGAGGACCTATCCGGCAGAAAATGATGCCGCCGCACTCCAGGGCCGATTAGCCAGTGCCACGGACGCAATGTTCGGGTGGGAAATGCGGACGTGGGCCCGAATGATGGACACGGTGGCGTCACCCGCGTATCTCTATTTCTTCAGCCGTGTACCGCCCGCGCCAGATGCCGACCAGTATGGGTCCTATCACACGGCGGAAATTCCGTATGTCTTTGATAACTTTGGGGTGAGCACCTCGCCGCACGCGAACCGGGACTACAACGATACGGACCGCACGTTATCCAATATCCTGGCCTCTTACTGGGTGAATTTTGCTGCCACCGGCAACCCAAATGGCGAGGGACTCCCGAATTGGCCAGTGTTTGATCGTGAGGCCGACACGTTGCTGGAATTCGGCGATACAGTGAACCTTCGCCAGGGTGTTCGCAAAGACCGCTTAGATTTTTTCGATCAGTTCTACGGCGAACAAAGGTAGAAAGAAGATAAGACTGTGCCTCCGACTAGAGCATACTGGATGAGTTTCGTGTATTCGAATTCAGTTTTAGGTTGTTTGAGTGCACACCAGAGACACGGCCTGTCTGTTCAGTGAGGCATGGGTCAAGTGTGACCCGTTACTCGATCTCTAACGCTTCGCTAACGGCCAAGTGTTGGTCTGACACAAGCTGATGGAGGAGATTTTCTGCAGTTCATTCTGAGACGAGGAAAGGCACGGAGGCCATGCGGTCGGTCCAGAACATGGCTAGCTTCCCGCCTGTCGGCGTGACATCGAGAAATTGCCAGTGTAACTGGTCATGGGAGTATGGCAAGGTTTCGGTCAACATAGGAACTCGTACAAGGTCGCGAGCCGGTGTGTAGCCGTACGCGCCGAAGACAGAATCAGGGTCGTTCTCGTCAAAGCCATCTGTTTGGCCTTTGAGTGATGAGACAATTAGGGTCCAGTTGTCACGTTCAAGTTCGATAAAAACAGTGTACTCGCCCGGAGGGATGGTGACGTTGCCAACTACCAAGGCGACATCACTGAACAGACGGGTTGACACGTTCGCTCCGGCGCGCCAGACAGGGGCACCGTCGTTCAGAAATTCCACAAAATCATCTGGGCCAAACAGGTCGCGTCCACGGGAAATAGGACGTCCATAGGTGATCTCGATCCATTTACCGTTAACGAAACCTTGTCGCCCATCGAAGTCAGCACCTCCGATTTGTGTGGCAGAGCGACCGGTTGGGCTTAAAGGGCGTTGATCCTGCTGAGTATTGACTGAGACTGTTGTAGCCACTGCCACTAAAAAAGCCAATGCACACGTTGTTCTCATATCGGTTGCTCCATTTTTACCGAGAATTAATCGCTTTAATTCCAAATGCTTTTCGGTCCAATAGTACATGTGCTCAGGACAAATTGTGATTTTCTTCCATTTTGTAGATGGCCTCGGCCTTTTCAGGAGTAGTAGTGTTCTGCCTAAGGTCCCTTGAAAGCATTCTCGGATGGTTCTGATTCGTAACAAGAAAAGAGGTTGATTGTAAGAGTCGTTAAGGCTCTGATATTCACAGCGAAATCCTTGACTGGTAGACGGTGAAGTTGCGACGAGTTGTAGTGGTTATTGAGATGAAGAGCCGTCGTTCCTTCGATGGCCCGAGATTGTGCTGATCCGTTTGACAAACACTTGGGGCAGTCTGCGTCTTCGGGCTATCTAAGGAAATGTATAGGTCCAATCTGCCCAACGAGAAGCGTGAACTGGTGGATCGTTGACTCGTTCTGATGGAATATGTGTGCAAGTGAAATGTGGCGCATTAGGATAGATGAGGTTTTGGATGAGTAAAGTGTCTAAACGTGCTTCGGGTTTGCCGACAGAAATTCAACGCCGTGCATTTCTGTCGGCGGTTGGTGCCGGTTTTGGCGTTTCTAGGACTCGTCTGGGTTTGGCCGCTGGTGTGCAATCTCGACGCACGGCCGATGTTGTTGTCGTTGGCGCCGGCTCCTTCGGATTATGGACTGCGCTCTATCTGCAACGTTTGGGCCTCCGTGTGACGGTGATTGATGCTTATGGGGCTGGAAATTCCCGACAGACATCTGGTGGAGAGACTCGGGGCGTACGAACGTCCTATGGCGACCGCGAACATGGGCTTCAGTGGACGGCATGGGCACGACGGGCGATTGATCGTTGGAAGGCGTGGGACGAAGAAGGTCGAGCGCGACGCTCCCCGCGTTTGTTTTATCAGACTGGGGATCTGATTCTTCGTCAAGAGACGAATCAGTATATTGAAGATACTTGTACTAATTGGGACGAACTGAATGTCTCGTATGAGAGCTTGACAGCAAGCGAAGTGCATTTTCGCTGGCCGTGGATTCGATTCGAACAGCTTGGCGCGGCACTTTATGAGCCCGATGCGGGAGTCGTCAGAGCTCGGCAGGCGATCGAATCAGTTGCTCGAGCATTTGTCGATGGTGGTGGAAGTATTCGCATCGGTCGGGCGGTAATCGGTTCGAGACGAGGGGCATCGCTGGAAACCGTGACTTCGGACTCAAGTGGTTCGTTGTCGGCTGACACCTTTGTGTTTGCTTGTGGTCCGTGGTTCCCAAAGGTGTTTCCTAACATGATGCAGAGGAGGTTGCTGATCTCGATGGGGCACGTGTTTTACTTCGCGGTTCCATCGGGAGACACTCGATTCGTTTATCCTAATATGCCGAGCTACGGGGTCCCAGGTTGTACGGGATGGCCAGCGCTGCCTAGCGACCACCGAGGCTTCCGGGTTCGAACAGGTGGAAGACCAGCAGAGGACCCTGACTTTTCAGACCGATGGGTGGCGTCTGATTATCACACGCGTCCGCGGGAGATTCTTCGTCAACATTTTCCTGACCTTGTTGGAGCACCAATCAACGAGACACGGGCGTGCCATTACGAAATTAGCACTGACCGAAACTTTTTTATCGATACCCATCCGGAGTTCAAAAACGTCTGGATCGTGGGCGGTGGTTCAGCCGAAGGCTTTAAATTTGGGCCGGTCTTGGGTGAATACATCGCCAATCGCGTTTCGGGCGATGACCAGGAGCCACACCTTGCAGAGTCCTTTCGACTGAAGGAAGGTCAGTTCGGTGCTTAATGGCAGTTCCGTTCAGTGAGATCTTGAACCTGAGACCACGGCGAAATTGGAATCCATTGTTCGGTGAACCACTAGAGCGGAACTACTTTTTGTTTGGAAAACGGATAATTCTGTCATTCTCTACGATTCCGCCCATCCAAAGCTCCTCACCAACCTCCAAAGCAACCGTGCCTAGAATGAATTTGTCATTTGAGGGATGGTTTATGAGGTCATTGACTTCTAGAGTGTCCGGATTGACGCGTACTGCCCGCGATCGTATTTCGTCACAGTTCCGGTCAGTAAAACAGGAAAAAAGTGATTCTTCCGTCGCGCCAATGTGCCCAGCGGCTAATATCGAACCATCGGACGCGAACCGAACGTTGTCAATATGAAAACCAACGTCGACGCTGTCGACTTGGACTGGCGTTCGGCCTCGGGATACACGGATCAATGACTGCGTTCCCCACCCACCGATAAAGATTGTTTCACCATTGGCTGACACTTCGACACCATTCGGGCCGGCTGTTTTGGTGCCTGGTACTTCCGACCATCCATTCGCTGGTTGCCATTCCCATAGTTCGCCGGAAGCCATTTGCATATTGGTCGCGATGAAGCCATCACCGGGAAGCGCTGCTACTGAATTTAGTCCCGTTCCCTCAGGCGCGATGACGCATCCGATCCATGTCGCGGTCGGGACGGTCGCACGAGCATCAATTTCGAACACTTCCACAGACTCGCGTGCGCCATGTCCAACCACGTACAGTGTGTGCATACCGTTGGTCCCTTCACGTAGGTTAATTCCGTGTGGTCGAAATTCGTTCGTTACGGGGCCTGGGCATGCGCCATACAGAGTGCGATCGGGCTGTGTTAGGGCGGTGGTGGACGTTGAAAAGAGTACAGTTGAGGAATGGTCGCGTGTATCGGTCACGTAGAGATTTCCACCATCCACCATACTCGAGACAATGACCCAAGGTGAGTCAGGAATCGCGTACAGATCTTCAGGATTCACGGGGCCGCAGACGTACTCAATGTCCCCATCTCCTTCGCATTGGGCTTCGACGGGCGTAGCAAAATTCCATATGAACATTCCAATAAGAAGGATTCCCAGTGTCTTCACGTCAACCTCCAGAGCATTGTTAAGTTGTCTACATTATGTCACTTCCGTCTGCACGGAAGCGCTCTCAGGGGGCACTTCGTACCCACATGTGTCCGAGGACTGTCGCGTCCCCAGGCGAACCGCCGGCGACGTAGAGCCGATCATTGATAATAGCGGCCGCAGGCGAGGAGAGCGGCATTGGTAATGTGGCGACAACCTCCCATGTTTCGCCAAGTGACAGCGCGAGAATATCTGAGTCGACTTGCTTGCTTTCGCCAGGTCTCGTTGTGTGACCTCCTACCATGTAGATTCGGTCTCCATGAACGAAGGTTCCACCTTCGGCGTGTGAGTGTCCTTTTGGGAGAGAAGGTCCACTCGACCAAGTATTGGTATCAGGGTCGTAGATGTCGACTCTAGCTTGGTCTAGTTGCTCACTGTCGTGGTGGAACTGTCCACCAATGGCATAGATGTCTCCATTGAATGTGACGCAGGAAAACTGGTTGCGAGGAGATGGCATCGGGCGCGCCGTCTTCCAGTCCGCGTGTCCTTTGGTCCACTCATCGAGATTGAGGACCCAGTGGTCAGACGCGTCCGTGTCACGGTCAGATTTAACGCCACCCATGTAGTGTAATTGGCGTCCGACAAGTGCAAGTCCCCCTCCGCCACGAGTGTCCGGTAGGAGCGGCGCTGCGGTATACCGGTCCTTATCGATATCGTAGTTCCATACTTCGGCTATGGTGTGGCCTTTGTAACCGTCCTTGTAGCCGCCGGCGAACCAGACGGTTCGGCCGTCGAGGACCATGTTCATATGGCTAATAGCACTCGGAAGATCTTGAATCCGCGTCCAGCTATTTTGCTTGGGATCGAAAATGTGAGACAGCTTACTTGACCGGACTCCACTGGTATATCCGCCAAACAAATAGAGTTTGTCGTCGAGGACCGTGGTTCCGGCCTCCCATTTTTCTACCGGCATATCCGGAAGCGATTCCCATTCGTCTTGGGTCGCGACAGTGTGAGGGGAGGCGGCAATCAGAACCAAACAGTAGGCGAAAAATAAGAATGTTCCGGTGTTTAGTGGATTCCCGTGATAAAACGATCTTTGCATTCGATGCATGGCGCTTTTCCTTTGTGAGACTAAACACTAAAATCTTTCCACCGGGTCATATCTATTACGGTGGACAACCGTGGCTGAATTGATCCTGGAGTGATATATGTGTTTGCGGACTATTCGGACTTCAAAATTCGGTATGTCCCTGTGTAATCATATCGGGTCACAGCTGAAGAATGCGTGACTACGGTCGGTAGAGGCAGATGATTTTCAAAAGGAGATAGCAGAATGAGAAAAGCAATTGCGGTATTGGTACTCGGTTTTGGTTTTAGTGGCATAGCATACGCGCAGGATACGCCCGCGCCATGCGGTCCTAAGGCAGACCTTCCGCCGTCACTTTCGACGAATGTCGCGGCCGATTCTCGTTGCTTTGAGATTCGGATGTATACGGCGGACTCAATGCGAAACGGTGGTGGCGATTACGCGCTTGCTATCGATGAACTTCATCAGCGATTCCGTGAAGAAGAGATCGCTATTTTTGAGAAACATGGTGCGGAGTTTATCGCCGCGTGGCAACGACTCGACAGTCCTGAAACCTTAGTCTGGATGCTGGCCTATCGTGACCGGGATCACCGGACCGAAGTCTGGCAAGGGTTCGCTGCCGATCCGGCATGGGAAGCACTACGAAACAAATATCCTGTTGGGGTCTCGATCGAGTCCTACATGATGAGTGCGACTGACTACTCGGCGCTAAAATAGCGGATTAATAACGTCTGTGCGGCGCGACGCACATCAGAAGATAAATGCAACTCCGAGGTGCCCGGTGCGCTATCTGATATTGATAGCATCGGGCACTTCGTCTTATGTGGTCAGGTCGTCGCTGGACTTGACGGGGCCATCGCGTTTTTCGGCTGCAAATCTTGGGCCACCGGTTTTCCGATCACCTATGCCGTGGCTGGTCGTCAATTTGTCGCTGTCAGCACGGGTTCAGGTGGCGCGTTTCTTAATCTAAGCCCTGAGGTTAGACCGAGTGCGGGGAGCAATCTCTTTGTATTTGCGCTTCCGGATTCAATTGATCGCTAAACGCCTTCAGCGCCATGGATTGATAGTAATTAAAACGACAGCAGAGCTGTTGGCTTTACATCCACGTGGGTAACAGTAGGCATCAGCGTTTTCTCCGGGTTACTTTGATTTTGATCTCGGTCATCGTTCTAGGCAGTCGTCAGCGTGAGCGACTTTTCTGACTGTGCGTTATTCCCGGAAAAAATTTCAGCCCTCTTTCTGAACCTAAAGAGTCCAATGTGTCACTGGATCGCGTTATAGACAAGCGTCTGGAATTCCCGTTCGATGTTGTAGGCTGCGAAGGGGACCATTTGCATCCAAACCATTCCAATGAGTTCCTCTTGTGGATCGATCCAAAAGAAGGTGTTGGCCGCTCCCGCCCACCGAAATACCCCGTTGTTGTCCGGCTCGGGTGAACCAGCTTGGTCTACGACGACCGAGAATCCTAAACCGAAGCCATACGCCGGGCTGAGATAGGTCCCCAATTGAATGGGAACCATGTCGTCGGGTAGATGATTCGTACGCATGTTCCGGACAGTGTCTTCCGCCAGAATCCGTGAATCGTTCAGGTGCCCTTCCTGTAACAGCATTTGTGCAAAGCGGATGTAATCCGAAGCCGTAGATATCAATCCACCGCCTCCAGAAAGCCAAACAGGAGGCTGCGTGTATCGACCCGTGTCAGGGGAATCAGTTACGGCAAGCGTATTATTCATGCGAGCGTGGTTTGCCGTAAATCGGTTCCGTTTGTCCTCGGAAACGTAAAACGCGGTGTCGGTCATCGAAAGTGGAGTGAAAATTCGCTCCTGCAGAAACTGGTCGAATTTTTGTCCGGAGGCGACTTCAACGACCCGACCAAGGATGTCCGTTGACGCGCTATAGTTCCAGCGCGCCCCAGGATTCGCAATCAGTGGAAGCTCCGCCACACGGGCAGCAAAATGTTCTAGGTCTTCTGTGCCGCTCATCACTCCGGATTCGTTATAAATCCTATCCACGGGGGAGTCTGCAAAAAATCCATATGTTAGCCCGGATGTATGCGTCAAGAGATGTTTGATGGTTATCGATTTGTCGGCCGGAACACGGTCGCCGTCGTCCGTCCATACGGACACATCCGAAAATTCAGGAACGAATCTTTCAACGGGGTCGTCGAGTCGGATCTTGCCCTCTTCCACAAGCATCATCACTGCGGTACTAGTGATAGGTTTCGTCATCGAAAAGATTCGGAAGATGTCATCGGGGTGGAGTGGAGTTTTTGTGTCGGCGTCCTGAACGCCAACAGCGTCCCAGTGCACGATATGTCCTCTTCGGGCAACCATCGTCATGATGCCAGCCAAACGACCATCATCAATATAGGCCTGCATCGTAGGCCGGATACGTGCTAATTCTGTCTCGGACATCCCCACGGCATTTGGATTGGCAGTTGGCAATCCTTCGGAGGGGGGTGACTGTGTAGAAGCGTTGAGGGTGCTCATCACGGCGGATGCGTTATTGAATGTGGTCGAATGAAAAGTGGCCGAATACATAAGGCACGCGGCTAGGAGGATAGGAATGGCCGTTCTGAACGTCATCAGGAACTCCTTTGTTCGGTCGAAGAGTAGCTTACTTGTTTCGCGCAGCTGTGAATTCTTAGGCAGTCATCAATCAGGTCACAGTGTAAACCGGTTTTCTGGCGTTCGCACATGCTTGAGACGTTTTGAAGGGCTGGCGCGGTTCTGGTCTTTCGAAGCCGACAACTCCTATGTTGACGGTGCAGGTCTTTTTGTTCGGGCTGTTGTAAAAATTTAGAGATCTTTCTGCCTCGAATATTTCTAATACTCATATGCGGAGTTGAACCTTGCCGTGACCAAAAAGGAACGTTCTAACTAGTGGTGACGCCATCGCACGAATTGCGCTGAATTTAAGCAATTTAGGCATGGTCGCACGGGCGACGCCACTTAGCATGCTACGTCCCAGTAGAACACGAGGCGGAATTGCTTGGACGCGCTGGATACGCACCAATTCAGCTGTGCGTTCGAGAGCAATCGCTCTCGTGGCCGTATCGATGCGATGATGACTTGGTGTCGAACGAAGTACAGGCACCAGGTGATTCGCCGTGACGATGGTATCGCGCAACGCGATGTTGATTCCTTGCCCCCCGACGGGAGACATCGTATGCGCAGCGTCACCAATGACGAGTGCACCTCTTGTTGACCATTTGGTCACTCTATCTGAGATTACAGACAAGAGAATTGGACGTCCGATGGCCTGTTGATGCGAGCGAAAATGAGCCGACAGATCGGGGCTAACGTGCTGTGCCATTTCTTCGACCCACGTTGACACGTTCTGGCGTCGAAAATCCGTATAAGAATTCTTGCGGATGAGCCACGCCACCTGTAGGAATCCATCCGACGCTGGATAGGCAAGTAATAATTGAGTACGGCCGACGTAGCCGCGAAAGGCGGTAGGATTCAAGAAAAAATCAGGAGCCGGCATCTTAAACCAGATAACGTCAAAATCTAGTCCATGTTTTTCTGAGTCTAGTCGACAAGCTTGCCGAACAACTGAATGTCGTCCGTCAGTGCCAATAACGAGGTTGCCTTGTAGCATTCGGGTGCCTGCCTGGGTACGCACATTGACACCGGAGACACGACCGTTAGTCCGGACAAGACCAGTGACGGTCGCACCGAGTTCGAAGCGAAAACAGGGAAACGGTCTTGTGGCATTTACTACTGCTTCGAGGAAAGCCGGTTGAGATAATGCTGTAAGCGGGTGACGACCGAAAAACTGTGAGTTCATGCGAAGGTGAAACACGCGGTTGCCGTTTGCATAGAGTTCAAAGGTTGCTGGGGAACTGTGCGGTATTCGCGCAACAAGATCAGTGAGACCCATTTGCTGAAGAGCTTCGAATCCACTGGGTAGCAGTATTTCTCCGCGGAACGCGCGCGAAAAATCAGTGTGCTGCTCCCAGTAATGTGACAGAGACTCCACGAGATGCCAGAAGATAGGCGAGACTTACACCAGCAGGACCAGCGCCGACAATGATGGTTGTTGTATCAGTCCGAGCCATTAGCCCTACCACGCATTATTAATTTTGGACAAGAGGTCCGACAATGGAGTACAAACGATGTCATGGCCGGTTCAGTTAGACGCGAAGGCACTGCACTAGGACGAGGGTGAGATTAGTCTGTTGGCTACTCGCCGACGATGCGAATATTGTCGCAAAGGCACACCAAAAAGAACGCATGATCCGCTGAGCGCATTCTGACATGCATTACTCGCCAGTCAGCACAACCGCCGCCGCGCGTGTTCTCAAGGCGGTCATGTGGGACTCCAAATGCTTGGTAGGTTCTACGACTCCAAAGAGTTCCTCTGTAGTAATTACGGGTCCTCTTGACAACAAAGGCAGACAGCAATCATCAACGTGCCAGCTCGAGTGCTTCAATCGGAATTTTCAGTCCTAAGGTTTCTCGTTTCGGTACGTAACAGACAGTTTCACTGCAGGCTTGATACACCACCTCAATAGGAATCTCGATTTCAGTTGGTTTGTTCTCGATCGGCCAGTTGAGAATTTCTGAGCCAAGCGCGATCGGAATGGCGATGTCAGTTGTGCCTTCATAGACATTGAGTGTGACACCGAGCTCGGGAAACTGGCGGGGAGTGGTCGGCGGATAGATGGGGTCTCCAGCGCGAACGCCGTTCGTTGACGCGATATGCGCTGTCGAAGCAATATAGCCGTCTGGGAGCGGATTCCCATAGATATGGTACCCATCTGCGACTTCAAAACGGACATAAAGATTACTGGTGGACTCGAATTTAAGTCCTTGGTCAGCCAAAAAGGCCGACACTCTAACCTGGCTGTCGCCTAATTCCGCTGTGGGAACTTCGTGGCGAGCCAAAATCCGACCGATCGCCGAATCCCGAATTGTTCCCGCTGAGGTGCGTGTCGCATAGTGGCGATGGAAAAATTTCTCAGTAACGTCCCCGTTTGTTCCGACCACATAGACACCTGGAAAAGGCAGTCCGTAGAAGCCGCGCTGAGTCGCTGGGCTGATGGCTGGATCATCCGGTGGAATGGTTGTGTTTAGGATACCGAATCGTTTAATTACAGCTGAGTCATAATCAGAGAGCAGGTCATAGGTGATTCCGTGTTCAGCCGCGAAGTTTTTGAGACTTTCTTGGGAGTCATAGCTAACACCATAAACTTTGATGTTTTCTTCTTCGAAGAGCGAAAGATTTTCTTGCAGCTCGACCAGCTGCGTCCGGCAGTACGGTCACCATACGGCCGACCGGTAAAAAACAATAACGGCTTTCGTGGTATCACGGTCAGCGTGAAAATCAATCAGTTCCCCGTCTTGGTTGGGAAGCTTAAACTCTGGGATTAGATCCCCAACGTTCGGCCCGGTTGGAAAGTCGTGCTCTGCCGGGTAACGACGTGGGGCATAACCAACTTCGACAGGGATCGTAATCCCTAGATCATCTGTGATTGCGTCCGGCGGTAGATTTTCGTGTGCACCCCGGATACTATCCTGACCCTGATCTTGGCCGAAGGTTGGAGCAGTCAGGGTCATACAGAAAATAGTGAAAGAGATAATGTGAAGAGTAATTCTATTCATCGGCGTTTGCTCTCAGATCGTGTTGTTGATCGAGTCAAGAATGACGATTTCTCAGTCAAATTGCTCCTTGTTAATGACGAACTTTTGGCCCTGTCGTAAACGGAAATGGTCATGTAAACATTCCGAAAGTCTTGAATTTGTCACCCAAGATATCCTCTGAGGATTTGTGTCCGAGGAATTCTTCAATGAGCGTTGCGTATACGTTCCTGAAATCCGTCGTATATTTCAGATTGTCTCCGTATACAAGGTCGGTGAGGCTCACGGGTGTGCTGTACTGACCGCCCTTGACGCCTCCACCAAGAACAAACGCACAGTTTGCTGTGCCGTGGTCTGTGCCGAGGTTCGTGTTCTCCGGAACGCGGCGACCGAACTCGCTGTGCACAAGAATGGCAACTTCATCTTCTTTGCCAATCCGCTTCATTTCTTGGAAGAAATCCCAGATGGCATCGGAACAATACTGAACCTGACGATTGTGGGGGCTCTCTTGATTGACGTGGGTGTCAAAGAGGCTGCCCTGAAGTCTTACGTAATACAGACGTGCCGGGAAGTCATGTTCAATAAGGGCGACGACTTTGTCGAGATCCAGCAGGCGTAGGTCTGGACTACGTGTCGAGTTGTAAGAATCCCATGCCTGAGAGACAAGTGCAGACGCGTCGCGAGCGCTGCGATTAACGTCGAGCAAGAATTTGTGGACCTCATTTCGTGCGACCTGTCCTTTGTCGAGATGTGCAATATGTGGACGTTCAGGAAAAAAGACTGACCGAGTAAAGGAACTAGGGTCACGGAATACTACGGGGACGTGCTCCCGTGCGCGAACTGCGAGTGTCTGGGTCGAAGAAATGTTGACAAGATAGTTCGGAGTTCCATGCGGATCGAGAGCATCCGCCGTTCGGCCATACCAACCGTATTGCTCGCCGCTATTCGGGGCACCTGTGTGCCAATAGGAGCTTGACGTGAAGTGGGAAAAGGAGGGCTGGTCATAGCCGGCACCGTGGATCACGGCAACTTTGCCTTCATCCCACAATCGATGCATGCCGAGCATCGACTTCTGAAAACCAAAATGGTCATCTACTTTGAGTACATCCTTTTCACGAACCCCGAGATTCGGACGTTGACGGTAAAGGGCGTCGTCACCATAAGGGACAAAGGTGCTTAAACCGTCATAGCCGCCGAACCATTCAAAAACCACTAAGATTTTTCCAGGTGTGGATGCAACAGCCTTCGATGTTGCACCAAATAACGGTGGCAGAGCACTGAGGCCTCTCCCAACCAGCCCCATCGCCACACCGCGCGCCCCAACTTTGAGGGCTTGGCGTCGTGACACCCCTGAGTCTTCAAATAATTTGTTGCTTTTGGTGGTCATGGTCAAAAATTCCCTTCACCAGTTAAGTTCGCTAATTAATTTGATATTCAGGCGTGCTCATGATCAGATGACTCACCAACCGTAGCGGATCTTCCATGTAGGTCTTGGCGCGATCGATGTCGGTCGTGCCAAGTTCTTCACTTAACACAGCGATGAGTGCGCTTCTCGTCTCTGACGAGACAGGAATTCGTACGAATCGACGCAGAAGATGGTCGACAGCTTCTGTCGTTGTAGTCGAACCTGCCTCGGCGATCATCAGTGTCATGTCAATTTGACCAGCGCGGCGGGGAGTAGGGATTAGTTTTCTCATCGCTCGCTCGTATCCTCGAAAACTCGAAATTCGCGTATTGAACAGTTCATCACGCTCTTTGTTCGACAGATCAAACATTGACATCATGCCTGGATCATCCAACGCGGTCGCAGAAGCGAAGTCGTAGCCTCGGCGAAGGCGTTGACCGGCTTCCGCCGCACTGCCATAGAGAAGGTTCGGTTCTCGAAACTGCGTAACGTTCGGAAAAAGGAAATCAAATGCAACATTGCCGCGTTCCTGGATCAGTGCAGGCGTAATCCACGCGTTTCCTTGCGCCCATCCTGCGACTGATGGTGGATTTAGGAGCCGCTGCCCCAGTGCAGCAGTTGTGCGGTTGAAATCCGGAATACCAGGCACATCGTCGGCGCCCAAGTGCTTGAGAAGAGTAATGACGTGTTCTACCGGTCCTTTGATATGGGAGCCATAGGTCGATTCGCTGTAGAAATCTCTGGACAGGAATATCGTCGCCAAGAGTGGACGTAATTCGTAGTTGCTATCCCGTAACAGTGCGCCCAGTTCAGACTGTAATTCTGGTGATACATCAGCGCGGACGAAAAAGCGAAAAATCTTAGTGGCGATATATTCTGCGGTTATCGGTTGCTCAAGGATGATGTTGAGGACATCAATCCCATCAAAGTTCCCAGTCTGTCCAAGAAATTCCTTCGGTCCATCATCATGTAGCGTTGGGTGGACAACGAAGTCCAAGTTCTCGAAGTTCCATCCAGTAAAAGCGCGTGCGGCCTCGCGGACGTCTTTTTCCGAGTAATGGCCGACTCCCATTGTGAAGAGTTCCATTACCTCTCGGGCGAAATTCTCGTTTGCCGCTCCCTTCACGTTCACACCTGCGTCTAGGTAGTAGAGCATGGCGGGGTCTTGGGCAATGGCCACCGCAAGGTCTCCGAAATTGCCCGTCGCGTGTCGTTCGAACGTTTCGATTTGCAGGAGCATCTTCCGATAATCTCGAACCTTCGATTCGGCCGTCGCAAAATGTCCGTGCCAAAAAAGAGCCATTTTCTCTTCTAGCGGCCGCTTAGTATCGAGCATGCGCTCGGCCCACCAGTAACCGACTCGACGCGTCTCAAGAACGGTCGCCCTGAGCCAGTAGAAGAATCGGTCAGAAACCGGTTGGATGTGGCGGTTGACATGTTCGGGTTTGACCTTCACGCCAATCCCTTCCCCACGCCTCATCGCGAGTTCCGTCGCGGCTGGTCGACTAGGAGGAAAATGACTTAGGCTTTCGTCCCAGAGTCCTGAATGCTCAAAGGGGAGTAGGTGTTCATTCTCGATATCGTCGTAGTAGACGAGAGATCGAATGGCCTGTTCAGGGCTCATGTTTGCGAGCCGCTGAATTTCGTCGGGTGTGCCACTGAAACCGGCTCGTTCCAAAAGATGGGAGGCGCGATCATAGTTCCAATCGGCGTCGGAAATAGCTGTGAGGTCTCCGGCCCAGGAAGATGGTCCAGGTGCCCAGTCTTCGTTCGCCCATACGTCAGCACCTATGTGGAAAAACGTCAAGCTGACGGCTGCGACTGCGCTAAGGCAATGGTTTCGGATTTTCACGTTTGCTACCTCCTCTAACCACGTTTGACCACAGAAAATCACTATTGTTATACACCCGACCATCCCTTTTCGGCTAGGTTCGGTTACAAAGAACCGAAGTAACTGTCGAGGGTTGTTATGCAACGATCAGTAACTGGTGAACCAGATGGGTAGAAAGGAGGCCCGTTTTGCCCGCAGTTGTCTGTCGATTCGTGTCCGGTTCCATCTGTTAGCAGGGCGAGGACGATGAGGCTGGAACTATGGGACATATGCCGAAGATTCGCTAACAAGCGGTCTGGGCACACTGGATTTATTTGTTCGAGTAGAAACGATTTTTAGGAATTGACAATGTTAAAGTGATTGCTGTGAGTCGGACGGTTCAGAGTTTTTCCTGTTTTTCAGCCTTTCGGTGAATGGTTCGTGGGCACAGTCGTTTAAAGCCGACATAGTACCCCTACCTTGAGACGTCTTGCCTTCGTTGTCATGCGACGCGGACACAGACACCGCTTGATTTGCAGAACGTCGCGTTTGATCTCTCAGATGCGGAAGTTTTTCGAACGTGGCAGAAGGTGTTCGAGCGGATTCAAAGTGGCGAAATGCCGCCTCCCGGTGTGCCGCGTCCACGTGCGGAAATCCTTGACGCCGCGCTCGGTTCACTCAAGGCGGCGTTAATTGAGGCGAATCTGACGGCGCGGGGTGGGCAGCGTACGCCACTGCGTCGTCTGACTGGGCGTGAGTATGAGTACACCATCGCTGATCTGTTAGGGATTGATGAGGCCGAAAGTCGAACACTCGGTCGAATTCTCCCGGCGGAAACCGATACAGGTGGCTTTGATACCGTCGCCGTGAATCAAGGTATTTCCGCCTTGCACGTGCAGAGCTATCTTGATGCGGCTGACCGTGCATTGGACGTAGCGATCAGAGTGGGTCCGCAGCCGGCTGGTGAACACCGCGTAATCAACTACGGGACATCACAATACAACCGGAACTTGTCACGAGGGGGGGTACCTTGGCGGTGGTGTGGTGAAAATGGTGGACGATGGCGCGGTCACGTACAGTGATACTACGTCTACCTACGTGTTTCACAGTATAGCTGAAGGTTTTGAGGTCCCTGTACCTGGACGCTATCGCGTGTCTGTGGAAGCGTATGCCTACAATGCTGATTCGACCGTGGTGCTAACGATATGGCGCGGGCGAAAATCTGGAGCGGCCGCCGCGTTTGACGAGATGCTTGGGATGTGGGACCTTGTCGACGCGACACCGAGGACCGTGGAAGTCACGCCATTTTTGTACCCTGGCGATTTAGTTGTTCCCTCTGTGGCGGAAGTGAATTCCCCAGTCACGGAGAGTGGAGAATTCTTGAACATTTTTGCAGCCGACGTCGTCGTGCAAGATTACGAGGGTGAAGGCATCGCGATGAAATCCATGACCATTGAAGGGCCAATCGAGGATGTGTGGCCACCCGAGAGTACTCGGCAATTACTGGCCGGCGTTGAGTTTAGCGAGTTTGGACAAATACGCTTAACCAAATCAGCGTACGACCATGTCGTTGATATCGTGGCACGCTTTGCCCCGCTCGCATTTCGCCGTCCATTGGTATCGGGCGAATTGGAGGCGTATACCGCTTTGGCCAAATCCGTACTGGCTGCGGATAGACCGTTTTTGGAGGCTGTGCGGGTATCGCTTCGTGCGATTCTAAGTGCTCCCTCGTTTTTGTATCAATTCGGGGATTCAGGAGTGTTGAATGAGTTCGGCTTGGCGACACGTCTGTCGTACTTTTTGTGGCGCAGTCTGCCGGATACCGAGTTGTTCCACTTGGCGCGCGAGGGACGGTTGTCGGACCGGTCCGTGCTTGCCGAGCAGGTTAACCGAATGTTGGATGATCCTAAGAGCGAACGCTTCGTGAAGGATTTTTCTGGCCAAGCCTTTCGGCTCTACGAGATGAACGCGACGACTCCTGACCCAGGACTCTACCCGGAATACGATGGGCGTTTGGGTGTTTCTATGATCCAGGAAACAGAGTTGTTTCTGAATGAATTGATTACGGAAAACCTCGGGATAAGCAATCTGGTTGATTCGGACTTTACGTTTGCGAACCGGCGCCTAGCCGACCACTACGGATTTCCGCATCTGGCAGGCCAAGAGATGCAGAAAGTCCGAATACCCAGTGACAGCGTACGTGGCGGCCTTCTGACGCAGGGCAGTGTCTTGAAAATTACGGCCAATGGGACGACAACGTCACCTGTGCCTCGCGGAAATTTCGTTCTGGCCAATCTTCTTGGAACTCCTGCACCACCACCGCCGCTCGGTGTGGCCGGATTGGAGCCCGACACACGCGGAACGACAACGATTCGAGAGCAGCTAGCGGCGCATCGAGCGAATCCGGCCTGCGCCAATTGCCATCGCACGATTGATCCACCTGGATTTGCCCTTGAGTCTTTTGATCCAATTGGTGGTTTTCGGGAGAACTATCGAGTGAGTGGCGGCACTTCAACTTGCGGAGAATTTGAAGTGCCCAATCCATATCAAGAGGGCCCTGTAGTTGACCCAAGCGGGGTCAGACCGACCGGTGAGATATTTAGCAATGTCGCCGACTACAAACGTCTACTTCTGGAGCACGATGGTGAACAGATTGCGCGGCACTTCGTTTCCCAGTTGATCGTCTTTTCGACGGGCGCAGAGATTGAGTTTGCTGACCGGAAGGACGTTGCGCAGATCGTGGGCGATTTGAAAGACGAGAGGTATCCCATTCGAACGATGATTCATGAGGTTGTGAACAGCGACCTCTTTAGGAGTCGATAGTTGTGACGACGCGACCAGTTGACCGTCGGATGTTTCTGAGAGCTTCGGGAGTTGCCTTGGCGGTGCCGATGCTTGAAACCATGCAACCGGCATTCGCTCGGGTCGTTGTGGCGGCGCCACGTCGGATGGTGAATATTTGTAACACGCTCGGATTGTATTCCGGGGCGTGGTTCCCGCAAACGACCGGGTCTGACTATGTGGTGTCCGAGTATTTGAGACACCTCGACCACCATCGGCAACGGTATACGGTGTTTTCGAATTTATCCCATGCGGAGCAGGCCGGTCGGCAGGCGCACAACTCTGAGATTACGTGGTTAACGTCGGCTAAACATCCGGGGATGGCTGGCTTTCAAAACACCATCTCACTTGATCAGGTGGTCGCAAATCATTATGGCTATGCGACGAGATTTCCATCGATTGTGATGGGAACAGCGACGGCACAAAGCCAGTCTTTTACGGCCACCGGGGTAATGGTGCCGGCGGATTCCAGTCCGGCGAACCTGTTTACGAAACTGTTTTTGCAAGGTACAGCGGAAGAGGTGCGTCGGCAGACCCAAAGCCTTGATGATGGTGGAAGCATTTTGGATCGATTGCAGTCAGAGACCACGGCACTACGTGCCCGTGTCAGCGCCGGTGACAAGCAAAGATTGGATGCATATTTTGAAGCAGTACGGACGGCCGAGCTTAACCTTAGTGAGGTAAAGGCGTGGCAAGACAGACGGAAACCAGTGATTGATGTGGAACCTCCCACTGATGTTGACCACGCGGACATCATTGGGCGCGTGCGACTGCTGTTTCAGTTGATTCCGTTAATTCTCGAAACGGATTCATCGCGGGTGGTGAGTCTTATGATTCAGGACCATGGTGTTGTGCCCACGGTTGAAGGTGTGATGAATGACCAACACAGTTTGTCGCATCATGGGCGCGATGAGTACAAGATTGTGCAACTCAAAAAGATTGAGCACGGCATTGTTCGGCATTTCGGGACGCTGTTGGATGCGCTTCATGAGCGAACGGATTCAAACGGTAGCATCCTAGACCACACTACAGTGTTGTTTGGGAGCAATCTCGGAAATGCGAATTCCCATGAAGCAAAACATCTCCCGATCCTCGTTGCCGGGGGTGGTCATCAGCACGGGCAGCATGTTGTTCACGAGGGGACTGACGATGCGCCGTTGTCGAATCTGTTTCTGACGCTGTTGCAGCATTCCGGAGTCGAGATTGACTCGTTTGGTCATAGTACGGGGACATTTACTTGGTCGTAGCACGTTGCGGAGCCGATCGGTCTTGGTTTTGGCGACTGGGGCCGAGGTCTGGCCGTGAGTATCGCTCGCGTGGCCGTAATGGCCTGGCAATCGGTATCTAATTTATGATTTTGACAAGGAACGTGGCCGGTTGTGAATTTGGCCACGCTCCTTGAAAGCCTTAGCTCATGCTATTTCCACTCGGTTGTTGTGAATTCAGTGCTGCCATCGGCTGCGACCAAATAATTGCCGACCAGAATAATGGAATTTAAATCCGAGTATTTTGCTGCGGAGGAATGGCAGTGAATTGCTACACGGAAATTGATCGTTCCACCGGCGGGTGGCGTTTCACCAGAGCCGCTTCCGGTGAGATGAATTACGTCACCTTCTTCAGTCGTCAAGACGCCGACCCCACTTCCGAGCACTGAACCATCTGGTCTCGTGAGCTGGTTATAGGTCCACATCGAACTATGGGCGACACCTCGAATGGTGCCTGTTGTCCGAATGCAGATTTCCAGATTCGTACCAGAACTTGCATCCGACGAGAGCACGCGTACGCCTGTCACATTTCCTTTTTCCTCGAAGACTTGGTTGCCTAATGCCATTGATGTTCTCCTTGTTGAATTGAGTGGTGGGCGTCCCATCCTTTGAAATAGGATGGTGATCCTATGTGACGGAACTCACAAAGGGAAGTGGAAACACCTGCCGAGTGATGGGTCAAATGCATTTCTACCGCCAGATGTGTGTCCGTGATTTGAGCTGATTGAGTCCGCGTTGCTTCTTGGTTTCAGATATTGGAGCTACAGTCGTGATAGAAACTCTTGGATCAATCTGCTTGAAGCGGCTGGTTGCTCTTGTTGCACCCAATGACCTGCACCTTCCAGAAGATGCATTCCGCGCATATCTGTGCATGCCTTGGTCTGCATGGTTTCAAGAGAGCCTGGACGTTGATAGATACCCCAATCGCGCCTGCCGGCGATAAAGAGTGACGGTTGGTCGATCGTTCGACCGGCGAATACACGGAGATCGGCGTTGATGCCGGTCTCACCAAAAATTGATCCCACAGAACTATTGCTGCGGTACCACTGCAGCCCACCTTGAAAGCCGGTCCGGCCGTATTCGACACTGTAAACACGAAGGTCCGCATCAGGCAACCATTCGCATCTGTTTATTTCGTCAGCCGATGGCATATGCGGAGCGACCGTTTCGGCCATGCCTTTGTCGAGTTCCATCACGTAGTAATGCGGTAGTTTTGCGAGTTCACTTGCAGACCATTCTGCAAGCGGATATGGCTGATTGTTGGCCCAATCACCACTTTTCATATGGTAGTAGGCTCGCAGGAAATCGTGAACACCTTGCTCCGCACGCCACATGTTGTCATTAGCTTCTCGACTTGCATAGAAGTGCCGATAGTGCTGGCGTGGTGGTGTCAAAAGGGCGAGGTCCGCTGCGATGTCAACATCTGGTTCGACGTGAGTGGATGATGACGGTGTGTCAGCGGTATCAAATCGGAGAGTTGCCGTTCCAGCAAATGGTGCACTCATCAGCACGACCGAACGGAAGACATCTGGACGAGCGACCGCGCACCACGACGCTACCAGTGAACCGAAGTCGTGACCAACGAGATGTAAGTGTC
>Ga0310120_10000552_pt1 | contig 29720 bp, 23 predicted proteins | sample CB27_AW_983_MG_FD_203506 | JGI IMG/M metagenome (GOLD analysis project Ga0310120, IMG submission 203506) | Marine microbial communities from Western Arctic Ocean, Canada - CB27_AW_983 | ecosystem: Environmental > Aquatic > Marine > Oceanic | place: Canada: Western Arctic Ocean | collected...
AAGGCGATGCTGTGGCAGGGATTGATCTTGCTGGCGACGCTGGTGCTGAGTGTCTTCCTGATCTGGATTACCGTCACCGCGATACCTGGATGGTGGAGGACTCTCACCGGATGAGAATCGAACTGCCGAATCCTGGAGGAGAGCCGATCTGGCTCGAAGACGGTGTGCTGGCGATGGAGCCGGAACCGGAAATCGCTGCTCCGGTTCGCATCGCCTATGCGGCTGCGCATATCATCCTGGAGGAGTCGTACCGAGAGTGTTCGACATCATCAGATGCCAGTAAACATGTCGACTGGGAGCAGACGATGGCATTTCGTCAGCACCTGGTGAAGCACGGTTTTGGTATCGCCGAAGCGATGGACACCGCTCAGAGATTTGAACTGGGTTGGCCAGCGGCACGGCGTCTCATCGAGGAGTGCGGATCTCTACAGCTGGAGACGGGCTTCATCGCAGGAGCCGGTGCGGACCAGTGCGATGAAGTTTCCGACATGACGACCTTGATCGACGCGGTGGTCGAACAGGTCGGCATCATCCAGCAAGCAGGAGGCATCGCGATCATCTTGCCGATGCCGTGGCTGTGCCACTGGGAGTGTGACGAGGAGCAGTTCATCTCGACCTATCGTTCCATCATCAGTCAGAGTGACGGGCCACTGTTTGTCCACTGGCTCGGTCCGATGTTCCTGGCTGAACTGGAGGGCTATTTTCCCGGAGGATCACTGCAGAGGATCCTGGAGATCGATCCGGACAAGGTGCGCGGGGTCAAGATGTCGATGCTCGATGACGAACTGGAACTGGATGTGAGACGAGGCTGCAGAGATCGGGGTCAAATTGTTCTCTCCGGCGACGATTTCCACTTCAGCGGCCTCATCGAGGGTGATGGGCAGGCACCGACGGGAACGGTTCCACTCGGAGAGCGTCAGATCTCTGACGGAGATTTCAGCCACGCCCTGCTCGGTGTCTTCGATGGTGTTGCGGTGCCTGCAGGCCGTGCCCTTCGACATCTTGCGGCAGGAGATCTGGACGGCTATCGCCGCTGGATGCAGCCTTGTGAGTTGTACGGCCAGAAGGTGTTCGAGGCTCCAACCCACCTCTACAAGGCAGGACTTGCTTTCACGGCGTGGCTCAATGGTCACCAATCTCAACCGATGCTGCTCCATCGGTTGGATCTTGAGCGTGATCTCGCACACTTGCTGGAGGTTGCGGCGCTCGCATCGAACGCAGGAGCGATCGTCGACGCCGGCAGAGCTGCCGAGAGAATCGAACTGCTGATGGCCGGTGTCCATCGATGAGAGACAAGCAGCGGGTCCGCATCTCGATCGATGGTATTTCCATCGAGGCCGTCGATGGAAGCCAACTCACAGCAGCGTTACTGGAAGCGGGATACGTCTCACTGAGACAATCTCCGACGGGTCAGCCCAGGGGTGTGCTGTGTGCCATGGGCAGTTGCCATGAGTGCCGTGCCACGGTCGATGGTCACCGCGGCGTCCGGACCTGCCTCGTTTCTGTCAGAGATGGGCTGAAGATCGAGACCGAAACAGATCTGAAGCCTGGTCCTCTCGATGCAGTGAAGATTCTCCCACCACGGGAACAGAGTGCAGAAGTGGTCGTCATCGGTGCAGGACCTGCGGGTCTCGCTGCTGCTTGCACCGCAGCAGAACACGGCTGTGATGTGTTGATGGTGGACGAGTCTCCGGCAGCCGGCGGCAGGATCTGGGCGCATCGAGAGACGGTCCCGCAAGCTGCGAGGGAATGGATCGATCGGGCCCGTCGCGTCGGGGTCGGGCGATTACAGGGATATTGTGTCGTCGATGGCGAGCCGGGGCGGCTCACGGCAGCCTCCGTGACAACGGGGGAGCGGGTCGATATTCGCTGCCAGAAGATCGTCATCGCGACCGGTGCTCGGGAGAGATTCTTGCCATTTTCGGGCTGGACCTTGCCCGGAGTCGTCGGAGCCGGTGCCCTGCAATCGCTGATCAAGGGTGGGTTCGATGTGAAGGGGAAGCGACTGATCGTGGCGGGGTCCGGGCCATTACTGCTGGCAGTGGCTCGATTGGCGCATGAACAGGGGGCGTCAGTACTTCTGGTGGAGCAGGCATCCATCTTTGATCGGTTATCGCTTCTGTTGCCACTCATCACTTCTCGTACGCGTCTCGGCCAGGCATTCGAGATGTGGAAATCGTTGCGTGACGTCGAGAAACTATCCTCGAGCTGGCCCATCAAGGCAGAGGGGGATGGTCAGGTGAAGCGAGTGCATCTTCGAACCGAGCAGGGAGTTCGGGTCGAGGAGGTCGATGGGCTGGCGGTCGGTTTCGGCTTGCTTCCGGAGACGCGGCTGGCACAGGGGTTGGGTTGTCCCCTCGATGGGAATGGAAATGTGCTCGTCAACTTGCACCAGGCGACATCGGTGGAAGGGGTCTACTGCGCCGGTGAGCCGACGGGCATCGTCGGCTGTGAAGGGGCAGTCGACGGTGGAATGGTGGCAGGGATCAGTGTGGCGGGTGGAATTCCACGGGCGCACCTTCTGGCGAGGGTGAGAAAGAATGCCTACTGGGGACTCGCACTGGAGAGAGCTCACCCGATTCGTCCTGAACTTCTGGAGTCGATCCGGGGCGATGTGGTGCTGTGCCGCTGTGAAGATGTCTGCGCTGCGACGGCGCTTCGGTCCGGCTCGTTACGTGAGGCGAGGATGCTGTTCCGGGTCGGGATGGGACCATGCCAGGGGAGGGTCTGTATGTCGATCCTGGAGCAGAAAGGCGCCCATCCGCGAGATTCAGTGCGTCCCCCCTGGACCACAACTCCAGCTCCCCGGAAGGATCTCCAGGCGACCGATTGATGCCGGAGCCGCAAGATCGGTTATCTTTTCCCGGATCACCCCAGTTCGGAGCAAGACCTTGGACCGTGGTTCCATCTTCATCATCATGGCGCTGGCACTTCTGGCGATCTGCATCGCCGGGCTTGTCGCACCCGATGCAATTCAGGAAGGGGATACCGGAGCGATCATCACTGATCGCGAGGGACCGGTGGTGTCGCTGGCTCCTTGCATCACCGGAACCTTGCTGGCCATCGGTGCAGAGCGATCAATTGCGCTGGTCAGTGACTTCTGCCCCGAACTCGAGGGCGTTTCAAGAGCGGGAACGGCGCTGGCTCCCGACCTCGAACGAATCCTGCGCAGTGGATCTCGGACTTTGCTCGTGAGAAGGGCGGCAGGAGTGCCCATCGATGAACTGAGGCGAGTCGGGGATCCTGTCCAATTGTCGTGGGCTTCTGCTGATCAGGTTGCCGATAGCATCCGAATCATCGGTGGGTTGGTCGGTCGAGAGTCCGCAGCCACCCAACTGGCTACTCGCTTCGAACAACTTGCCACGGCCCAGGTCGAAGCCGATGCGCCGCGGGTGCTGCTCGTGATCGGATCAGATCTGGAGGCATCCGGGGGGCCATGGGTCATCAAGCCGAACTCGATGCATGGTGCTGTGCTGAAGGCTGCGGGTTTTCGCAATGCCATCGAGAATCCGATGGCCGGTACACCACAAGTTTCATTCGAGCGGCTACTCGCCATCGATCCAGACATCATCCTTCACCTGAGTACTGGTTCTAGGCCGGGAGATCTGCGGCCGGTGCTCGAGCGTTACGAGCACCTCGATGGGCTCAGTGCCGTGGCTTCCGGCGCAGTGGGCGAGGTGATCGGGCCTCGGATTCTCGATGAAGGTCCGGAACTGCTCGATCTGGTCGATTCCATCGAGTCAGAAGTGCAACGGCTCTTCGCTGGAGGTGCCAGGTGGTAGCCCTGATGAAACTGGAAAATGCGACGGTTCTTGCAGGGGGGACGCCGATCCTCGACCAGATGTCGCTGGAGGTGAGCGAGGGTCAGATGATCGCGGTGATCGGTCCCAACGGTTCGGGGAAGAGCACGCTGCTGAGGGCGATGCTGGGACTGGTGCCGCTCGATTCAGGCAGCATCACTGTCGATGGTCAGCCACTGACTTCGATGACGGCGAGGCAACGAGCGGCATCGATGGCGTGGCTACCGCAGGAGGGACTGATCGCAGAAAGATTGAGAGTCGAAGATGTAGTCGCTTCGGCGCGCTTCCGTTTCAGCGAATCGCGTCACGCTTGTCTCGCTCAAGCATACGTGGCACTCGAGGATGCGGGCGCCGCTTCCCTCGCCACGAGGTGGCTCAATGAACTCTCAGGTGGTGAGCGCCAGCGAGTGGAACTGGCTTCGATGCTCGCCCAGGAATCGAGATGTTGGCTCCTCGATGAGCCTGCAAACCATCTGGACCCGGTGTGGAGAGCCAGGACTCTACGATTCCTGTCGAAGCGGCTCAAGCAGGGCAACACCGTGCTCGTGGTTCTTCACGATGTCCATCTTCTCGGACACATCGATGCCGCAAAGACGCGGGTGGTCGGTCTGCGTCAGGGGAAGATTGCCTGGCAGGGTAACCTCGACGATGGGGACCTCGGTGAAGGGCTGGAACAGATCCACGGGATGTCCTTTGATCGCGCCGTTGCGGGTGATCGAGAGTACTGGATCCCTGGTGAGGAGCAGCACGAATGATGGCGTTGATTCGCTGGCTGCCCTGGCTCCTGATGGCTGTCACCTGTGCGGCGGCCACCGCCTGGATAGGCCCATCTCTGCCCGAAGAGGGCGGACAGTGGATACTGAGGGAGTTGCGCTGGCCGCGCGCGCTGGCCGGCGCGATGGTCGGAGCGGTGCTCTCGGCTGCTGGAGCGGTGGTGCAGATCCTGCTGCGCAATCCACTGGCAACGCCCAGTACCATCGGAACCACTGCCGGCGCGACACTGGGTGTACTGGCGGCACTGGTACTGGGGAGCGGAAGTTCCCTGATGGGACTGCCCATCCTCCCGGCTGCGGCATTCATCGGTGCGCTGGTAGTGACGCTGGTCATCGCCTCCGTGGCTGCACGCGACAGTGCTCGTACCGAGGATGTGTTGCTGGCGGGAATCGCACTGACGCTGGCGACAGGAGCGATCGCATCGGGGCTTCGCCTTGGTATCGACCAGGTCACTTCGCTCAGCGCGCTGCGCTGGTCCCTCGGTAGTTTGACCATCATCGGCCCCGATCGCATCTCGATGCTGACTCCATTTGTTGTCATCTCGCTGGTGGGCATGCTGTGGTTGATCAGGCCTCTCGAGGTGCTTGTATCCGGTATCGAGCGGGCGAGGACACGCGGTGTCGAGGTGACCAGGGTCAGGACACTGGGGCTGGGACTGGCTTCTCTCGGAGTTGCGGCTTGTGTGGCCACCTGTGGTCCCATCGCATTTGTCGGATTGATCTGTCCGCACATCGTGAGAAGGATGGTGGGGTCGGCGCCGAGAATCCTGCTTCCAGCCTCGATCTTGCTAGGCATGGTCTTCCTGCCGCTTTGCGATTCGATCGGTCGGGTACTCTGGGAGCAGCGGGAGATTCCTGTCGGGGTCGTCACTGCTGCGCTGGGTGCGCCGGTACTCTTTTTCCTCGTGGTTCGTCGATCTCGAACGGTCTGAGCGATCGCTGGTTCACCAGATGGTGGCTTCCCCGGGGGCATTGGATGGGTCACGATCCGGGGCGATTCCTACTCTTCTGCTGGAGGCTGTGATGAAACCCGATGTGTCCGTTCCGATGACCTGGGCAGGGGTGATGCCCGCGATCACGACTCCCTTCGATGATCTGGGCCAGGTTGACTTTGCTTTTCTTTCGGAACATTGCCGATGGATGGTCGATCAAGGAGTCAGCGGGATCGTCCCCTGCGGATCCCTCGGTGAGGGAGCGACCCTCTCCTTCGAGGAGAAGCAAAGAATCTTCGATACCGTGGTTCGAGCGGTGGATGAAAGGGTGCCGGTGGTGCCAGGAATCGCCGCTGCATCGACACAGGAAGCAGGCAAACTCGCTGCCACCGCGAAGGTGATGGGTGCGCGCGGACTGATGGTGTTGCCACCCTACCTCCACAAGGGCCCCTTCTTCGAGGTGGCTGCTCATGTCGAGGCGGTGATCTCGGCCACCGATCTTCCCTGCATGCTCTACAACAATCCGATTGCATACGGCGTAGATTTTCCGCCGGGCTGGATCGCGGATCTCGCAGAAAAGGCTCCGAACTTGATGGCGGTGAAGGATTCCAGCGGGGATTCGAGAAGGATCACAGCGGTGCATTCGCTGGTTGGAGATCGACTGGCACTGTTTGCTGGACTCGATGACATGGTCGTCGAGGCGGTTCGTCAGGGTGCTGTGGGCTGGGTTGCAGGTCTCGTCAACGCCTTGCCGATGGAGTCGGTGGTTCTGTTCGATAAGGCACTGAGGGGGAAGGACGATCCGGCTGCAGCTCGTGAAGCGGACCAGTTGTATCGCTGGTTCTTGCCCTTGTTGAGGCTCGACTGTGTGCCCGAGTTCGTGCAACTGATCAAACTTGTCCAGCAAGAAGTGGGGAAAGGAAACGAGAGGGTTCGCTCTCCCCGCTTCCCCGCGGTCGGCGCACTTCGTGAGGGGGTGCTGGAAGTGATCCGCACATCGCTGGCCTCGAATCCGCTACAAGATGTGAAGGAGAACAGATGAGCATCGAGCCGATGAGCATCGAGGGCGGGCACCTCATCGCAGGAGAATCGGTCTCTGGCGAGGGAACGCTTTTCGGCCGAAATCCTGATAGTGGTGACTGGCTGGATCCTCACTTCGCAGAGGCGACCTCGGCAGACATCGATCTTGCGGTCGATGCAGCGCAAAGAGTCCATCAATCGAGAGCGGCGGGGGAGGCCGATGATCGTGCTCGTCTGCTGGAAGCTGCGGCGGCCAGGATCGAGGAGATCGGTGCTGCCATCACTGAACGCGGTGTCAAGGAGACAGGACTTCCCGAGGGGCGTTTCGAGGCGGAAAGGGGACGCACCTGTAACCAGATGCGACTCTTCGCATCGGTATTGCGCGATGGCATCTTCAGAGAGCCCATCATCCAGACTGCCCGTCCCGATCGTGCTCCCGTGCCGCGTCCAGATCTGCGCCGCCGTATGCGGGCGCTCGGACCTGTGGCGGTTTTTGGTGCCAGCAACTTCCCTCTTGCCTTCGGTATCGCCGGTGGGGATACCGCCAGCGCCTGGGCTGCAGGCTGCCCGGTGGTTGCGAAGGGGCACCCTGCGCATCCGGGAGTGTGTGAACTGATCGGCCGGGCCTTGCAGGAGGCGGTCAGAGATTCGGGGCTTCCTGACGGCATGTTCAGCCTGCTGCAGGGCGAGTCCCATTCCGTGGGCCAGCAACTTGTCATGCATCCGGGGATTGCCGCCGTCGCCTTCACAGGATCAAGATCGGGCGGGATGTCGCTGTGGAAGATGGCCACCGAGCGTGAGGTTCCGGTGCCGGTCTTCGCAGAGATGGGAAGTTTGAATCCGGTCTTCGTGCTTCCGGATGCGATGGCAAAACGATGCGATCAGATCGCCACTGCCATCGCTGCCAGCGTGAGACTGGGAGTCGGACAGTTCTGCACCTGTCCAGGCCTTGTTGTCACCGTATCGGATGCGAACAGCGACAAGTTCCGGGGGCTTCTCTCCGAAGCCCTGTGTTCAGATCCGGCAGGGACGATGCTGAACCAGGGGATACACGGTGGCTTTGCAAAGATGCTGGTGAAACTGGAGTCTCGTGACGGCGTGCAACTCGTCAGGCGTGGCCCTGTCACCGAAGGAGTCTGCGACGCGGGAGCAGCGCTCTTTTCCGTGTCCGGAAGCCGATTCATCGCTGATCCGGAGCTGCAAGCCGAGGTCTTCGGCCCCAGTACCTTGCTGGTGGAATGCTCGAATACCGATGAGATGGTCGAAGTAGCCGGATGCCTCGAGGGACAGTTGACCGCCACCGTCCAGGCAACAGCGCATGAACTGCAACAGCTGCCAGGGTTGCTCGATTTGCTGGAGGATTGTGCCGGCCGGATTCTCTTCAACGGGATGCCAACAGGGGTCGAGGTCGGGGAGGCGATGCACCACGGAGGTCCATGGCCGGCGACCACCGATTCCCGCTGGACATCGGTGGGCTCCGGGGCCATCGCGCGCTTCATCCGTCCCGTGTGCTGGCAGGACTTCCCGGATGCGTTACTACCCGCTGAACTGCGCTCCGATGCAGATGGTTCACGCCGACTCGATGGATGCTGGCAAGATTCCGGTTCTCGTTGATCCTCGATGAGGCGCAGCCGAAGGGACACGGGCCACGCATCTGGTGGCTGCTGGTCATGGGAATCCTCGGCGTCTCCACATCTACATTGTGGATTCGACTCTCGGACAGTGACGAACTGCAACTGGCGTTTCGTCGTCTTGCGCTCGCTTCCGTGGTGCTCTGGTGGGTGGCATGGCGAGGTCGGGGTGACCATCCACTCGCTCGAAGCGGGCGTGCCATCTGGATCTCGGGAGCGTGTCTGGCGATCCATTTTGGATCGTGGATGGCTTCGCTTCACCACCTCTCCGTGGCGACATCGGTGGTGCTCGTCTACGTTCATCCTGCGGTGGTCTATGCCATCGAGGTGATACGAAAGCAGGCGCGAGCAGATGCAATACGGCTGGCGGGAGTGCTGGTCACCCTGGTCGGTACCGGCATCTTCGCGGCAGCCGCGGGAGAAGGGCAACTGGGGGTGGGGGCGGGTGATCCAACCCGGAACCCGACCCTCGGAGTGTTGCTCGCACTGATCGGTTCCTTCTCGTTCGTCGGCTACATCTTCGCCGGCCGCACTGCCATCCGGGAACTTCCCGTGTCGGTCTACACGAGCAGATCCTACTCGGTGGCAGCGCTGCTGCTGGCGGTGTATCTGATCGGGCAGGGGGCACTCTCCGATGGTGTAGGCGTGATCTGGCCAGAAGATGGTCAGGAATGGCTGCTCGCTGGCTGTCTGGCGCTGTTTCCGACCCTGCTGGGACACACTCCACTCAACGCCGCGCTGCGGCATTTTCCCGCGTCCGTGGTATCGACTGCTTTTCTGGGCGAGGTGGCGGTGGCGCCGTTACTGGTCTGGCTCTACCCGGGACTGGGGGAGACCCCACCGGCAGCGTTCTGGTACGGGGGGCCGTTGGTGGTGCTCGGAATCGCGACGGTGGCGTGGCGAGGAACCCTGGAAAAATCGAACAGCAGCGATTGAATGAGTGACGGCACTGCACAGGAAGTGGTTCACTCGTCCTGTTGAACCCTGCGCAAATACAAGCCGATGACGAGCCATATCAGGAGCGCCTCCGTAGGCAGCAAATTGCTCGCCACCAGCCCACCCACCGCTAATCCGCCGAGAAGCGCCAACCCAATTCTTCTGCGGCGATTCCGTGCAACTTCCAATGGCTGAACTGGGTTCGAGTCTTCCTCGGGCAGTGCGATCGACTGGTAATCAATCTCGGCTGGATCTCCCCAGCCAGTCTCGACATCGCTTCCGCAAGCTTTGCAGCAGATGCTGCTGGATTCGACCGGGGATCCGCAGTGGGGGCAATCTTGAAGTTCCATCGCTACCTCTACCTCCATCGAACCCGCTGAATACTAGCAGAAACAGCCCGGGGTCCTCCTGGCTGGAGGACCCACGGGCCAGGCGGGCTCTGCCTCAAATCAGCAGTTAGATCTCAGTTGACGACATTTTTCTGTTCGACCAGTACGGAGATCTGGTCGTCATCGTTGATGGTCACCTTGACGAGTCCACCACCATTGAGTTTCCCGTCCAGGATCAGATCGGCGATTCGATCCTGGAGATGATCTTCGAGCACCCGACGTAGACCTCGAGCGCCGGATCCGGGGCCCGATCCTTCTCTGACCAGTCGGATCTTCGCAGCTTCATCGATGTTGATGACCAGGGAGAGACCGGCGATGCGGTTTTCCAGCTTGGCAACCTCGAGATCGAGGATCTTCACGAGGTCCTGTTCGGTGAACTCGTTGAAGAAAACAACTTCATCGACGCGGTTGAGGAATTCGGGGCGGAAGAAAGTTTTCACCGCCTCCATCACCGCATGATTGGAAGCATCCTTGTCCTCCTGGGCATCCCCGAAGCCGAGAGAAGAACGACTCTCTGCTTCTCTCACACCAAGATTCGAGGTGAACACGACGATGGTGTTTCTGAAGTCGACCTTGCGGCCAAAGGCGTCCGTGAGACGGCCTTCCTCGAGTACCTGAAGAAGTGTGTTCGAGATGTCGGTGTGAGCTTTTTCGATCTCGTCGAAGAGTACCACCATGTATGGCTTCCGGCGCACTTTCTCGGTCAACAGACCACCTTCATCGTATCCCACATAGCCAGGAGGGGAGCCGATCAGGCGTGATACGGAGTGCTTCTCCGAGTATTCAGACATGTCGATGCAAAGCAGGGCGTCCTCGGTTCCGAACAGGAACTTGGCGAGCGATTTCGCGACAAGGGTTTTTCCGACACCGGTGGGGCCAACGAAGACGAAGGAACCCATCGGGCGCTGCGGATCACGTAGTCCTGCTCTGGCCCTGCGAGTTGCGCGACTGATGGAGTTGATTGCATGATCCTGACTCACCACATCGAGGTGGATGGTTTCTTCCATCTTCTTGAGCCTTATGGCTTCTTCCTCCTGGAGGTTCTGAATCGGAACTCCGGTCATCTCGGCGACGGTGTGTGAGATACTTGCTGCATCCACTTTTCCGTCGACTTCCTTGGAACTGGCTTTCCAGTCCTGGATCATCTGCTCCTTGAAGTTCTTTCGGTTTTCGAGGTGATCACGGATCTCTGCAGCCAGTTCGAAATCTTGCGAGAAGACGGCCTCGTTCTTTTCGCGTTGCAGTTGATCGATCTGCGCCTCGACCTCTGTCACATCGGGCGGACGGGTGGTCCGTCGCAGTCGCTCGCAGGAACAGGCTTCATCGAGGACATCGATGGCCTTGTCGGGGAGAAAGCGGTTCGAGATGTAACGAATCGACAGATCCACGGATGCCTCGAGAGCGCAATCCGTGATCTGGACCCGGTGGTGGGCTTCAAAGGTGTCGCGGAGCCCGGTGAGAATCTCCAGTGCATCCTCTCGATTCGGGGGGTCGACGATGATCGGCTGGAAACGGCGCTCCATGGCGCCATCTTTTTCAATGTGTTTGCGGTACTCGTCGAGGGTGGTGGCTCCGATGCACTGGATCTCGCCACGCGACAGCGCTGGCTTGAGGATGTTCGAGGCATCGAGGCTGGACTCCGATGCTCCTGCTCCCATGATCGTGTGCAGTTCGTCAACGAACAGGATGACATTTCCTGATTCTGAAATCTCTTTGATGATCGCCTTGATGCGTTTCTCGAATTCACCACGGTACTTGGTTCCCGCAAGAAGCGAGGCAAGGTCGAGGGAAACAACTCTTTTGCGAGCCAGTACATCCGGAATTGAGTTGTCAGCGATGCGTTGGGCGAGTCCCTCAACGATGGCAGTTTTCCCGACGCCGGGTTCACCCATGACGACCGGATTGTTCTTTGTCTTCCTCGAAAGAATCTGGATGATACGTTCGATTTCCTTGTTACGACCAATGACTGGATCGAGTCTGTTCTGTGCTGCCATGGCGGTCAAATCCACGCCGTTTGAATCCAGTGTTGGAGTCGCGACACCACTTCTCTTGACGGCGCTTCCTTGGGCTTGATCCACATCACCTCCCAGCATTCTCTGGATGACATTTTGAAGTCTGTCTTTTCCGAGATCTCTCTCGGCCAATATTCGGGAGGCTTCTCCCTCTTCTTCTCGACCCAGTCCGATCAACAGGTGTTCGGTACCGATGTAGTACTGGTCAAGAAGTACCGCTTGCTCTCTGGCGAGTTCGAGGCATCGCTTTGCATGCGGTGTGTATGTGGTCTCCGATGAGACGCCTCCGGAGCTGCCGGGGATCCTCCCCAGGCTTTCCCTGAGCGCAGCGAGCAAATCTTCCACGGTGCTGTCGCATCTCAGGATGGCCTGTACGGCCACTGAATCGGGTTGATGGAGCAATGCCCACAGGATGTGCTCTGTCCCGACATAGCCATGACCGAGCCGCCTCGCCTCGCTTCGGGCGATCTGCAGCACCTTCTCGGCTTTCTCTGTGAACTTCACGGCCACGACGGGCTCCCTCCTGCTAGTCACTCCCGGAACGGCTGTTGCCGTCATATGAGTCTAGGATGGTGAGGCGGATGACGACAAATCAGCTCGTCCAGGGAGCCCGGGAGCAGGGGGCAGAGGCGTAATACTGCCCTTGAGGAGCACCTGGTGTAGGATGCGGAGATCTGAACCCAGACAACCCCGTTGCCAGGAGTAGATATTCTGATGCTGTTTCGATCCACCATCACGCTCGTCGTATTACTGACCGGAAGTTCTCCATCTGTCTCATCGGACATCGATGAACGAGAGGAACTCCGGCATCTGATAGAAACGGGGCAGTATCAGGAAGCGGCCGACTGGGTGGATGAAGAAGCGGGAGTGTTCCCGTTACTGGAAGCTCGGCTGTTTCGCGAGACTGGAAAGCCTGATCAGGCATTGAAGTCGTTGCTGACTCACCCTCGCTTCAAGAGCGATGATCCTGATCTATTGGCGGATGTGGCACAGCTGGAACGAGATCGTGGAAACGACGATGCGGCAGAACGTTATCTGAAGAAGGCCTTGGCAGTTTCGTCGGAGCACATCAAAGCGAATTGCATGCTCGGATTGGTGAAGATTGACCAGGGAAAGAGATCGGAAGGTGAAAAGCGACTTCGCATCGCCATCGATATATACAAGGCGATGTCACGCGAAGATGCACAAAGCCTGATGCCTGAGCAATTCGTCTGGTTCGGCAAAGCATGTGAGGGCCTCAATAAATTTCGTGACGCATACGAAGTGATGTACGACAGCGCTCTGGACCTCAACAAGACATCGGTGGCGGCTCATGTCGCCAGTGGCAAGGCACTCCACAGCAAGTACAACTACCCCGATTCTCGTAGCCACTTCCGCGATGCGATCCAGACCAATCCTCGAAGTGTCGAGGCACTGGTCGGCCTGGCTCGTTCGACGTGGTCCGATTTCAGATTCCCGGGAGATCGAGGTAAGGAGGTGGCAGACCTGATCGATCGGGCTCGCGCGGTCTCGAAGCAATATCCTGAACTGCTCGTGTTGCAGGGTGATATCAGGTTTGCAGAGGAAAACTGGCAACAGGCGGAGTCCCATTATCGCGAGGTCCTCGAGGTCGATCCTGGCCACCAGGTGGCACAGGGGTTGCTCGCATCGGTGATGTGGTCGACTGCCCGGATCGAGGAGTTCGAGCAGCTACAAAGCAGCGTCGAGAAGGGGCACCCGGCCGCTGCAGTTTTTCATGTGACTCTTGCCGAGCGGCTGGTCGATCGATTTTTCTACAGAGAATCCGCAGATCATGCACGGAAGGCGATGGAACTGGATCCTGGATTGCCAAAGGGCTACGCAATCTTCGCCATCAATGCACTTCGTAGCGGACTCGAGGAAGAGGGAAGAGCTGCGCTTCAGGATGCGTGGCTACGAGACAAGTTCAACGTCTGGGTGAAGAACACGCGAACTCTGATGTCGCACATCGATGAGAAGTTTGCGACCAGGGAAGAGGATGGCCTTGTCATCCGGATGCCACTCGACGAAGAACCATGGTTGATGCCTTACATTTTGCCGCTCTTGCTCGAAACACGCGCAATGCTGGATAGAGATTACGAGACAGCCATCGTCAGGCCACTGACGGTCGAGGATTTCTCGGATCATGCATACTTTTCTGCTCGTTCCATCGGCTTACCGGGTCTCGCTGCCAGCGGTGTTTGCTTCGGAAGGCTGGTGACACTGACCACTCCACATGCGATTCCTGGAAACTGGGGTGCAGTTGCTGTCCACGAGTTTGCTCATGTGGCGACACTTCAGAAGGCGTTACATCGCATCCCCCGCTGGTTCGGCGAAGGGATATCGGTTCTTGAAGAGGGTCGCACTCAATCCAGATGGAGACGCTATGAACCATTGTTGATGTCGTCAGAGTTTCACGGCGGAGCACTGCGAGGAATCGATGATCTTCAGGGTGCGTTCATGAATCCGAAGTGGCGCGGGGAGATCATGGTCGGATATGTGCAAAGTGGGCTGATCTGCGAGATGATCGCCGAAAAGCACGGCCTCGGGGCGATCCGGCAGATGCTGGTCGCCTATTCCACAGGAAAGACAACGCCTCAGGTGATCGAGCAGGTGATGGGTCAATCCACCGATGCGTTCGATTCTGACATGACCAGTTGGCTCGAGCAGTGGGTCAAGGCCAGTGGTGTCGGTCCCAGTTTTCAGGCGCGCCATATCGATCATCTGAGAGAATTAGCCGAGCAGAAAGAGGATGACGCCGGCGCCTGGGCCTGGCTGGCAGCTGCATACTTCGGTGCCGGTCGTCAGGCGGATGCAGATCTTACGATGGGGAAGGCGAGCAGGATCGATGATCAGCATGCGGACCTGTTGGCTCTGAAGAGCTGGATCCAGTTGAAGGATGGCAAGATCGATAGCGCCATCGATTCGCTCAGGAAAGCGATCGCTGGAGGATCCATCTGGATTTATCGGTGTCATATCTTGCTGGCGCAGCAGCTGCGGCAGCGCGGCGATAGCCAGGAGGCGATGGAGCATTACCTGGCAGCCACGAGCATCTCTTCAGGATCGACAGAATCGCCAGTAGGGGGGCGCAGTCCCTGGCTCGAACTGGCGACGATCCAGGAGGATCTTGGATTCGAGGAGGAGGCGTTGGTTTCACTCAAGTCCCAGGTCAAGAATGATCGAGATGATGCCGCGACACGACTCGCACTGGCAAAGCGGCTCGAGAAAATAAGTGATTGGGAAGGCGTGGTGGATGCTGCATGGGACCTTCCCTTCATCTATCCTTATGGCGATGAAGGGCACGCCATTCTCGGCCGGGCCTACATGCACATCGAAGCGTGGGACAAGGCGAAGAGGGAACTGAAGGCACGGTTAGCAGCACAAAAGCCTCCACTGGAGGATATTTATCCCGATCTTTCCTGGGCGTTATGGAAGCTGGGAGAGGAGCAAGAGGCGGTCAAGATTGCACGCCGTGCCCTTCGTCTGGTGCCAGCAGCAGTGCGACCGCGACAGGTCCTGGATGCACTCGGTGAAGAACGCTGACATCGATGGTGGAAAACGCTTCTGATAGCCTCCTGGAGCCCGTTTCTGCCGTTTCGACCTTACCCGATTTCCTTGACCTGATTCTGGGGCGTTGCTACATTCCGCACTTGCTGCGAGGTCGATCACTGGATTCCAGATCATCCCCAAGGAGCCGATCGGGAGTGGTGTGAATGAGAAGCAGCTCGGACTCTGAACCCGAAGAAGACCCGGCGAAAAGAGCGGCTTATGTCCGTTTTTCGACTCTGGGGTTCCAGGTTGTCATCATGTTCGTCGTGCTCGCCATGGGCGGGGCGTGGCTAGATGACCAGATCGGAATCTCACCCTGGGGAACTCTGGGCGGAGTTGCACTGGGACTTGTTGCGATGGTGAAGGTCATGTTGCGTGAAGGCACGGATCATCGGCCCTCGGAAAACAGGTCGGAGTCAAGTGAGGCGTCCGCATCGGATAAGGACGATTCAGAAGAGGCGATCGAATGAGCCTTTTTCAGACGTTTTTTTCTCGAAGTTGTGGCGTGGTTCTGATTGCCGGTGGCATCGCAATGTTCTTTGTTCGTGAGCAGTGGGGCCAGGATGGGCTACTGTGCCTGGCCTGGGGAGTCCTCTGGTCTGTAGGACTGGGAGTCCTCGGGTTTCGAAGCATGCGAACGATCTTGACGTGCGATCCTCAGAAGATGACGGGTCATCTACTGCTGGGTGTGTTGCAAAGAGCGCTGGTGCTATTCGCGAGTATGGGCCTTGTCCATGGCCTTGCTGGAGCCGAGTGGAGTCGGAGAGCGTTGTTGACCACGACGATCCTGTACATGTTCGTGCTGGCTGTGGAAGTATTCACACTGAGTCAGGCACTGAAGACGGGACAACTGGCAAGGGTTGTACAGCCGGTACAGCCATCGGATTCGACGATCAACGAGTCCCTGGCCAAGGGGAACTCCGAAGAAGCGCAGAAAGAGGCAGGTAGATGACCGGGTTCCTGGTGACTCTCGCTAGCAGTGATCCTCTCACGCATGTTCTCAATAGCGATCTGGCCTGGCTTACCGAAAATCTGCTGATCACCAAACATGTCCTGTACCTGCTGCTTGCTGCTGCTCTGTGCGTGACCGTGTTTCCGATGGTGGCGGGGAGAATGGCTGGCGGCGTTCCCAGCGGTCGATTTGCCGGGTTTTTTGAAGTCGTGCTGATCTACATCCGGGACGAGATGGTCGAGCCGTTTCTTGGTAAGGACACTCGCAAGTTCATCCCGCTGATCTGGACCTTCTTCTTCTTTGTTCTGTTTTGCAACCTGTTGGGGCTGATCCCCGGTGCAGCTACGGCCACTGGTAATGTCAATGTTACTGCGGGTCTGGCCGTGATCGCGCTGGTCACCTACCACTCTGTAGGGATCAAGCGGAATGGCCTGATCAAGTACATCAAGTCCAGTTTACTGGTGGGACCCTGGTGGTTGTGGTGGATGATGATTCCGATCGAAATTCTCGGTCAGATCATCAAGCCGTGTGCGTTGGCCATCCGACTATTCGCCAACATGGTAGGCGGTCACATGATGCTCGCCGTGATTCTGGGCTTCACCGGGATCCTGTCTGCCGAGAGTCTTTTCCTGGGTACGACCATCACCGTGATCTCAGTCGTCAGCTGTGTACTGCTGATGTTCCTGGAATTGCTGGTGGCCGTCATCCAGGCTTACATTTTTGCGTTTTTGACGACGGTTTTCCTGTCGTTAGCGATACATCCAGAACACTAGGCCCTGCAGGGGCGTGGAAACGGAGACCCGCTTGAAAGCGGGCATTTGAAAGGGAATGCAATGGAAATGCTCATAGAACTCCTGACGTTGGCGGCTGTTGATAGCAGTTTTGTTTCCAACGGCATCATGGGGGCCGGAATCGGCGCAGGATTGGCTGCAGTCGGGGCAGGAATCGGAATCGGCGGAATCGGCGGTTCGGCTTGCGAGGCGATTGCTCGTCAACCGGAAGCTGCTGGCGATGTTCGAGGAACGATGCTGTTGACCGCTGCGCTTGTCGAGGGAGTCGCCTTGTTCGTCGTGGTGATCTGCTTCCTGATCTACAACACCATCAGTGGAATGGCGACCAGTGGCTAGGATGCTCAGCATTTCAAGACTGGCAATCGCCTTGCTTGTCCTGACCCCCTCTACCGTGCTGATGCCATCAGGTCAGTTGTTGGCGGCTGACGAAGCTGCTGGATCTGGCAGGGGATTGCTCACTCAGGAGACCGAGATCTTCATCTATACGGTGGTGGTGTTCCTTCTCGCGTTCCTGATTCTGCAGAAAAAGGCATGGGGTCCGATCGTCACTGCACTCGATGAGCGGGAGAGTAAGATCCGCGAGTCTCTTGGGGCAGCCGACCGAATGCGTCAGGAGCAGCAGGCGTTCCAGGTGGAGCAAGAAAAGGTGCTCGCCGAGGCGCGTAAAGAAGCGAGTGCCATCGTTGCTGAGGGCAAGCGGGATGCTGAAGTCGTACGAGATCAGGTCGTCTCCGATGCGCGGACGCAGGCGGAAGCGATCAAGACAAAGGCTCTGGCCGAGATCGATCAGGCCAAGGATAAGGCAGTCGATGAGATCCATCATCGTGCTGTCGATATTTCGATCTCGATTTCCGAGAAACTGATCGGGCATTCGGTGACCAGCGACGATCAAGATCGAATTGCCAGGGAGACCATCTCCGAGTACGAGAAGATCGGTTAGGGGGCCCGGTGGGAGTTGGAATCAAACAGCGGCATCCGGTGGCGCAGGCATATGCTCATGCGCTTCTCGAGGTCGGCTCTGCAAGAGACGAGACTGACCTGTACGGTCAGCAACTGGAGGCGTTGTCGGATGTGATCGAGTCAGACGCGCAATTCAAGGTGTTCCTCGAGAGCCCGAAGATTCGAGGCATTGACAAGAAAGAAGTGCTCGAGAAGGCCCTCGAGGGGAAAGTTGCCGATCCGGTGCTGAACCTGATTCGAGTGCTGATCGATCGAAATCGCCAGGATCTGGTTGACGATATAGCACAAGCGTACAGGGATCAGATCGATGAGGCGGCGGGAAGGGTAAATGCGGAGATCACATCTGCTGCAAAGTTACCCATGGATGTTCGCGATGCTTTGATTGAAGCGATGACGAAGAAGTTGAACAAGGAGGTTGTCGCGACCGAAAAAGTCGACGCTGGCCTCCTGGCTGGATTGACGATCCAGATCGGTGATTTGGTTGTCGACGGTAGCCTTCGCACACAATTGCGGAAGGTCCGTCAAGTAATGTCACTTACTCGATTCGGGAAAGACCTGATCGATGAAAATTAATGCCGACGAAATCTCCTCTGTTCTCAAGAAGGAGATCGAAAACTACCAGTCTGACCTCGCAGTAGATGAGGTCGGAACCATCCTCGAGGTGGGAGACGGTATCGCCAGGATCTACGGCATCTCGAACTGCATGGCAGGTGAGATGCTGGCTTTTTCCAACGGTGCAAATGGTCTCGCATTCAACCTGGAGGAAAATTCCATAGGAGCCGTGATTCTCGGAGAGTTCTCCACCCTCAAGGAGGGGGATGAAGTCAAGAGGACCGGAACCGTCATGCAGGTTCCCTGCGGCGAGGCGTTGCTCGGACGGGTCGTGGACCCGCTGGGAAATCCTCTCGACGGGAAAGGCCCGATCAAGACCGATCATTTCCGTCCAGTGGAATCCCCGGCACCGGGGATCGCGGACAGAAAGTCGGTACACGAGCCGCTACAGAGCGGTATCAAGGCGATCGACTCGACGATTCCCATCGGTCGAGGTCAGCGGGAGCTGATCATCGGTGACCGCGGAATCGGCAAGACTGCCATCGCCATCGATACCATCATCAACCAGCGTGGTGGTGATGTGATCTGCGTCTACGTGGCGGTGGGGCAGAAGGGTTCTACCATCGCAGGAGTGGTGGACAGGCTCGAGCGTGAGGGGGCGATGGATTACACCATCGTCGTCAGCGCGCCGGCATCCTGCCCCGCTCCGGTTCAGTACATCGCACCATATTCGGGTGCAGCGATGGCCGAGTACTTCATGTACAAGGGGCAGCACACTCTCTGCGTATACGATGACCTTTCCAAGCAAGCTGCTGCATACCGACAACTGTCTCTGCTGCTTCGCCGTCCTCCTGGGCGTGAGGCATACCCTGGAGATGTCTTCTACCTGCACTCTCGATTGCTTGAGAGATCTGCGAAACTGTCCGACGACCTCGGTGGTGGATCGATGACGGCACTGCCCGTGATCGAGACGCAAGAGGGTGAGGTGTCAGCCTACATCCCGACCAATGTGATCTCGATCACCGATGGTCAGATCTACCTGGAGCCAAACCTGTTCTTCGCCGGTCAACGGCCTGCGGTGAATGTCGGGATTTCGGTATCTCGAGTCGGAGGAAATGCGCAGATCAAGGCGATGAAGAAGATCGCAGGATCGCTGCGCCTGGACCTCTCCGCATTCAGGGAACTGGAAGCGTTTGCCCAGCTCGGTACCGATCTGGACAAGGCAACTCAGGCGCAACTCGACCGAGGTTTCCGCATGGTGGAGATTCTCAAGCAGCCCCAGTACAAGCCGATGCCCATCGCCGAACAGGTAGTGATCATCTGGTGCGGATCAAAAGGGCATCTGGACAACCTGCCGATCAGCAGTCTCGCCGAATTCGAGGACAAGTTGCTCACTCATGTTCGTGACGAGTTCCCCGAGATTCTCGAGGTGATCACAACCTCAGGAGAGATGAGTGAAGAGCAGGAAGCAGAACTGGAGTCGGTTGTTTCTGACTTCAACAAGGATTTCAGTGCCAATCTGCCGCAAGGCTAGCGAGGCGAGGAGAAACCGTGGCTACCTCGAGAGAGTTGAAGAACAAGATCCGGTCGGTGAATAACACCAAGAAGATCACGCGGACGATGGAGATGATCTCCACCGCCAAGGCTGTGGTCTGTCAGAGGCGGATCGAGGCGACACAACCATACGGGGACAAACTCGCCGAGATCCGGCGAGACCTCGGTAGTTGTGGTGATGGTCTTGCCGGTGGCTTCCCGCTGCTGAGGCAGGTCGAATCGCCGAGCCGCGAGGCTGTCTTCATCGTCACTGCGAATCGAGGACTCTGCGGCGGTTACAACACCAATACTCTCAAGGTGGCCGAGAATTACATCCGGGAACGAAATGCCGATGGTGTACAGACGGATGTTTACATCCTGGGTAAGAAGGGCATCAGCCGTTTCAAGTACCTGGGTATGGAATCAGTCGAACAGTACATCCACTTTGATGACCGTCCGACCTTTGAAGAGGCAGAGAAAGTCATTTCGCCGGTGATGGAGAGTTTCGAGAAGGGCGAGGTCGACGCCCTTTCGGTGGTGTTCACACACTACATCAATGCGGCAAAGCAGGAGCCGGTGCTCAGGAAACTGCTGCCGATCTCGGTCGATCAGGCCGATGGAGACAGTTCCAGTTCAGTGGGAGAGTTCATTCTTGAGCCCAGCCCGGAACTGATCCTTGGGCGGCTTCTGCCGCTTTCCTTGAAGATGCAATTTTTCCAGGCGTTGGTGGAGGCTGCAGCCAGCGAGCAGATCGCTCGCAGGATGGCGATGAAGAATGCCACTGACAACGCAGAAGAAATGGCCACGAAATACACACAGCTCTACAACCGTACGCGTCAGGCTGCGATCACACAGGAGATCCTGGAAGTGATCGGTGGCGCCGAGGTGTTGAACTGATTCAAACTGGATTTTCCGGCGAGCAGTTGCTGTCGGATAAGAGACTGGAGCTATACCCGTGAGCGAAACTGCAGTCAAAGGCAAGGTCGTACAGGTGATCGGTGCCACCATCGACGCCGAATTCCCGGAAGGGTGCCTGCCTCCCATTTACAACGCCCTGAAGATCGCCGAGGGCGACGTCAAGTTGATCCTCGAGGTGCAGCAGCACCTCGGTGGTAACAGGGTACGAGCCATTGCCATGGCTTCTACCGATGGCGTGGTCCGGAAAATGGACATCATCGATACCGGAGCGCCGATCATGGTGCCTGTCGGTGAGGAGGTCCTGGGTCGTGTGTTCAACCTGCTCGGAGAACCTGTCGACAAGTTGCCACCTGCGAAGGTGGATGAGTACCGTCCGATTCACGCAGATGCTGTCAGGTTCGAGGATCTGGAAGCGTCGACGCAGGTATTCGAGACAGGCATCAAGGTCGTCGATCTGCTGACCCCCTACTCAAAGGGTGGCAAGACGGGTCTCTTCGGAGGTGCGGGTCTTGGAAAGACGGTGCTCATCCAGGAACTGATCAACAATGTCGCAACGAAGCACGGTGGTTATTCCTGCTTCGCTGGTGTCGGAGAGAGAACCCGTGAGGGGAACGATCTCTGGAACGAGATGAAAGAAGCTGTGATCAAGGGAGACGACGGCAAGGAATTGAGCGTACTGGATCGCACGGTGCTAGTATTCGGGCAGATGAACGAGCCCCCGGGCGCTCGACTGCGAGTGGCGCTTTCGGCGCTGACGATGGCCGAGCACTTCCGCGATACATCTGGCTCAGATGTGCTGGTCTTCGTCGATAATATCTTCCGCTTCTCCCAGGCGGGATCGGAAGTGTCCGCTTTGCTCGGAAGAATGCCCAGTGCCGTGGGATACCAGCCGACACTGGCGACCGAGATGGGGCAGCTGCAAGAGAGAATCACATCCACAAAAACCGGCTCGATCACCTCGGTGCAGGCGATTTATGTTCCCGCAGACGACCTGACAGACCCTGCGCCTGCCACAGCATTCGCACACCTCGATGCGACCACGGTGCTCGACCGCGGAATTTCAGGAAAAGGGATCTACCCTGCCATCGATCCGCTCGCTTCGACCTCAAGGATTCTCGATCCACAGATCATCGGTGATGAGCATTACTCGGTGGCACGGGAAGTGCAGCGAATCCTTCAGAGATATCGAGATCTTCAGGACATCATCGCGATCCTTGGAATGGACGAATTGTCCGAGGAGGACAAGATCCTGGTAGGGCGCGCACGACGGATCGAGCGATTCTTCTCGCAACCCTTCAGTGTTGCCGAAGTGTTCACTGGACTCCCCGGAAAGTACGTTGAAGTGGCGGAGACGGTTCGCTCCTGCAAGGAGTTGATCGAGGGCAAATGGGACCATCTTCCTGAACAGGCATTCATGTATGTCGGAACCATCGAAGAAGCGGTAGAGAAAGCGGACAAACTGAAAGAAGTGGGGTAGCCGATGGCAGGCTCTTTACTCTGTTCGGTGCTCTCTCCGGAGGGAACGATCTTCGAGGGAGAGGCATCCTTTGTCGAGGCCCATGCGCTCGATGGACGACTCGGGATCCTTCCCGGGCATGCGCCACTCATCACTGCCCTGGGAGAGGGGCCGCTACGGATTTCCATCTCCGACTCGGATGAGAGGAGATGGCAGATCTCCGGCGGTTTCATGGAGGTGCTCAAGAATAAGGTCTCAATCGTTGCCGAAGGACTGGAGCAAACCTCCTGACACAAACTGGGTTTAGTAAATGACTTATGGCGGTATTCGGAGTCCGAATGCCGCTATTTTTTTAATCAAAATCGTACCCTGCCCTGGAATTTGTGACTATCGGGAGTGCTTCTCATGCGGGAAGATTGAAGATCACACGGAATACGAAATAATTATCGTTAATACTCCTGAGGAGGTTTCATGAGTCTGCGTACCCTGGGTGCTCTTGCCGCCCTATCGGTCACTTTTTCTTTACTGCTTCCAGCTACTCTCATCGCACAGACTACATCCAGGCCTGGATTCGTAGCCACCTCTGAGGTCGTGACCGGGGGTATCCTCGGGTCGAATCCCACCATCGCTGCAGGCTTGAATGACTTGCTTGCGGCTCGTTTGCTCACTTCTCCTTTTCTTCTGGAGGTGGCAGACCTCGATGATCCGACATACCAAAATGATGACAACATCACACTCAACGCATTTGGTGGATTCGATGTCGATGGCGACTCTTCCAATAATGGATCGGGCACCAATCTGTTCGTGATTGACCCCACAGGATTCGATTCAGGCACTGGGGAGCCCATTTCCAGTTTTCCTGACGGTACTCTCGTTGATGGTCACCTGGTCGCAGGGCCAGGAACCATCGTAGTCGGTGGAATTCCGCTCAATGACCTGACGGTAGAGGCTGATTTCACTGCGACGGGTCTGACAGGGATTTACGAGTTCCAGAGCACCCCGACATTGGCGTTCCTGACCCAGGCCTTCCTGGCGACCCAGCCGGCCCCAGCACCGTTCGCGGGCACCCTGGTGGATCTGCTCAATACCTTCAATATCTTCCCCGATACCGATGCAGACAATGATGGAGTCAATGAGTCCTACTCTGCAGTCTTCGAGTTCGGAGGCATCTCTTGCCAGCTCAACTACTCGTACCATCCGGGAGTCGGTGGGCTTGTTGCGACCTCGCAGGTGGTGACCGGAGGTATTCTGGGGTCAAACCCGACCATCCAGTCGGGTCTCAATGACCTGCTAGCATCGAATCTCGTGAACTTCCCCTTCCTGCTGGAGGTGGCCGACCTCGATGACCCTACATACACAAACGATGACGACATCACCCTGAATGCCTTTGGTGGCTTCGACATGGATGAAGACGCCACCAATAATGGCGATGGGTACAACGAGTTTGTCATCGACCCTCTCGACTATGATCAGAGTACGGGAGTTCCGATCTCCAGTTTCCCCGGAGGAACCCTCACTGATGGTCACCTGATTGCTGGACCCGGCACCATATATGTGTCGGGCATTCCGCTCAATGGTTTGACGGTCGAGGCGGATTTCACTCCGACTGGACTGACGGGCGTCTATGAGTTCCAGAGCACTCCGACATCGGCGTTCCTGACCCAGGCCTTCCTGGCGACCCAGCCGGCCCCAGCACCGTTTGCGGGAACCCTGGTGGATCTGCTCAACACCTTCAACATCTTCCCCGATATCGATGCGGATAATGACGGAGTCAACGAATCCTACTCTGCGATCTTCGAGTTCGGCGGGATTACCTGTGTGCTCTATCACAGCGGACTCCCACCTGCGACAGGTCCGGTCGAGGATTGCACCAACGGTGTCGATGACGATGGCGACATGCTGGTGGACTGCAACGATCCGGACTGCGCTTCCGATCCCGCATGCAATGTCGGAGGGATTCAGTTCCGTCGTGGAGATGTCAACGCGGATGGTTCCATCAACATCGGTGACGCAGTGAGCCTGCTCGGATTCCTCTTCTCCGGTGGTGTGGCCCCTGTCTGTGATGATGCTGCAGACGTCAACGATGATGGTTCGATGAACATCGGAGATGCGGTCTACGAACTCGGCTTCCTCTTCTCGGGAGGATTGGCACCTCCGCCGCCTGGAGATACCTGCGGAATCGATCCGACAGACACGGATCCTCTCGATTGTGCGTCGGCGACGGGTGGTTGCTGATCAGACACACGGTTGTCTGACTGCCCGACGGGTACTTTCAACTCCCTGCCAGGAACTTCGGGTTCCTGGCAGGGAGTTTTCTCATCCTGCTCTGGCGGTGTCCTTGCCGAGACGGCGATGACGGTCGATGATGTCGGTCACCCCACGAGAGGAAACTGAGTTGGCTCGAACCGAGGGAGTGGATACCACCGAGCTTCTGGCTGCCGGTATCCGGGAGCAGATCGCCTCCGAAATCGACAAGGCAGGCCAGAACGAGGTCTTCTTCCTGGGTCGCTTCGATCCGGAGGGGCTCTTGCATGAGGTAGAGGTGGTCGCGCGGGGTACGAACTCCGCAGTACCTGTATTTCTCTCCCGTACCGATGAGGGCTTCGAGGTACTGATCCACAATCACCCCGGTGGTGATCTCACGCCCAGTCCCGCAGATCTCTCCATCGCTTCCGAGGCGGGTACACGTCGGCTCGGTTTCTTCATCGTCAATAACGATGGAAGCCGAGTGAATCGTGTCGTCGAGCCATTTCCTGAACAACAGGAAGTTGCGGTGGAAGCCGCGGAAATCGAAGAGATCTTCTCTTCGGGTGGAGTATTTGATGTCGCCTTCCCCGGCTACGAGCAACGAACGGGTCAGGTGGAGATGGCGAAGTCGGTGGCGTTGGCCCTCAACCAGGGAGATGTCGCGGCGCTGGAAGCGGGAACAGGCATCGGGAAGTCCTACGCATACCTGGTTCCATCGATCCTCTGGGCGGTAAAAAACCGCGGCAGAGTAGTGATCTCAACGGCGACGATTCCGCTGGGCGAACAACTTGTCCACCGCGATCTTCCGGCACTACAGAGAGTGCTGGGAATCGACTTCCGTTTCGCGCTCATCCAGGGAAGACGCAATTACGCCTGTCGAAGGAAAACGAAGCAGGTCGCTTCGGAGCCAGAGATCTTCTCCGATGACGATGATCGAAGCAGTTGGGTCGCAGACATCATCGATCGTCTCAACCAGGCGAAACAGGGTACCAGGCAGGAGATGCCTGGAGAGGTTCCCGATGACGTCTGGGTCGACTTCCAGTCGACTTCCGATCAGTCTCTGAAGACACGCTGTCCTCACTACAGGGAGTGTTTCTACTACGAGGCGCGCAGAAAGTCGTTCGGGGCACACATCGTGGTGGTCAATCACCATCTGCTATTCGCTGATCTGAGATTGCGGCGATCGACGGGAGACTTCGACAGCGATCTGGTGATACCTGGCTATCAGAAGGTCGTATTCGATGAAGGACATCACCTGGAGGAAGTCGCTTGTCACCACCTGGGGGCAGAGGTCTCCAGAAGGGGGTTACTTCAGGTGCTCGGAAGGCTCGTCTCTGCTCGAGGTGCGCGTAGAGGAAAAGAAAATGGTCGCCTCCCATGGTTGCGAAATCACCTCTCCAGGCACCATCAAGGGCGAGCTCTCGAGTTGTTATCGATGGATGTGATGACGAGAGTGAGAACGGTTCGAGGCGAGATCGAGGCTGCTCTCGACCGGCTCGAACTCCGGGTTCTCGATGCTACCCAACTGCTCGGAGAAGCCGCCGGCAGGGATGGCGGTCTGATGGCGAGGATCGGAGATAAGGAAGGCTTGCTGCCGATGACGGTGGTTTCACCTCAACTGGTGGAGGTTCGTGACAGTCTGGATGGACTCAGAGGTGTGCTGCATCACTGCCTGGAGGTGCTGGAAGATGAGCCCTTCGAGCCGGAGATCGAGTTTCAGACTGCGGTGGTCGAGTTGAGGGCTGCCATGAGATCTGTAGTGGAGCAGATCTCTTCCATCGACTTCGTTCTGGGAGCTTCAGGTGGAATCCAACCATGGATAGAGCTGGCATCGAAGCCCCAGAAGAATCTGGTGGTGAGGGCGGCGCCTTTACGCGTCGACGAATTGCTCGCAGAGCACCTGTACGGTCCGGTTTCAACGGTGATACAAACGAGCGCAACGATGCGTGTCGGGGAGTCCTGGAATTTCCTCAGTGATCGGCTTGGTTGGGATCATGTGGAGAGAGAACGCCTGCGTCGGGAGGACTTCACATCTCCTTTTGATTGGAAACGGCAGGTGTTGCTGGCGCTTCCGGGAGACATTCCTGAACCGGATCGTCCGGGGTATGACCAGCGCATCGTGGAATTGATTCTGGATACGGTTCGAGCTGCAGATGGTCGGACCTTTGTGTTATTCACATCCCACAAGGCTTTGAGAAAAACCGCCGAACGCGTTCGAGCCAGCTTGCAAGCCCTCGGGATGCCAATGCTGGTTCAAGGAGAAGCCCCCAGAAGTGAACTGTTACGAAAATTCATCGAATCTGGCAGGGCGGTGCTACTGGGAAACCAGTCCTACTGGGAAGGGATAGACGTCCCGGGAGCGGCACTATCTTGCGTGATCATCACACGACTGCCCTTTCGAATCCCGCATCACCCACTGGAGCAAGGGAGGGCAGAGGATCTGGAGGCGAGAGGGAAGAGTCCTTTTGCACATCTGGCCCTGCCTCGAGCGGTTCTGGGATTGCGGCAAGGATTTGGACGGCTGATCCGGACCCTCGATGACCGTGGTTCGGTGGTCATCGGAGACACTCGCATCGTCAACAAGCCCTATGGAAAGCGGTTCATCGACAGCTTACCAGAATGCCGTCAAGTCACCGGACCATGGAATGATGTACGCGCTGCGCTGGAAGCGTTTTTTCTGGAGGCGGATGTGAAGGAGAGTATCGAGTGAAGATCCGGGGGATCATCCTGGCGGCGGGCGAGTCGAGACGTATCGGATCACCGAAGGCCCTGCTGGTGCTCCACGGTCAGACTGTTCTGCAGAGGCTGGTCGGCGTGTTGCGTGAAGGAGGGTGTGAGGAGGTGATGGTGATCTGTGGTGGTAGCCATCGGCTAGCTGTTGAGAAGGAAGGCGAAAGGGTCGGGGTCAGGGTGATCCACAATGAAGACCCATCCGATGGTCCTGTCAGCAGTATTCGCGTTGCACTGACGGTGGAGGGTGACTGGGATGCGTTACTGGTTCATCCTGTCGATGTCATCGGGATCAGAGGCGAGGATGTATCGCTTCTCATCGATGCCGTACGCGATGAGACGGTAACTGCAGACGCCTGGGCAATCTCCCACAGCATGCGAAGGGGCCATCCAGTGGTCGTCAATAGAGATCGGATCAAGTTACTAAGCGATGAGGATGGACCGCAGCACCTTCGAGCACTACTCGAGCAACCTGATCTCGTTGTTCATCATGTCGTCAGTGATAACGCACTGGTACTGGAAGATGTGGACGACAAGGATGACTGGGTGCGAATTTCAGGCCTGATGGATTGCTGATCAGCGACCCGGTACGAACTTCTTGACCCATTCATGCAGTTGGATCCAGGTGTCGGGTCGGGTTCCCTTCTGTTCAGCAATCCTGAAGTTCTCCGCTGCCACATCATCGAGTCCTCTGTAGATGCTGAGGACACCCAGTGGGATTCGATACTCGGTGCTGTTTCTACCATGCCTCTGGGCCACCTGGTCAAACAGGAATACATCGGTGATTTCCACGATCTTGAACGGCATCACTGCGCGCTCCGCAGAGAGCCGCAGCCAGACATGGTCCGTATCGATGCGGTCCACGACTCCGCGGTCTTTTCTGGTTCGGGAACTTCCTTCGAGTGGTTTCCGCTCGAGAAGCACCTCTTTGCCATCCTCACCCTTCTCCGCCAGTTCCAGCATCGCTTCCTTGATGAATTGATCGAGCAGCTGAAAGGCGAGCAGGTCGGTTTCGACCCTGGCCTTCACTTCCTCGACCACCAGTTCAACGTCGAGCTCCACTGCGATGCTGACCATCCCCTTGATGTCCCGGTCGAGTGCTTTTACGCGGTATTCGGGCCACAGTTGCAGATATCTGCTGCTCTCTTCGCTGAGCCTGCGTTTGGCCTCCTCGTTGGCCAGAGTTTCCCTGGCCATGATGATACCGTCACGCAGATTCGCAGCCTCCCTGGCGTTGTCAGGGTCAGCGTAGAGTTCTATCTCATCGATCCGAGCCAGCGCCTCGGCAAATTCGCGCCGGTCGCGATGGAATCCAATCTTCTGAAAATCGGCCTCGAAGCGGGAATCGATCTCCTCTTCCCAGTTGGAGAGCGATTTCTCGATCTCATCGTTGAGATCCTGATCTTGTCTGGCTGACGCGGGTCGGTCATCCAGAAGCATGATGGCTGTCCACAACTTACCTTCGCTGGCGAGAGTGCGGGCTTGCTCGAGGAAACTCCTACCATCGGCCTGACGAGCTTCCACGATGGAGCCCTTGACAGCATCTATCGCCACGCTCATCTGTGCAGATGCTCTGGTACCACCGTGAGATTCAAGAGCATGTTTGAGGGCACGGGTCTGGATATCCTGGTCCTGAGCCATGATCGACTTCAGAAGATTCCCGGCCGCCTCTTCACGTCTCTCATGGTCTCTACGATCGTCGTTCATCCGACTCTTGATTTTCTTGACCGAGATGACAGATCGTTCAGTTGCGAGTACCTCTTCGAACCCAGGTTGCTCTTCATTGGCTTTCGATGCGGCTGAGATGAACATGAGTGCAGAGATGGCGAGCCCGACTCCGATGCCGATCTTTGTCATCAGTGTATTTCTGCTGTGGAAAGACGCCTGAGGAACTCCTGCAATCACGCGTTTGCCAGTTGCTCTGGTTCCAGAGGATCTCCTGCGGCGCATGGGGCCAGACCTGTCCTCGATCTCCGGCACATCGAGAGCCTCGTGGAGAGCCTGGATCACCTGATCGGCATCGCGATACCGCTGATCTGGATCTTTCGAGAGTAACTTCTCGATCACGGCATCGAGTTTGGATTCCTTGCCGGTCAATGTCGCTACAGGGATGACTTCTTCCTGGACATGCTTCAGCAGGATTTCTCGGTTGGTCGCGCCCTGAAAGGGTGGTCTGCCGGTCATGCAGTGATAGAGCGTTGCACCGAGGGAATAGAGATCGCTTCGGCCATCGATATCATCACCGCGAGCCTGTTCCGGCGAGATGTAATGCGGGGTTCCTTTTCGTATTTCCGAGGAGTCGATATTTCCTATCTCATCTTCTGCGAGGGCCAGTCCAAGATCGGTGATCTTGGGAACGCCATCTCCGGAGATCAGGATGTTGTCCGGCTTCATGTCACGATGGAGAAGGCCAGCTGAATGGGCGTGGGCAAGTCCCTGGGTGATGGACAGAGCCAGTTCTCCCATCTCTCTTTCTGACAGAGCGCCCCGCCGTTTCAATTTCTGGTGGAGAGTTTCACCTTCCACCAGTTCCATGGCGAAC